>Ga0209598_10000341_pt1 | contig 37127 bp, 29 predicted proteins | sample M_140807_EF_Meta_FD_187317 | JGI IMG/M metagenome (GOLD analysis project Ga0209598, IMG submission 187317) | Freshwater microbial communities from Lake Montjoie, Canada to study carbon cycling - M_140807_EF_MetaG (SPAdes) (version 2) | ecosystem: Environmental > Aquatic > Freshwater > Lake...
AAAATCAATTACCCACCGCACCTTTTTTTTGTCCGTATTATGGCTGCGTATTATTTGAATAACCTTCCTTCGTTCTGACCAGCCTGCTTGATTTAAGGCATGAATCAGGGGAAGTGTCATCTTTTTTTCTTTAATGTCAATACCCAGTGGTTTTCCAACATCAGCAGTTCCATAATCAAACAGATCATCTTTTATTTGAAAGGCAATACCCGTTAATTCCCCAAAAAGACGCATGTTTTCAATTGTTTCGGGGGAATCTGTAGCGGTTGCGGCTCCACATGCACAGCAGGCAGCTATCAATGAGGCTGTTTTCATCCGGATAATTTCAAAATATACCGGCTCATCAATATTGAGTTTTCGCGCCTTTTCAAGTTGCAACAACTCGCCTTCACTCATTAACCTTACCGCATTGGAAACGATTTTTAACAAGTGAAAATCATCATGCTCTAGCGAAAGCAACAACCCCTTGGATAAGAGGAAGTCACCAACTAAAACGGCTATTTTATTCTTCCAAAGGGCATTTATTGAAAAAAAACCACGTCTTTTTTCAGAATCATCTACTACATCATCGTGTACGAGTGTTGCCGTATGAAGCAATTCAACCAGAGCTGCTCCCCGAAAGGTCATGGGAGTAATTCCACCACAAACTGCTGCTGATAACAATACAAAAGTGGGTCTAACCTGTTTCCCCTTTGTACGAACAATATACCGCATGATGGTGTCCAACAACATCACACGCGTATACATTGCGCCCCTGAAATGCGTTTCAAACTGTATCAGTTCCTCAGCAACAGGTGCCTGTATTTCCTTTAAGGTTAAACCCATAAGTAAGCAACAAACATACTTTCATGGACAATGATTTCCTAAATCGGTTTCCAGCAAGCGAAATTACCAATTCCCTAAGGTACAACAGGGTTTTATTAACTTGCATCGTTTTTAAAACTATGACCCGTTTTTTTAAAGGAGCTGTACTGTTTTGCTTTTTTTTGATAGTTGGTACTGCCCTTCCCGCACAAACCGGTAAGGTTCTGTTTACTGGTAAAATAGACAATCCTTCAAAAGATTTAATTATTTTAAAAAAGTACAACGATTTTGTTTATTATTCACTAACACAGATTGCTGAAATAAAAGTAGGTGAAGATGGAGCCTTTACTGCTGAATTGTCTTTAGAGTTTCCAACACCTGTTCTGATGTTTTATGGCCCTTCGCAGATCTCACTTTTTTTAAAACCCGGAGATTCGCTTATCTTAAAAGGAAATACAAAATATTTTGAAGAAGGATTAAATTTCAAAGGAAAAGGATCCGAAATCAATAATTATCTTGTTCAAAAATATCTTAAAGACCCGGATTTAAAAAGAAAACTGAATCAGGCAAGTTTTGACCTCGATCCTGAGAATTTTATAAATTTTTGTGACTCTGTAAAAAATGAAAAGTTAAAGTACCTTAATGATTTTTTAAGTGATACCGAAGTGTCTGAAAACTCAGCCTTTCTTCAATATGAAAAGGAGGAAATAGACGATTTATTTTTACTAAAAAAAATGCAATATCCGGAGTATCACAGGTTTACCAATAATTTGGAAAATTTCGAAGTTAAACCGGAATATTATAATTTTCTATCCCGAAACTTTTTGTTGCAAAGAGATTCTTGCAGAAATTTCTATTGTCCTGAAATTGCCGAGGCCATCATTTTATACAGAATACAACAAGCTGCAGAAAAAGATCAGGCCTATGTGTTCTATCCTGTAGATTCGCTTAAAGCCGACAGAATAAATGCATTAGACGATACGCCTTTTAGTCAGCTACTCATGATGCGTTTAATTCGAAGTGTGATTTTAACAGGTAATATAGACCTTGCGCAAAAGTTAGTGGCTGGTATTAATTGGAATCCGGAAGATAAAATACTTAAAGATCGTTTAGAAAAAGACATACAACGTATGTCTGGAATACAAAAAGGCAAATCAGCCCCTCTTTTTACACTTGAAGATTTAAACAATGTTCCTGTTTCCTTATCAAGATATAGAGGTAAGCCCGTTTATTTATTGTTCTGGAGTACTTATAATTCAGAAAGCCAGAGAGAATTACTAAAAGCTGAAAGAGTATTTGCAACTATGCCGGAAGTTGTCTGGATTACAATAAGTCTTGACCGCGATTTTAATAAATGGAAATCGATAATGGATTCCAGAAGCCAAAAAGGAATTCATCTGTTTGGCGGAACAGAGTTTGAATCATTAAGCGAAGATTATTTTTTAACAGGCTTGCCAAGAGGAGTTACTATTGACACCAAAGGTCGAATTGTTCTAAACCGCGCACCTCAAGTAGCAGATTTAAAATTTGGCGATTTTAGTACAGAATAAAGTAAATTATATAAGTTCTTCCAAATATTTTAACATAAACTCAGGGGTTTTTGTAACCCAAGTTTTATACTTTTCATTGTTCCGCTTGAATTGTGGAAGATATTCCATGAACTTATCTATGTCAAAAGTACTGGCCGAAATACCAGCACCAGCTTTTGTTGCATCAATTGCATTGCAGGCCTGTTCGAATTGCCCTTCTACAGGCATCATAAAAACAGGTTTCTGAAAATACATTGCCTCACAAATGGATTCAAACCCGGCAGTTGTTATAAGTCCTGTACACGTACTCATAAAATGCAGGAATTTCTGATCATTTAACTGATGGAAAGTTAAAGTATCATCAAAGTGATATTCTTCCGGCATATCGCGCCTGTCCCAAAAACAGTGCAGAAAAATATCTTTATTTTTTTCATGCCATTTGATAACATCTTCACTATATCCTGCATTTACCATATACACTAGAAAAAAATGCTTGTTGTGCTGAACCTTTTGTTCAAATACTTCCCCACGTAATAAGGGAGGAGCTATAACAAGTTTTTTACTTGGAACTGGGCTGGTATCATAAAAGGATAATGCTATTCTAAGGTTTGTTCCCATACTTGCTATCCTGTTAAACAGTGTAATAGCAATTCTTTCCATTATACGACCTTTGGGATAGGTAAAACTGGGATGCATAAGTAGATACTGGTGAGCAATGCAAACATATTTGGCTTTGTATTTACCAAAAACTGCATGTAAAGCGCCCATTACATCATAAAAATTTATAATTATATCAGGTTTGTGTTCCAGAAAAACCGCATCCATTTCGCTCAGACTTTTGCGATAAACACCAATATGCCTCAAAGTGTTTAAAACGGACGCAGTAAGCCTTATAGATTTGTCTTTACCATCGGTTACAAAGTTTGGACTTTCACAACGGTAAATCGGCGCTACACATTTTTCAGAGAAAAATCCGGGAAGATCGCGCCTGCTACTTTTTCCAACTATTACACAACTTAAAGAATGACCAGCATCCAAAATGATTTTCTGAAGAGACAATGCCTGAGTCATATGACCCCTGCCTTCTCCCTGCACTATAAACGCAAATGTTATTTTATCAGACATTTTCAGGCCCAGTTTCCTGCTACCAGAGGATTTAGTCCTTCAAGTCCGTCCAGAGTGTTTTCTTCAAAAGATTCTTTTTTCAATCTTTCTCTGGAATATTCTCTGATAAAATCTTCATATAAAATAATACTCCATTCGCCATTATTATCTTCAACCAACGCACTGAGGCTTTCAACCCAATCTCCGGAATTCAAATATAAAATTTCACCCATTTGTTTTATTGCAGGTGAATGAATATGACCACAAATTATACCATCACAGTCCCTTATTTTCCCTAATTCAGACAAGGTTTTTTCAAAATCAGAAATAAAGGAAACTGCTCCCTTCACTTTTGCTTTTATTTCTTTCGACAAACTGTAATAGGGTAATCCACGCGAAATTCTGTATTTATTATATTGATGATTTACCCAAAGCAAAAGAGTATATCCTATGTCACCAAGTTTTGCAATCCATTTTAGCTGTGTCGTAACAGAATCAAAAATATCCCCATGTACTACATAATATTTCTTACCTGAAGATTCAAATTCATAATCTCTTACAATAGAAAAATTCCCAATCTGTATAGGTAATACCTGATCTAAAAAATCATCATGATTGCCACGGGTATAAATAACTTCCATTTTTTCATTCTGCATCAGCTTGAGGACCAATTTGAAAAAACGGGTATGCTTCTTTTTCCAGGTTCCGGATTTTTTGAGCTGCCAGCCATCAATAATATCCCCATTAAGAATCAACCTATCACAGGTATGATTTCTTAAAAAGTGTATTAGTTCTTTAACCTTTGAACCCCGGGTACCAAGATGTACATCGGAAACTACAATCGTTTTGTAGTGATGTGGCATTTTTCAAACTACGGCCTCTACCGTTACTATTATGTTAAGACAAGGCTAACTTATTGTTACCTAAAACCAATTCAAAGAAAATTATGCAAACATATGTTCAAAAAATGCCTTTGAAAATTGTGATAACTTTGCGTTGTGAATTTAGAAAACTGTATAGAAGCTGTTTTGTTCGTTGCAGAAAGCCCTGTAACCCGTCAGGACCTGATTCAGGTTTTCGGCAGGGAGGAATTTATTGACCTGGAAACAACGCCTGAAAAAATAGACAGTGCTCTCCTTGCACTGGAATCAAAATACAATTCTCCTGAGTTTTCTTTTAGTCTTCGCACCATTGCAGACGGATACCAGTTTTTAACTAAACCTGAATATGCTAATTGCGTTAAGGAGGCTTTGCTCGAAAAAGAGAAAAAGAAATTATCCAGAGCAGCACTTGAAACTCTTGCCATTATAGCTTATCGTCAACCAGTTAGTAAATCAGAACTGGAGCATATTCGTGGAGTTAACTGCGATTATGCAGTACAAAAACTGTTGGAAAGAAACCTAATTGCCATTTCCGGTCGTTCCGATAGCCCCGGAAAACCTTTATTATATGCTACCTCTGCCTACTTTATGGAGTACTTTGGCATAGGTTCATTAAATGACTTACCTAAATTGCAGGAAATCACCTCAGATGAAGCAGCCTTCCAGGAAGAATTTAAAATCAGATTCGGAGAAACCGATAGCCCAATCCTACCCGAAGAAACGACAGACCAACCAGAACAGCAAAACTGAAACTGGCGGATTTACTCCTAAAAAAAGGAGTTCCTTTGGAAAGGGAAATCCCAGACCTGAAGTTAGAACAACCCCTGGTATTAATAAAACGGATGGGGTTCGCTTAAACAGATTTATTTCTTTAAGTGGCGTTTGCTCAAGAAGAGATGCAGATGAACATATCCTTGCAGGAAAAATAACTGTAAATGGGGAAGTAGTTACTACTCTGGGTTCCAAGGTGATACCTGGAAAAGATATAGTTAAATTTATGGGTAAACCTATTACTCCTGAAAAGAAAGTTTATATCCTGATGAATAAGCCCAAAAACCATATAACTACGGCTGATGATCCTGAGGGCAGACGTACTGTTATGGATATACTCAAACATGCTACCCATGAGCGCGTCTTTCCTGTAGGTCGTTTGGATCGTAATACTACTGGATTACTCCTGTTTACAAACGATGGAGATTTGGCTGAAAAACTTACCCATCCTTCCCATCAGGTACGTAAAGTATATCATGTAAAATTGGAAAGATGTGTTTTAGAAGAAGATTTGGAACGTCTGCGCAAAGGGATTGAACTTGAAGATGGTATCGCTGTTGCAGATAAAATATCGTATGTGGCAAACAAAGACTGCAACGAAATTGGGGTTGAAATCCATAGCGGAAAAAACAGAGTGGTTCGAAGAATGTTTGAATCTCTGGGTTACGAAGTAAAATATCTCGACCGAGTAATTTTTGGGCCGCTTACAAAAAAAGATCTGCCACGAGGTAAATTCAGGTTTTTATCCGACAAAGAGGTGGCCTTCTTAAGGATTTCGGGTTGACTTTTACTCCGATATTTCACCAAATCGGTATTGATTGATGGTGTGAAACAATTAAATGCACCAAATCAAACCCTACAAATGGTTAATTATCAACAATTTAAAATCCAATGTTAAATTTCTTGTAATCCTTTGTCATTCCATCGGAATACTATAATTTAGGCCTCCGTTTAAGGCATTATTCCCTTAAACCATCTTAACTTTATCCGCATTAAATTAAACTGTTTTTATGGAGAAAAGCGCAGCAACTGCCCAGGTAACTCTGGACAAAGGCAGCCAGTTGAAATCAGCCTTTGCAGGAATCGTAATTCTAGCTACTCTTGTAGTTGGATACCTGATTTATTCATTCATTCTTGGTAGCCCAGGAAACTTTGAGGATAATGACCCGGCCAATCATCCGCTTCCGGGAAATTATTTAGGAATCATCTATAAAGGTGGTGCCATCATTCCACTCGCAATTGCATTGTTCCTAATGCTGATTGTTTTTTCAATTGAACGTGTACTTACTCTTTCAAAAGCAACCGGTAAAGGTTCTGTTGACGTGTTTGTAAAGAAAATTCAAATTCACCTGAATCAAGGTGATGTTAATGGAGCAAGAAAATTATGCGACGAACAAAAAGGTTCGGTAGCTAATGTTGTAAATGCTGCATTGCATAAGTATGATCTTATGACCAAAGACACAGGTTTGGATCGTGAGCAAAAAATGATGGCCATCCAGAAAGAAGTTGAAGAAGCAACAGTTCTGGAAATGCCTATGATGCAAAAAAACCTGGTAATCATTGCTACAATTGTATCAATCGGTACTTTGATTGGTCTTATTGGAACCGTAATTGGTATGATTAAAGCCTTCTCTGCACTTGCAACAGCCGGTACTCCGGATGCAGTTCAGTTAGCTAATGGTATTTCCGAGGCACTTGTAAATACGGCTTTGGGTATCACCACATCTACTATTGCAACGATCATGTATAACTACTTCACCAACCGTATAGACTCACTTACCTATGCTATTGATGAAGCTGGTTTCAGTATTGTTCAAACATTCGGTTCCCGTAACTAATATTTTCAGCCCGTCAGATAATGGGTAAAATAAAACCGGCCAGGAAAAGCACCCGCATTGACATGACGGCAATGGTGGATCTTGCTTTCCTGTTGCTCACCTTCTTCATGTTGGCAACCAACTTTAAAGGAGAAGATGCAGCAGAAGTAACGACACCCACTTCCATTTCAGATACTTTAATTCCGGATGCTGACGTAATGCTTATTACTGTAGATGATTCCGGAAGAGTATTTTTTGGAATTGATAACAAGGATAGCCGTGCTCAAATGCTGAAAGAACTTGCCAGTGCCAACCAATTGACATTTACAGATGAAGAAGTTTATATCTTCTCTTTGATGCCAAATATTGGTATGCCTATCAAGGATTTGAAGGGATTTCTGAGCCTTCCCCCTCTGGAAAGAGATAAGGCAAAGAAAAACCAGCCGGGTATTCCTTGCGATACCATAAACAATGAACTTGCTCAATGGATTGTTAGAGCCCGATTGGCTCACAAACAAATCAAAGACAAGGACTTACGTGCTGCAGTTAAAGGCGATAAAAACACTAAGTATCCTGTAATCTCCAATGTTGTGGAAACCTTCAGGGAATTACGTGTGCATAATTTCGCTCTGGTTACCAGCCTTGAAAACGATCCTCGCGACAAAAAATAATTAATCCCTTAAAGGAAAAAAAATGGCAGAACTGGATACCGGCGAAGGCGGCGGGAAAAAGAAAAGTAAAGTCAGATCGAAAAAATCCAATCCGAGGATTGATATGACAGCTATGGTGGATCTTGCATTCCTCCTGCTAACTTTCTTCGTTCTCACCACTTCCATCAACAAACCAAACGTAATGCCGGTGGTTATTCCACCTAAAACGGATGGTAAAGAAGTTGATCCTCCAAAAGTTGCTGAATCCAAAATCCTGAACGTAGTGCTCGGTGATAAGGATAAAGTGTACTACTACACGGGTTTGCTCAATATTGAATCCAATAAACTTCCTGAAATCCTGACAACCAATTATGCGGCTGACGGACTCAGAAAAGTGTTATTTGATCGTAAAAAAGATGTTGCTGCTCAGTTTGGCAACGAAAAAGAGCTTATCGTTCTCATTAAACCATCTGATAAAGCCAGATATGCCAACATCGTTGACGTTCTGGATGAAATGAACATCACAGAAGTAAAAAAGTATACTCTGGCTGATCTTTCAGATGATGAAAAGAAGGAGATTATTGAAAAGTTGGAACCCGCTGAACCAGCAGGACAATAAACACCGAACGCATTTCGTAACTGAATTATAACCCCCTTGGGAATATGGATAAGCCAATCATAGCCAACCTTGACGACATCGTTTTCGATTCGAGAAATAAGGAATACGGTGCTTATTTATTGCGTAAAAATTATACGCGCAATGTCCGCAATGGCTTTATCTATGGTACAATTGGATTGGTTTTGCTCGTTAGCATTCCATTTATTGCAGCCTGGATAGAACAGTTGAAACCAGTGGATGATGAAGTAAAGCGTTTAACCTACGCTGAACTTACTGAGCCACCACCAATGGACGAAAATAAGCCACCTCCACCTCCACCAACTGAAATACCTCCTCCACCACAGCGTGCAGCCATTAAATTCGTGATTCCGGAACCTGTGCCAGATGAAGAGGCCAAGCCTGAAGAAACAATTGTTGACATTGATTCTATAAAAGAAAAAAATGTGGATACCGAATCAAAAGAAGGAACCGAAGATGGTTTTGACTTTGGTGCAGCTGAAGGTACTGGTAATCAGGCAGTAGAAGAAAAGAAAGAAGAAGAACCCGATCCGAATGCTTTTATTCTGGTTGAAAAAGAACCTCTGCCAGTAAACCTGTCAGAAATTAAAAAGAATATCTCTTATCCTCCTCAGGCTAAGGAAGCTGGGATAACCGGAAAGGTAATTCTACGAATTCTTGTAAATAAAGAAGGCGAGTACGACAAGCATATTGTTGTGAAATCACCTCATAAATTGCTTACCGATGCCTGCGTCGAGCAGGTTAAAAACCTGAAATTCACTCCTGGAATTCAGGCAGGAAAACCAATTAAGGTTTGGGTAACCATACCTTTTGATTTCAAATTGCAATAATCAATCAAAAAGAAAAAGTAAAAGGCTGCTCCTAAGGCAGCCTTTTGCTTTCATAATGGTATGATTTTAACCACAATAGCCTGTTTTTGGTATCACAAATTAGATATGGCATTTGCAGATAATATTTAATCTGTAAACCAAAAGACAATGAATGAACTGTTCTTCTCTTTCTTATTTCCTTAGTTTTGCACTATAATTTTCATGCGTAATTTATTCATCTACCTCGGTATCATAATGGGTATCGTATTTTTGGTTTTCGGGGTACTTATGTTTATTGTTCCTCCTGATATGTTGAAAGACTGGTCACCAACAGCCAGAATGATTATGGGGATCGGAATAATTATATACGGTGGTTTCAGGATTTACCGTTCTATTAAAATGCTGAAAGACAGTAAGAACTTTCCTCCAAATGCCTAATTTTATCTCTGTTCGGAATTTCAGTTTAGGAATACTTCAAGGATTCCTCCTCCTTCTTTTGCAATCCTGTACAGGTACCGATTCTTCTACTCCTGCAGATTCTCCGGGTCATGGCTCAATATCTATAAGCTCAGATAAGGACTTCAAACCCCTGATAGACTCTCAGCAATATGCTTATACCCAATTAAATCCAAAAGCAGCCATCCAAATTAAATATGGTTCTGAAGCAGATGCCATCATGCAATTGTTGTTGGATAGTGTGCGTGTTGCGATTGTAACCAGAGAATTAAGACCAGAAGAGAAAAAAACATTTGAGTCTCGAAAAATCACTCCAAGAATTACTAAAATAGCCACTGATGCTATTGCATTAATAACCAATCGGTCTAATACTGATTCCCTTTTGTCATACGAACAGGTAAAAGACTTATTCACCGGCAAAATTAAATCCTGGAAAGAGATTAATTCCAAAAGCAATTCAGGAGATATCCAGTTGATTTTTAACGATCAAGGCTCAGGCATTGTGAGGTATTTTCAGGATTCTGTAATAAAGGCTAAACAATTACCTCCCAATACTTTTGCCACAGGTTCTAATGAAGCAGTGATTGAGTATGTAGAAAAAAATAAAGGAGCTATAGGATTTCTGGCAATTAACTGGGTTTCCGATAGTGATGACAGTATGGCAATTGGGTTTCTGAATCGGGTGAATATTTTGCAAATAACGCCTTCAATTGAATCAGGACTGGAACAGGATTATTATAAACCGTATCAGGCTTGGATCGGTAAAGGACTGTATCCATTTCGTCGCCAATTGTTTGCAATAAGCCGCGAAGCCAGAGTAGGGCTTGGTACAGGATTTATTTCCTTCATGGCAGGCGATAAAGGACAAAGAATCGTTCTTAAATCTGGTTTGATGCCAGCAACCCGTGCGGTACGTCAGGTTCAGATCATTGAAAAAGACCTTTTAAAGGGCGAATAATTACGGCACACATTTTGAGTAACTTACTATATGCGTTTTAAAGCAATTTTCACTTTACTAGTTGGCTTTTACATAATTGCCAGCATGTTTAGCTTTGTTCAAGCTCAGAACCAAGCAGATGCACTAATGGCTTTGGATAAGCAGGAATTCAAAAGAGCTCTTGAAATTTTGGGCAAACTGGAATCTGTCAGCCCTAAAGATCCTTCTATTGATTACCTGAAGGGAAAAGTATATGTGGCCATGGAGAATTCTCCCTCAGCACTAGCCTCCTTTAACCGAGGAATTAGTAACGGACCAAAGTATGCCTTTAATTATATTGGTCTTGGTGCCCTAAAACTTAAAGAAAACAACCAGGTAGAAGGGAAAAAAAATCTGGACAAAGCTCTTGAACTTACCCAAAGTGCCAATGTTCCGGTTCTAATTGCTGTATCTGAAGCATATATTGAGGCGGGAATGCTTAAGGAACCAGAGCCCCTTTTGACCAAAGCAAAACTGCTTGATAATAAAAATGCAGAAATTTATATTGCACTGGGCGATATTTATATGACTCAGAAAATTTATGAACTTGCATTAAATAATTATAAAAAAGCAATCGAACTTGATCCTAAGTTCATGAAAGGATATTTGAGAGTAGGTCAATTGTATGTAAGAGACGGAAAATACAATGAAGGGGCAGATGCTTTTAAACAGGCTCTTGCGGTTGATCCTTTGTTTGCACCTGTGAGTAAAGAGCTTGGTGAATTATATTACAAGGCAAAAAAGTATGAAACTGCAAAAGAGAATTATAAAAAGTATGTTGAACTAACTCAAAATGATATTTCAGCAAGAATAAGGTATGCTTCATTTCTGTATCTCACTGGAGACTATCAGGAGTCTATTGATAATTTTGAAGCATGCATGAAGGATACGACCACAAATGTTATGCTTAGACTTTTAGGATACAATTATTATGAAATAGCAAATTATGTTAAAGCTAAAGAAAACCTTGATAAGTATTTTGCTTCTATAAAACCCGAAAATATTCTGGCGTCAGATTATGAATATTACGCCAAGACACTTGATAAAATGGGCGGCAATGAAGCTGCTGCAATTGAAAATTATGAAAAAGCTATGGCTAAGGATTCTTCAAAATTTTTATTAAATGCAGATATTGCAACCATTTATAAGAAAGCTAAAAATTATGAAAAAGCAGAGGAGAAGTATAAACTGATCGTATCTAGAAGTGCTGGATATAAGGAACTATATGATCTGGGAATGGTGTATTATTATCAGAAAAAATACCCTGAAGCCTTAGAACAATTTGAGAAAATGAAAGCCTTGAAGCCTGATTTGTATCTGGCATATTTTTGGGCTGGCTCCTGCAAGGCTGCGTCTGAAAATAGCGAACAACCAGAAGGTTTAGCAAGCGAAGATTATCAAAAGGTTGTTGACATTCTGAAATCCAACCCGGATAAATACAAAAAAGATTATATCAGGGCAAATGCTTATTTGGCGTATGTTACCTTTACTAAGGAAGATTACGCAACTTCTAAAGGATATTGTGAAACAGTATTGGCAATTGATCCTGAAAATGCACAGTGTAAGCAAATGATGGAATTTATTTCTAAGTCTCAGAAATAAAAATCCTTCAATTCATACGAATTAATTTCCTGAGTAGGTTTCAGGTATAAGTACTTTAAAGGTTGTCCCTATATTTATCCTGCTTTCGAAGGAAATATTTCCCTGAAGCTGATCAACAATTCTTTTGACTATTGAGAGACCAACGCCTGTGCCTTCAAAATCACCTGTGTTTTTTGCACGGTGAAACAAATCAAATATTAAAGGCTGATCTTCGTCTGGAATGCCAATACCCCTGTCGGTAATTGAAACGCCCATCATATTGTTTTCACAAATAATCTCCATTACAACGGAAGTTCCAGGTGGACTATATTTACAGGCATTTGACAATAAATTCGTTAAAATTTGGCGAAATAGTTTCGAATCAGTATATATTTCTGGTGCAAGGTTTTCACTCCGGTATAACACCTGATGATTTCGTCCGCTGCCTGCCCTGAATTCTTCCAACAAGGTTTGGAAGAATTGAAGGGTATTAATCCTGACAGGATTTACATCTACTTTGTTTGAATCGGATTTTCCTATAAACAGGATATCATTCAAAAGTTCATTCAGGTTTTTAACTGAATTAGTTATTATCCTGATGTGTTTTGTTAGTTTTTCAGTATGCTCGCCTGGCATACTTTCCAACCTGTTTTGAATCAGCTCAACCGAACTAAGTATTGAAGTTAACGGAGTTCTGAATTCATGTGAAATATTGGTAACAACACGGGTTCGTAATTCATTTAGCTCTTTTTCCTTTTCAAGTGCTATCGTTAATTCCTGTTCAGATAATTGTCTTTTGGAAACTTCTGCTTCTAGCAATTGATTCTTATGAATTAATTCGGCAGTACTCTTTTCAACCCTTTTCTGCAAATCTTCATTCAAGTTTTTTAATGTTTCACGGATTGCAATTTTATCCTCTATATTCCTAAAAGTTATAATCAATCCTTTATTAAGGCCTTTTTCATCTTTGATTTTCGAAAATGTATTTTCAACAGAAACCTTTCCTAAATTCTTTTGTTCAAGTCCTGTTTCAGCAAATTCGATTTTTATATTATTAAGTAAAAATTCTTTAATTTCTTTATTATATAATACAGAATCTGTGTTACTGAATATTCTGAATATATCTGTAATAAATTTACCTTTTGCTTCTTCTTCAGAATAACCTGTTATGGTTTGTCCGGCAGGATTAATAAGAATGATTATTCCAAATTCATCCGTTACAATCATACCATCTCCCACGCTGTTTAAAGTGAGCTTTAGTAGATTTTCATTTTCTTTTAACCTTTTCTCCAGTAAATGTCTCTGATAGGTTAGATCTATAACCGTATTTAATTCGGACGGTTTGACCGGTTTCATAATATATCCGACAGATTCAGTTGCAATAATTCTGCGGATTGTTAATGCATCGGAATGACCCGTTACAAACACTACAGGGATATCATGTTTTTCCCTTATTTCCATTGAAATATCTATGCCATCTTCTCCACCAAGATTTACATCCATTATGATTAAGTCAGGAACATTTTTTTCAATAAAGGATAATGTTTCGGTTCTGTTTCTGGCTGCACCGATTAGTTCGTATCCAAAATTTTTCAGACTTTCTGATAACAGTTTTTGTGTAATACTTTCGTCTTCTGTTATGAGTACTTTTAAAGGCATTTGCAAATATTGACGTAAAAATATTAAATTTACGCAGTAGAAATGAAGATTCTTTCTACGTATTAACACTTAGAACCAAATAGTACACTGCATGAAAAAGAAAATCCTTGTTGTAGAAGACAACGAGTCTGTTCGTTCCAATATCGCTGAAATACTGGAGACATCTGGCTATGAAACATTCATTGCCGAAAATGGTAAAGTTGGTATTGAAATGGCCATCAGGAACCAACCTGATATTGTTATTTGTGATATCATGATGCCTGGTATGGATGGGTATGAAGTATTGAAGGAAATGAGAAGAAGTCCGCTTACTTCCTCTGTTCCCTTCATTTACCTTACTGCAAAAAATACAAGTGCAGATTTAAGGAAAGGCATGGAATTGGGTGCTGATGATTACATCACAAAACCCTTTACCATGGAAGAACTTTTAAATGCAGTTCGGATTCGAATTGAAAAAAGTGATTTAGTTAAACAGAAAGCAGAAGAAAAACTTAATCAACTGGCTTCGTTTGTTGGCTATCCTATTGCTGTTGAACTCGGTGAGCCGTTAAAGAAAATTTCAGGATTATCTGAAATTATGCTGCTAGAAGGTGGCGGAATGGATAAATCCGAACTTATTGAAATGATTGGATTGGTTCGCGATTCTGCATTTAAGTTAAACAGGTATGTTAAGAAGACTTTGGTTTTTTATGAACTACAGGTTTTGACCTTCAAAACGGATCAATTAGAATTAGCCAGAAAAACAAAATTGACTAATGCTGATGCTTTGATTCAGAAAACTGCTCAATCAGTTGCTGCTACATATATCAGAAAAGAAGATTTGGTTTGTGAACTTCAGGAAGTTGATTTAGCTATATCAAAAGATTTTCTTGAAGTATTGGTAAATGAATTGGTAGAAAATGCATTACATTATTCTCCAAGACGATCAATGGTTAAAGTGTCTGGGGTAAAAGGTAAATCGGATTATCAATTAAGTATCTCTGACGAAGGAATAGGATTTGACCAAAATGAAATAGATCAGGTTGGTCCTTTTATTAGATTCGGAACAGATTCGAATAAACCTTCAGGAATCGGATTAGGTCTCGCAATTGTGAAACTTGTATGCGAAGTATTTAATGGTTCAATAACTATGAATACTAAACCAGGCTCAGGTACAACAATTAAAATTTCAATCCCTCTGGCTGTTTAACCAGATTAAAACAATAAAAAAAGCGGTCTTTAATTAAAGACCGCTTTTTTTTGTTTCTGCATTAACAGAAAACTTGTATTAGATTTTATTCAGCTTAGCCTGACGCGAGGATTTGGCAGGATTCCAAGCATCTTTATATGAGTTCCTTGTGAAAAATTCATTCAGATAAGCAGAAGTTCTGATAAACCTTAAATAGTAACCCATGTAAAACATCATCAGGGGCAAGTACAGGGCAAGTTTCATGTCATCCCGTTTTCTTTCGGAAACAGCAAGTGCTGCCAAAAACGAAATTATTGAAGCAAATAAGTAGATAATAATTTTCATTGGGAAAATGAAAATTAAAAATTCAGCATTGGAAATAAGGATGGTAATCAGGTAAACAAACCATAATAAATCCAGAACCAAACTGAAGAATATATTTTCAGCAGAAGCAAACATATTCAGGAAAGAGAAGCTCCAAATTGGAAAAAACACATCCTTATGTTTTCTTAAACGAAAACGAATTAAGGATTTTGACCATCTGGTTCTTTGCTTTCTTAGTGCTTTAAATGTGGTTGGTACATTGGTCAAACAAACAGCCCGACTTTCGAATACCACTTTATAACCCATTTTACGGATTTTCACTGTGATATCACCATCCAAACCAGGACCAATATCCCATCCATAAATTCTTTCCAAAGGTTCTCTTCTGAAGGCACCGAATGCACCTGATACAATTTTATAGAGACCCAATAAACTTGCAACTTTTCTTCCTAAAGAAATTGTTTGCATGTATTCAATGGATTGAACACTTGTACAAATATTATCATCAGCGTTTCTTACCCTAACATTTCCTCCTACAGCTCCAATTTTAGGATCCAGATAAAATGGAATAATGATTCTTTCAATACTGTCTACATCAAAGGAAGTATCTGCGTCCAAGTGAACTATGAATTTTCCTGTTGTATATCTGAATGCAAGATTTGCCGCACTGGCTTTCCCTCCCCTTACATCGTTCCTAAAATAAACATCAATAAGTCCTAACTCTTTTAGATTCTTACAAATTATTGGAGTATCGTCAGTAGAACCATCATCAACAATAATGATTTCGAAGTTTTTATAAGTCTGTTCCTTTAGGGAGGTAACAAGTTTGTAAATATGTTGGCCTTCATTCTTACCTGGTACAATGATGGATATTAAAGGCATATCCGACCAAAGTGTATTTTGAGCTATTTGATATTTCTTCCAGCGCATTTTCTCCTGGAATTCAGAAAGAATTACCACTAAAATGTCAACAAGGATATATCTTGGAACCTCAAGAAGAAAAAAATACCAGAATGTACTGAAGATTTTCCCTGCTCCGGCAGTAAACCAGAACCTGAAAAAATCATCCCAGAACTGATCTATCATAATGCAGCTCTTTGCATGAGCAATCCGTCCAGAACACTTTCTTTATTGGTTGTTCCATTCAGCGGCTGAACAAAGTAATTTACTCTAATAGAATCATCTTTTAGATTTGTTCTGAGTAAATTTTCTATTGTTAAGGCAATTCTCTGAAGTTTAGTATCTGTTTTTTCAACAGATTGATCAGGACATAAAATCAGAATGCTATTCTCTCTGCCTAAACTTAAAATATCCGACCCTCCAGCATTATTACGAATAAATTCGCCTACTTCTGAAAGGAGATTAGAATTGGTTTTTTCAAGTGAAAAAATACGATTGTTATTTGCTGTTAATACAATACTACCAGCACTTGAAACAAGACTTGCAGTTTTAAGTCTCTCGATTTCATATTTCAGAAAAATATTGAAAGTAGAATAACTAACAAATCCATTAATGGTAATTTCCTGACGAGATTCAGAAGTAAAACCATTACGTGCTGATTCTTCACCTTTTTCCGTAAGTTCGAGATAGACAATATCCTGCTCTTTCAGGTTTTCAACAAAATCTTCAGCTTTACAGTTGAAGCATAGTGTTTTCATGACAGAGTCCTGAAAATTATTTTTGCATTCTCTGCAACTATACACTCTGGACGGTTTATCATAGTCAACTCCAATGTGGCGTAAAGTGCGATCACATTTAGGGCAGGTTAACATATCAGTGTCTGGTTTTGCAAAATCCGCCTCCGGACCAACATAAGCACAAACAAAATGATGTACCAGATTTTCAGCTTTAAGATTTGAAGAACTGCATTTTGGACATGTTTCACGATAATTATGAAACCCTGAACCACAAGTACGACATAGATGTACCCTGTCATGAAATCTTGCAGTGTAGTATTTCTCGCTGATAAGCGTATCAATTAATTCAACCTCTTCAATAGGGTTGTTCTTGACATTAGTTACTGTCATCAGCGGATACTGATATCCGAACCTGCCATGTGGATCAATTACAGGAGCTAATCCCAGGTTTCTGGTATAACTAAATCTTAGAAGCTTCAGGAGATTTCTTTTCTTGCCTTCAACATTCTGATTTTTAGAAAGTGATTCTTTCTTTCTTTCAAGAATTTCAACTGCTTTTTCAATCAATTCCGGTTGAATAGCAGAAGTAACACCGTCAGCAAGTTGCAAAGCGTATTCATCTTTCACTGTTTCCATGGAAAGAAGGAAAACAGGCATTAAATATAAAGATTCAACCGATGAAGCTCTGATTGCTGAAAGCAGATTTAAGCACGATTCCTTATTGGAGTAATCCAAAATAAGGGCATGACAAAACATTAATTCTTTGATATCAATACCTGCAAACTGAGTGATCAGGCGGATATCTTTGTTCTTGTCATTATCTATTTTCTTACCTATCGTTTCTGGTGCCATTTTGTGTATAATTAAAAGAACCTAGGTTTACGAACTTTTACGCCGATTTTGTAATAACGCTTCCACTTTTGCATCTCCTCTTCATTAAGCGGAGTGATTTTTGCAACAAGTCTTCTGGTTAATTCTTCGTAATTCATAGTGAATTCTTTAGGAATTTGAACAGTACTGATTTCAAGTAGACTAACCATGCCTTTACTTTTAGTTCCATCCGTGAATACAAGATTAACTAAATCCCCTTCTTTAAATTTATCTACATCGTTTTCTTCAATATAAGCTCTAATAAATACATCTTTAAATTCGATAATATCCATTACCACGGCTTCTCTATAAAGGGTTTCAAATGGACGTGTATAAATTCGGGAAACTGTTCCTTCAGTTTTTGAATAATAATACGGTGGGTGAAGTGAATCCCATGCTTCAGAAGATGCAACACTTGCTGCTAGAGCTGCAGCTCTGTTGTTTTTCTGTTCATATAAATATGGAGTAATAGTTCTTATGTACTCTTTAAGGGAAGCAATTTCAGAGGCAATATTTTTTTCGCGAAAATCATATTCCTTTAATGCATCTTTTATTTCTCTTAGTCTGGCACCTGGTGAAATATCCAGTGTTACTTCCTGTCTGATATTATCGTAAGTAGACTGTTTAAGTTTACGATTGTCTCTTACATTTTGTAATTCGATTTCCAGCAAGGCAATATTTTTGTTTGCCATGGCAATTTCACGCAGAACCCAGTCATTTCTGTCTATTTCAGGTCCTGAGCCACCGCCTATGCTTATACTAGCCCCTCCATTACCGTTATCATCATCATAAACCAGGGAGAACAATGTATCCCCAATTTCAACGTGTTCTCCTTCTTTTACCAAGAATCTAGTTACCTGAATATCATCAGGGAAGTTTACCTCAAACTTATCCAAAATAACCTGACCTCTTGCCGTTACATAGTAGTAACGGTTAAAAAAGTACATGATTAAGGTAAAAATCAATATGATTAATATAACAACGTATATTAACCTTTCCCAGTTAAAAGGCTTTGAATATTCAGGTTCCTTATCAGGACCCTTAATAAAACTGGTTTGCGGAGAATATTGGAACTTTTTCAAGGTTTATTCAACTGAGTTATGGTCAAGATCCCAAAGAGTACCTAAGTCGTGTATAGCAATCTTTTGAAGATTTAATTTTTTGGTAAGTGCTTCAATGAAAGTTTCCATTGTAAGTCTCGATTCGAAATCTTTGGTTCGAATAGCGATTATCGTTTTTTCAGGACTAATAGAAATCTCTTCAGCAGTTTTTTTAGCAATGAAATCAACATCAGGATTTTCATATGCCATCAGATAAACCTGATCAGATAAACGGTACAAGTCTTCAATTACTGCTTCAGGATAATGAATAGGAATTGACAATGCCAATTTCATGCCTAACCTGTTACAGGTTTCCCTAGCATTTTCCATTATCGATACAAGGTTGTTAAGATAGAATCCTTTTCTGGCCTGCCAATCTTGGAAAGTATGTGGTTCGATATCAAAATGAACTGCTTCACATCCCAATGCATAAAATTCTTCTATTTTCTTTTTAACTTTTGCTGAATCAGGGGCTGCTGCATACTGATTGTTCGAGATCATGCCTTGAACAGAAATGCCAGCTTTAACGCATTGTGGAATAAATGCTTGAGCCTTTGCTACAGCATCATTTGGAGAAATTATTAAAGTTTTTATTTGATTATTGCGCAAGTATTCTAAAAGGACTTCATTTTTATTTTCTTTAAAGAATGTTGACCAAAGATAAATACTCCGGTTGCCTGCATAATTCATATATTCTGATCCCGGTTTAAATTGAGAAGTGAAGCTATTAGCATCTTCTGTATTGAGATAAGTATAAATTTTCAGGAGTTTAAGATACATTGACTGTCTGATATCAGAAATTTCAAGTTCAAGACTTGTTTTATCATCTGACAATTCAAGTACGTGTAAAGGATGGTAATCAGGGTTATCAATTGCCTGACGAACTTTTTCTTTTCTGATCCTTTCTACAACTGGAAAATATTTATTGAAAATAACAACCAGAGATCTAAGTTTTGCCTGGTATTCATAATAGTTATTAAGTAGTTCATTTGTTTTTCCGGTAAGTTGAGCCTCTTCATGAGATAATATCATATCAGCTTCAGCATGTTTTAAATCAGCTTTTCTGCCTAAACGCAAAGGAGCTGTAAAACTCACACCAACGCTACCATAATATCTGGTACCCATACCTTCGCTTGTAAACATATTATACCGAAAAAATGGTTTAAGCGACATATCCTGCCAGCGTTTATTTCCCAGTTCTGCTATGGCGACTTCATTTGCAAGTGCGGCTCTTGCAGATGCGGTATCCTCTGATAAGGCTATGATCATTTCTGGACGAATATCCAATGTTGGAAGCAATTCTGAATTTACTGCATTGGCAAAAAGCCTTGAATCAAAGCGGTTTTCAAGAGAATAATTATAAGTTCTACAGTTTTCAGCAATTTGCTCTGCTTCCAATTTTTTTCCTTTCAAAGCCATCACCTGCTCCCAGCCTACCATTCTTAGATGATATAATTTTTCAGCCTGTGCGATATATTCATCAAGAAGCTTTATTCTTTTATCAATAATATTTAATTTTTCATTATTAAATATCCAAATAATATAGTTATAAAGAAAAAGATAGTTTTCTTCTTTTCTTGATTTTATATCTCTCTCGCTGATTATATTTTTTTCATTTTCAAGTTGCTTTATTTTTAATTTGTTTTGAAACAAACCACCATTAAGTAAATCCAGTCCAATTTCTGCATAAGCTCTACGTATAAATATCAATTCTTCAAGATCTGTAATCCCAGGTTTGAAATTTTCAATGTAAAAAGCACCAAATTTTAATCCTGGGTCCCTTTTTAAATCCTGAATTTTTGCGTCTAGAACTCTGTTTTCCTGATAAGATTGATAAGCAACAGCATAGTCATTGGAAAACAATTGCCTTAGCGCCGTTGTGTCTGTTTTGGATGAAAAGAAACGAACATCACCCGCTTCTTTACTTGCTAACCCTTCAATACTTGTTAAGATTTCATCCAGTTCCTTTATTTTACCTGAGGGAACCGGCTGAGCATTGATTAGCGTATTACCGATTAACTGAAAAAAAAGAAAAAAGACCAGAGATAAAAATGAAATACTCTTTGGTTTCATTTTGCCCGGATAAGATATATAAGACAGCTTGTTCATTGCTGTGAGTGAACAGGAGGATTCAGTGTTAGGTTGCAATAAAATGCAGGGCGAAGATAATCTTAATGAGGATATCGAATGAAAAAAATGTTATAAAATACGTATAACTACCTAACATTTTAGGTGTTATTATCTAATTTTTGAATATGCTTTTAATTGACACTTACCTTAACTAATGTGAAAATATTGCCTTTTTTCTTGATATACACAAGTATAGCTTCTGTATTGCTTATTTGTTCAGAAAAATTTCTATGAAAAACATCCCCAGATTCATATCCTTGTATAATGGGTTTTGAATCAGAAACTCTTCCTTCTGTATCAATATAGTTACAATAAACATTCACTCCAGAATTTTTTTCTTTATATTCATAAAAAAAGAATAATGCTTCGGGACCTGCTAATTCAATATAGGAGAGCTGGAAGGGTGATTCTGAAGTTTGTCTTTTATAAATATATGAATTCCATTCAATTTTTCCCTGACCTGAAACAGAAACTGTCATAATATCACCATAGTTATATAGGGTTGTTGTATTGATAAAGCCATTTATGTCCATATAAGAGTTGGTGGTAGTGTAAAATTGCTCTGCAATTAATAAAAGGCCACCGTCTGATCTCAATATTATTTTATCAAGATAAATATTGTTAATTTCTTTCCCTTTTTCAAGTTGTCGTTCATTTAAATAACGCGTAAATACGCTTTCAGGAAATCGTTCATAGGTGTTTGCACTTAGTTTAAGGGTTTTCCCATCAATCCTTTGATAAACAACGCCTCCTAAAGTGCCTGCATTTCTGCTACTATAAAACCCGGAAATTACAATATTGCTTTCACGATCAATTTTCATCTGAAGGTCTGTAATATATAATCCGGTAAATTCCAGAGGAATTTCAATTGCTTTTTTGTCAGAAATATGGTGTTGGTAAATTACAAATCTGAAATCGTCTGGGCTATTAATATTTTTGGTAAGATATTGTTTGCCAAGTAAATATACATCCCCTGAATTACTAAGAGCCATATTCATCAGTGTAAAAAGCTCTTCTCTGTATGGAAGTTCAAGACCAGCTTCACTTAGTTTATTGGTTTGGTCATCCAGGACATAAAATCTAAGTCTTTCATTTTCTTTCGCCTGACTATCTTTTCTGTAACATAGTAATTTTTTCTTGTTAGATGAAAGAATAAAATTAAATTTATTTGAATTTTTCTTCTGACCTTTTGAAACATCCAATAGGGTCTCATCTGCTAGCTTTGATCCATCCAGGCTATAGTGATAATAGTATGTTCGTACCTCGCCTTCTTTTGGAAAAAATTCTGCAACAAAAACAAGGATATTCTCGCCTACAACTGCCAGATTTTCAATTGATTTTCTACCATTTTGATCAATAATGGGAAGAGTCCATTTTTTTTGAAATTTTGAATCATATTTGTTTAAACTAATTGACCTGCTTGAGTTTTTCGTAGTATAAGAAAGCGTAACCAGTCCTTTATCGGTAGAACTATATTGAAACCAAAGTGGTTGTGGTTCCTTTCTACCTAACTGAAGCGTCGCAGACACTTCCTGGGCACTTATTGAATATGGAATTAGATAACTGAAAATCAGGAGAGTACACCAATGGAGGGTCCTTAATTTTTTATTCTCCGGAATTTTTCCCGGAAAATTGGTTTTATCCTGTGAAGCCATGGTGCAAAAAAAGGTAACTTTACCCATATAACGTTTAATACAATCAGAATGATTCGTACTATAATTCCTGTAGCAGGGATTGGAACCAAACTGAGGCCTCATACCCACACCCAACCAAAGCCCTTAATTCCTGTTGCAGGAAAGCCTATTCTTGGTCATATTGTTGATTCATTGATTCGGGTAGGATTAAATGATTTTGTTTTTATAGTTGGATACCTTGGAGAAAAAATAGAACAATACATACTAGAAAATTACGGAAGTTCTTGTAAAGTAGATTTTGTTAAGCAGGAACCAAGAGAGGGAATAGCGCATGCACTTTGGCTTTCTATCCCAAAAATGCAGGATCAAAGCGAAATATTGATTGCACTCGGCGACACAATAATTGATATGGATTCAACTGAATTTCTCAAAAATCCTTATTCGGTTCTTGCTGTTGATGAAGTTGAAAACCCCAGACTTTTTGGTGTTGCTGCGCTTGATGAAGAAGGATTTATTAATCACCTGGTTGAAAAACCTACAATTCCCAGAAGTAATCTTGCTTTGGTTGGCTGGTATAAAATTAAAGAAGTGCAGCCGCTGATTTCCTGTATTCAATATCTTATAGAAAATCAATTAAGAACACATACCGAATATCATCTTACAGACGCACTGATGTTAATGGTAAATCAGGGTATTAAAATCAGAACGCATCGGGTTAATAGGTGGTTTGACTGTGGAAAAAAAGACTCTCTCTTATTAACTAACCGTATTTTACTTGAAAAAAATGAAAAAATCCATCCCGGTGTGCAAGTTAATAATAGTATAATCATTAACCCAGTAAGCCTTTCCGAAGGAGTTAAAATTACTGATTCGATTGTGGGTCCTTTTGTTGCAGTGGGAGAAAATGTTGTTGTGGAAAAGACAATTTTATCTGACAGTATTATTGGTTCCTATTCAAGACTTGAATCAATTATTTTGAAACACTCTGTTGTTGGAAATGATGCAACTTTGAAAGGTAAATCACAAAGCGTAAATATTGGCGATAGCACAGAAATAGATTTTAATGAATAATAAAGCAGTTCATTTCAGCGAAAACAAAATTTGTAAATTGTTTGGAATCAGTTATCCTGTAATTCAGGCAGGCATGATCTGGTGCAGCGGATGGGAATTGGCTTCAGCAGTAAGTAATGCTGGGGGATTAGGGTTAATAGGTTCTGGTTCCATGTATCCGGAAATATTAAAAGATCAAATTAGGAAGTGCAAGTCTGCTACAACTAAACCTTTCGGAGTAAATGTGCCTCTTTTGTATCCTGATATAGAAAAGCACATAGAAATTATTTTGGAGGAAAAGGTTCCTGTTGTTTTTAGTTCAGCTGGAAACCCTAAAACATGGACCAGTAAATTAAAATCCTCAGGTGTTATTGTGGTTCATGTAGTATCAAATGTTCGTTTTGCATTAAAAGCTGTTGAGGCAGGTGTTGATGCAGTTGTTTGTGAGGGTTTTGAAGCAGGCGGACACAATGGTCGGGAAGAGCTAACCACTATGGTTTTAATTCCTATGGTAAGGAGTGCAGTCTCAATCCCTTTAATTGCTGCTGGAGGAATCGGCACAGGGGCTGGCCTGATGGCAGCCTTGTCGCTAGGAGCAGAAGGTGTTCAGATTGGTTCTCGTTTCGTTGCCAGCAATGAATCTTCTGCGCATCAAAATTTTAAAGAAGAAGTACTTTCAGCTGGTGAAGATTCAACTATCCTGGCCTTGAAAGCATTGACCCCAGTCAGACTCCTTAAAAACAAATTCTATCAGGATGTTAAGCATTTGGAAGATACTTGTGCTCAGGCATCAGAACTTCAGCATCTGTTAGGGCATGGCAGAGCAAAAAAAGGCATGTTTGAAGGAGATCTTGAAGAAGGCGAACTGGAAATAGGTCAAATTGCTGGAATGATAAAAATGATTAATCCGGCATCTGAAATTCTTGATTCCATAGTTTCTGAATATATTGCTTTGAAAGAAGAAATCATATCCGGAACCGGAAAATATTGATGGCATTTATTTATCATATTCTAACAGAAAAACCCTGGGAACGTTTCCTCTCAAAAGGATTTTACCGGCCCGACTCTCTAATCAAAGAAGGCTTTATTCATTTTAGTTTTGTACACCAGGTAGAAAATTCTGCCAACAAGTTTTATTCAGATACCGAAATTATCATCATCTTGAAAGTTTCAGAAAGATTGGTTAAAGATGCATTAAAGTTAGAAGCTAATAAAGAAGGCGAAATCTTTCCACACCTTTACAGAAGCCTGGGAGTGGAGGAAGTAGAAGATATTATTTTACTAAAAAAATCTTTAGAATCAATGTATAGTTTTGTTGAATAATGATGTACAGGTATATTATTAAACCTATTTTATTTTTGTTTGATGCAGAGTCAGTACACAATTATATTGTCAAAATATTGATTTTTTGTACGCGATATAAAGTTTTAAGAAGCATGTTCAATGCATTGTTTACTTTAAATGATAAGCGACTAGAGGTTGACATTGCCGGTCTAAAATTTAAGAATCCGGTTGGACTTGCCGCCGGATTCGACAAGGACGCACTTTTGCATCCCAATTGGGATTGCTTTGGTTTTGGATTTGCAGAAATGGGTACCCTAACACCAAAACCTCAGTCAGGAAATCCTCAACCAAGATTGTTTCGGTTAAATAAGGACAATGCTCTACTTAACAGAATGGGATTTAATAACCAGGGAGTTGATCATGCAATTCAAAAATTGAGCACTAAAAAATCTGGTATTCCCATTGGAGGAAATATTGGAAAAAACAAAGATACTCCAAATGAAACAGCATTGGAAGATTATTTGTTTTGTCTTGAAAAACTCTATCCATATGTTGACTATTTTGTTATAAATGTAAGTTCCCCTAATACACCAGGATTAAGAGCACTTCAGGATAAGGAACCTTTGAAAAATATACTTTTGCAGTTGGTTAACAAAAGAAATGCACTTGGAACACATAAGCCTATATTTTTAAAAATAGCACCGGATTTAAATGATTCTCAACTTAAAGATGTTGTTGAAATTATTCGAGTTTCTGGAATTGAAGGTGTTGTTGCTACCAATACTACAATTTCCAGGGAAGATCTTATCACTGAGAAAGCAATTCTGGAGAGTTACGGAACTGGAGGCATCAGTGGCGCACCGGTTTTCCAAAGGTCAAATGAGATTATCCGTTTTCTTAGGAAGGAACTTGGTCCTGATTTTCCTATAATAGGAGTCGGTGGAATAATGCACCCAAAGGATGCTGTCGAAAAAGTGAAGGCGGGAGCGAATCTGATTCAGATTTATTCAGGATGGATTTTTCAAGGTCCATTTTTCGTGAGAAAAATTAACCGAGCGCTTTTAAAACGAAGTTTCCAAGCTGGTGAATAAATTTTTAATGGTTGAATTAGTTCAGTTTGGAAATAAGAAATAACTAAATAGCATATGCAATACTTGAATGTGGTATTTTTGAACTTCCAGAAATGGCGTCTTCACCTAAAATACAGCCAGTCCGAAGGGATAATAAACCGAAAGAAGGTCCGGTAAGGCAAAATACAGTTAAGTCTTATCAGGTTAAAACAGAGGAACCAACGGTTGAACCTGAAAAAAAACCTTTGATTACAGAACCAGATCAGCCAAACCACCTCAGAAATATGAAAATATGGGGACTGGTTCTTGGATCTTTTGCACTGGTAATTTTAATAGCTGGAATCTCACATTTTTTTACTGGTAGTAAAGATGCTTCGGTGGCAGCTAATGGAATAATTCCAGCTGAAGAAAAACCTGCATTTAACTGGATAGGTACAATTGGTGCTTTTATTTCAGATTGGTTGATAACCAATGGTTTTGGAGTATCAGGTCTTTTAATACCTGTTTGGATGTTATTTAAATCTTATGCCCTTATTGAAAATAAGTATAATAAGGAGGTCTTTTATCTAATTCCAACTTTTGTTAGTGCAATCCTGTGGTTTTCATTGTTTTTCTCCTATCTGGTTACAATGTTTGGCTTTTCAAGCTTGAATCCGGGTGGAATGGCTGGTAAATTTTTAAACGAATTACTTGGCCTTTACATAGGAGAAACAGGCGTTGCAATTTTACTTCTATTTGCAGCCTTGATTTTTATTGTTGTTCGGTTTAATGCTAATATAAGTATTTCCGGTCTGATAAATAAAATTTCAGATTCTGGAAATATTGCAAGAAAAAAAGATAAGAATATAGAAAAAAACGAAAATGAATTGATAATTGAAGAACTTCAGGATTCAATTGATTCTTCAATTAATCCTAAAGCAAGGATAGAAGAGGAAGACGAATCTAACCTTGAAATGGTGCTTGAATCTGAGGAATCTGAGCCAGAATCAGAATCAAATCTACTCGCTTTATCGGAGCCTGAAATAGAATTACCAGAACATAAACCCGAATTGGTTTTGCAGGTTTTACCAGTTATCCAAGAGCCTGAGGTTTTGCCACTGGAAGAAGAATCGGACAAAGATCAAACAGCAAGGGTAGAACTTGAAGATAACCTTGAACTTCAGGTAAATAACGTCACCCGCACTGCAGAAAACGTTTACGAAAGAGTTGTGCCAGAAGGCGAAGATGAATCGTTGGGCGAAGGAGATGTAGGTGACTGGGAGTTGTATGATCCAACCAAAGAGCTAAGTAGCTATAAATATCCTTCCGTTGACCTTCTGATTCAATATGAGTCAGGAACCAAAAAAATTACGAATGAAGAATTGCAGGAAAATACGAATAAAATTGTTCGTACCCTTAAAAATTATAATATAGAAATTACTTCAATTAGTGCAACACCAGGACCAACAGTTACCTTGTATGAAATTATTCCTGCCCCAGGAATTAGAATAAGTAAAATTAAAAATCTTGAAGATGATATTGCACTGAGCCTTTCTGCTATAGGAATCCGTATAATAGCTCCGATTCCGGGAAAGGGAACAATAGGGATAGAAATCCCAAATGCAAATCCTGAAATAGTTTCCTTTAGGAGCGTTGTTGCAACAGAAAAGTTCAGAGATACCAAAGCAGCCTTGCCAGTAGTCTTAGGCAAAACGATTGCCAATGAACTTTTAATTGCAGATCTTACAAGAATGCCCCATTTACTCATTGCAGGAGCTACCGGGCAAGGAAAATCGGTTGGGATTAATTGTATAATCTCTTCGATTCTTTATAAAAAGCATCCAGCTGAAGTAAAATTTGTTTTGATAGATCCTAAAAAGGTTGAAATGAACCTGTACCAGAATCTAGAAAGACATTTCCTGGCAAAATTACCTGGCTATGACGAAGCCATTATTACAGATACAAGTCAGGTTATTAATGTTCTGAACAGTTTATGTAAAGAAATGGATAACCGGTATGACCTTTTAAAGGCGGCCAGAGTCAGAAATATTCTGGAGTACAACGAGAAATTCCTGCACAGGCAACTTAACCCCAATAAAGGGCATAGATATTTACCCTATATCGTACTTGTTATTGATGAGTTGGCCGACCTGATGATTCAGGCCGGAAAGCAAATTGAAACGCCAATAGCCAGACTTGCACAACTGGCAAGAGCCATCGGCATTCACCTGGTTCTTGCAACGCAAAGACCATCAGTAAATGTAATCACCGGTGTTATTAAAGCAAATTTCCCGGCCAGAATCTCATACAGAGTGTCAGCAAAAGTGGACTCACGAACAATTCTGGATACATCGGGTGCTGATCAGTTGATTGGTCGGGGGGATATGCTTGTTTCACTTGGAAATGATATAATAAGAGTTCAGAACTCCTTTATTGATACGCCAGAAGTGGAGAGAATGGTCTCATTTATCAGTAGTCAAAGAGGGTTTCAGACAGCATATTACCTGCCTGAAGTTGAAGAAGCTGGTGGTGATGGAAATGACGATTCAACAGAATTACTGGAAAAAGACCCATATTTTGAACAAGCAGCCAGATTAATCGTTGAAAGTCAACAAGGTTCAACCTCTTTAATCCAAAGAAAATTAAAATTAGGGTATAACCGTGCTGGAAGAGTAATTGATCAACTTGAGAAAGCTGGCATTGTTGGTCCATTTTCAGGAAGTAAAGCCAGAGAGGTACTCGTAAAGTCAATTCCAGATTTGGAACACTTATTGAACAGACTGGATTAATTAACTTTGTCTTAAAATGAACATTAGACTTAAACCAAACATACTATTTTTGATTTTAGGCTTTTTTGCCTTGAATCTTGAAGCTTTCACTCAGAATGATCCAAAGGCTGTGAGCATTTTGGATGCATCCAAGAAAAAATTCTATTCCTTGACAGATATAACCTCATCTCTCAAGTACAGTTTGGAAAATAAGAGCCTTAAAGATGGAAATGTTACTAAAAAAGGCACTATCAAAATCAAAGGCAAAAAGTTCAGAATTAATTTGAATGGTCAGGATATCATTTGTGATGGGAAAGCAATTTATACTATCCTTAAGGAAGAAAAAGAGATAAATATTCAGGAATTTGATCCTAAGGAAAGTATGAGTATTGATAGGATTTTTGCAGTGTACGAAAAAGAAACTAAAGCTAGATTAGATAAAGATGAGGTATTGTCAGGGAAAACATTTAATAAAATAACTTTATTTTCTAACAATAAAGAATCAGAATTTATTAAAATTGAAGTTTGGATTAATAAGACATCTACCCTTGTAGAACGGGCAAGAATTTATTCCCGCAATGGGTCAACGGTTGCGTATGAAATGAGTGAAATTAAAACGAATTCCAATGTTCCCGATAGTGATTTTGTATTTAATAAAGCTTCCTATCCGGGAATGGAAATCATTGATCTAAGGTAAAATAAATGGATTTAGTTCGCTTTCAAGAATCCATTGAGGCCAAAAAAAGTTTATTGTGCATTGGACTTGATCCGGTACTTGAAAAATTACCCGTTCATCTCAAATTAAATGCTGATCCGGTTTATTCCTTTTGTGCAGAAATAATTGAGTCTACTGCGGCATATGCCATTGCTTTCAAACCAAATTTTGGCTTTTTTGAGTCTCTTGGTCCATCAGGTTGGTATACATTAAAAAAAGTAATCGATCAGATTCCTAAAGATTGCCTTTCTATTGCAGACGCAAAGCGTGGAGATATAGGGAATACTGCTGCTGCCTATGCCAAAGCTGTGTTCGATTCATTGGGTGCGGATGCCATTACGCTTTCTCCTTATATGGGTAAAGATTCGATACTGCCATTTTTAGAATATTCAGATAAATGGTCGTTTGTCTTATCCCTTACTTCCAATAAAGGTGCCGAGGACTTCGAATTGCAAATGCTTGATTCTAGAATGCCTTTATATCGAAAAGTGATTGAAAAATCTTTGGAATGGTCCAGAAATCAAAAAGGCATTCTTGGCTTTGTAGCAGGAGCAACACACATTGAACAGATAGAAGAAATTTATCAAAACTCGGAGGGCAGCTTTTTGTTGGTACCAGGCATCGGTGCTCAGGGAGGAGATTTAGAACTCTTACTTCAATCTCCACCTGCAAAGGATAAAAAGGCAATCATATCGGTTTCTCGTTCAGTTATATTTGCAAGTCAAGGCGAAGATTTTGCGGAAATGGCATTAAATGAAGCCAGAAAACTTCAGTCAGCAATAAGTAGTCAGATTTTTTAGTAAATTGAAAGAGGTCGAATTGCACCAAATATGGGCACGCCAAAGCTGGATTGATTGGTCGAAACCCTTAAAAACCGCTGAAGGTCATGAGCTATTTATATATACGCCAGGTGAATTAAATTATGGTCAGGGACCTGATTTTTATTATTCACGAATAGAAATTAACAGACTTCAATGGATTGGGTCAATAGAAATTCACAAAAAGCCTGAAGAATGGTATCAACACAGTCATCATACTGATCCTGTTTATAATTCTACAATCCTCCATGTTAGCTTGCCTTCAGATGCTTATACTCCATTATACCGTCAGGATGGAACTTTATTGCCCCAACTATTTATTACCCCAGATAAATTAAGGAATGCTTTATCCAGAAACAATTTGCTTTGCCAAACACGGATTGCAGAGGTTCCGGATGAATTGAAAAAACAGGCGATAAGAGAATCTCTTGAAAAAAGGATAGGTATAAAAATAGAATATTTTAAAAATTTGTATCATAAATATACTGGAGATTTTGACCATATTTTTTTTACTGGATTGGTAACATCGATGGTCGGTCCCGTAAATAAAATACCAGCAGAGGTGTTAAGTTCTGCACTGAATTTTAGAAAATTTCAATCTTCAGAAATTACACAGGAATTACTTCAGGAAGTTTTTCAAAAGTACTTTTCAGGTAAATCCTTTTCAGAATCTGCTTCTGAAAATTTAATTTTTAACAAAGCATTACCCAAAAATTTCTTAGAAAATATTTATAAAAAAACACCTGGAGGATCCTATACCTTTGCATCCAGATGGTCTCAAGCCTTGACTCTTTATTATCTCAAAGAGTTCAGGGATGTTTGGAAATTTCCTGATTTGTGGGAGGCCTGGTTTAAGGATCAAAATTTGAAAAATGGTTGCAGAATCATTTCTGAAGAACTATGGATAAGAATAATAGCAAATTGTTTTGTACCATTATATGGTTTATGGATGGAACTTAAAGGAGTTAACAATGCAGGCCTCACTACCATCTTAGACAGATATCCTTCGGAAAAAAATAGGACAATTGCATTCTTGTCAGATTATTTTGATAAACCCAGTAGACTTTCGGATTCTCAGGGGATGCTTGGTTTATATAAAGAGCTATGTACAGGGAAAAATTGTAAAAACTGTACAATCGGGAAGAATGTTTTTAATTTAAAATAGAATTATTTAGGTAAATATTGGGTTTTATTAAAATGCGAGTATTAATTACAGGCGGAACCGGTTTGATTGGGTCCAAATTGGTTCCTTTTTTAGTAGATAAATCTATTGAAGTAATCTTGTTAACCCGGAATCCAAAAAAGATCAATAAAAAAGGCGTAAAATATCTACAATGGGACGGATCAAACTTTCCTGATCTTCCTGAAAAACCGGATGCAATAATTAATCTTGCTGGCGCTGGAATTATGGAAAAACGCTGGACTAAAGCGTATAAAAAAGAATTACAGGAATCCAGAATAAATTCAACTTCAGCATGCGTCCGATATATAAATGCCAATTCTGATTATCCAATAAGGTTTATAAGCGCATCAGCAATAGGTATTTACTCTAGTGAACCTAAAAAAGTTTTCAGCGAGAATTCAATTTATACGGGTGTCGGATTTTTACATGAAACCAGTTCTCTTTGGGAGTTAGAAGCAAATAAATCAACCATAGAACCAGTGATTTTAAGGATAGGAATTGTGCTTTCTACTGAAGGCGGAGCTCTGCCCGCTCTTTTACCCTTATTTAAAGCTGGCTTTGGTTCCCCTATTGGAAGCGGTGAACAGGGATTTCCTTGGATACACATTGAAGATTTAACCGCTTTAATTGGTTTTTTCTTACTTAAAAACAGAGATTCAGGCAGTTTTAATGCCTGTGCAAATGATCAATGTACAAACAGGGTTTTTTCTTCTGTTTTAGCCAGTACACTTAATAAACCTCTCTGGCCCGCAGTGCCTTCCTTTCTAATCAAAGTTATACTTGGAGAAAGATCTGCTTCTTTGTTAGATGTACCCATTTGCTCTGGGAAAAAAATTACAGATGTAGGATTCCGCCTAAAATTTACTCTTTTGCAAGAAGCACTCAAAGATCTTTTGAAATAAACGGAAATCGAATTATCAATCATTAAACTATTCAAAATCAATTAATTAATCCTTGTTTTCGGCTTTTTTACGTAGGTTTTGAGTTTCAACTGGCAAAATTTTCGCCAAAAATCTCAACATTTAACAATTTTTTAACGGTATATATTGTCAGTTCGCTTTTAATTTTATTTAAATTTGCATCGGAAGTCTAACTATTTGAGTTATATGAATCAGATTTACAAGTTAAACAACTTGATTAAAACAATTTTGTTTGGGGTATCCTTAACAATCTCACAGGTTGCTCTAGGACAAGGCATGTTGCCTCCTGACTCTACAGCAAAGCCTAAAAGCCGTTTACCCCTTTCAAATAGGGTTAACGTGGGTGTTAACCTTGGAATGATGAATTATTACGGCGACTTGAATGCCAGTAATATTCCACTTCCTTCCTCAAGGTTTGCCTTTGGTGCCCAGGTAAGGTATCACTTTACTCCGGCTATCAGCTTCAGAGGACAATTAGCAATCGGATCAATTGAAGGAAATGACCGTGGTAAGACCACCTTCATTACTACTGGAGATTTTAGTGTGCCAAATCTGAACAGATCCCTGAACTTCCGTTCTTCAATTATTGATTTTAGCGGACAGGTAATGTTTGCACTGAATAATCAATATTCAAATTCGAAGTTTAGATTACATCCTTACGCCTTTGCAGGTATTGGGGTATTTAGTTTTAATCCAAAAGGAGATTTGTTTAATGGTTCCGAATCCTGGGAAAATCGGTACGTTTATTCAGATAAAGGAAAAGATATAACTGATGCGAGTGGTAATCCTATTGAGCAGGATGGTGAATTTGAAACTACTCTGAAAGACTGGAGCACTGAAGGTCAAAGCGCTAATCCGAAAGATGGTCAGCTAAGAAGTTATTCAACTACACAAGTTAATTTCCCTGTTGGTGCAGGTATTCGAATTCGCCTAAACCGCAGATTTGACATTGACTTTGAAATTGGTTTTAGAATTTTGTTAACAGATTATATTGATGACGTTGGTAATGATTACCCATCCAAAGCAAATATGGTTGGTAACTTCTCTGATCCTGCAGAACAGCAAATGGCTTGGTATATCAGCAATCCAGTTATTTACAGTCAGGAAGCTAATAATCCTATTGCAAACCCAGGTTCTGGTTTTAATCCATATGCCCGCAGAGGCGGTCGTGATAGTAAGGATCAATATTCTTTTTCCAGCATAGGTGTTGAATATAAACTTGGTAAACAAAAAGATGCTATGGAATGGTTGCGCGCTTCTGATATTGAAGCTAGCAATTTTGAAGATGCTGCTAAAAACATCCTGAATCCAATGATGCAGGATACGGATGGTGATGGTGTTCTTGATTTCTTAGATCAGGATAACAATACGCCTCAGGGCACCATTGTTACTACTAAAGGTGTGCCTTTTGATCTTGACGGTGATGGTATTTATGATCGTAATGACGCGGATCCATATACTCCAACAGGTATGACAGTAAATAGCTTGGGAATGCCTGCAGATTCTGATGGAGACGGTGTACCTGATTATCGTGATATTTCACCAAATACTCCGGCCGGAGCAATTGTAAACTTTAAAGGTCAACCAGTTTCTGGTGCAGGCTATGCTTCAGCTGCTGATGAGGCAGCTAAAAAAGCATCATCAGGTTCTTTTGATGCAAAAACAAAACAACTTATTGATGCAATCGTTGCAAACCACCTTGGAAACATTTACTTTGATATTAATCAGTTTAATGTAAAATCCGAGTATTTCACTATTTGTGCAAATCTTGCCAAGCTGATGAAAATGGTTCCTGAAATTAAAGTTGATGTTATCGGCTTTACCGACCCTACCGGAAATGATGAATACAATAAATCATTGTCTGAGCGTCGTGCAAATTCAGTTAAGCGTTTGATGATGGAAACTTTTGAAGTGGAAGATGCCCGACTGATGATTTCCGGAAATGGCGAATCTAACCTTCTTTCTACTGAAGTTTCGAGCAAAGGTTATTTATCTAACCGTCGTGTTCAATTCAGAATCGTATACTAATCAAATAAAAATAACTTCTGAAGAAAGCTCCTTTTAGGGGCTTTCTTCATTTTAGAAGGCATGATTTTTGCCTAACTTTGAACATTATGCTCAAAGGATATGAGGCTGTCATTGGCCTTGAGGTGCATGCACAGTTATTATCGAATGCGAAAATGTTCTGTAAGGATCCTGCTGTTTATGGTGCTGAACCAAACACGCTGGTTTCTCCAATATCTTTAGGACATCCGGGAACTTTGCCCGTGGTTAATAGGACTTGTATTGAGCATGCAATAAAAATTGGTCTTGCAACGTCTTGCTCAATTCGACCCCTAAACTACTTTGCCCGAAAAAACTATTTTTATCCGGATTTGCCTAAAGGGTATCAGATCTCTCAGGATAAAACACCCATTTGTTTTGAAGGTGTAGTAAATATTATTCTGAAAGATAATACTCGTAAAAGTATTGGAATCACCCGAATACATATAGAGGAAGATTCTGGCAAAAGTATTCACGATCAGGATGTTTTCAACACCTTAATTGATTTGAACCGGGCAGGAACCGGATTGATTGAAATTGTAAGTGAACCCGATATCCGGAATTCAGAGGAGGCAATGGCTTATCTTACCGAAGTCCGAAAACTGGTCAGGCATTTGGAAATTTGTGATGGAAATATGGAAGAAGGATCTCTGAGATGCGATGCTAATATTTCAGTTTCAAAAGCCGGATCAGGAAAATGGGGAACTAAAGTGGAAGTGAAAAACATGAATTCCATTTCCAACGTTGGTAGGGCAATCAACTTTGAAATCGAAAGACAAATTAATCTGCTGGAAGAAGGTCAAAAAGTTATTCAACAAACCAGAACCTGGGATTCTTCCAAAGGAACCACTTTGGCAATGAGAGATAAGGAATCCAGCCATGATTACCGCTATTTTCCAGAGCCAGACATACTTCCATTGCACATAACTAAGCAGGAAATTGATCTAATACAAGCGCAATTGCCTGAATTGCCTGAGAAAATGCTTGAGAGGTTTATGGAGATACTTGGATTACCATATGCTGATGCGTTTTTGCTTGCTGAACAAAAGGCTTTAGCCGCATATTTTTCATCAGTTTTGAATGTAACAAATGAACCCAAGCCAACTGCAAACTGGATTTTGGGACCAGTTAAAGCCTATTTAAATGAACATGCAATTGATATCAGGGAATTTAAACTTTTACCTGAAAAATTGGCAAAGCTTATCCTTTTGGTACAAAGTAAAAAAGTTAGTCTTACTGTAGCAAGGGAGAAATTATTTGATTTATTGATTGCATTTCCAGAATCGGATCCTGAAACCCTGGCGGGAGAAAACCGTTTACTCCTTGAAGACGACAGTGATAAATTAGTTTTAATTGGAAACAGAATAATTGAACAGTTTCCAGATAAAGTTGCAGCCTATAAATCCGGAAAAACCGGATTGTTGGGATTCTTTGTAGGAAAGTTAATGCAGGAAACTGGCGGGACTTCAGATCCCAAACAAGTAAATGCAGTAATGACAGAATTATTGAACATCAGCAAGTAAAAAATATGAATACTAGAATTGTTTCTTTTTTATTAGTGCTTCATGCTTTTCTGGCATGCTCCTCAACCTCTGGCACTGGCAAGGTAACCATAAGTGGGGAAATTGGTAATTGTACACTAGACTCTGTTCGTCTGTTTAGGCTGGCGGGTAATGAAGTACATCAACTTGGTGTAACCCAAATTGAAAAAAAAGGCACTAAATCCATTTTTTATTTAAATGTAAATATTCCTGCAGAAGGTTCATATCTTATTGGGCAGAATCCAAATAATGGAGCATTTGTTCTTCTTGGAAATGAAAAAGAGGTAAAAATATCTGGGGAAGGTGATCAATTTGGCTCCTATCAGCTTAATTCTCCCAATAACCAGACCTATTCTACCTTCCTGGCCGGATTCAATAAATTAAACTCAAGATTTCAAAGTCTGGCCCAGGAAAATCAGATGCGCATGCAAACAGGGCAGGCTCCTGATCCTAATGTTCAAAAGCAGATTGATGACTCAAGGGTTGAAATGGCAACATATATAGATTCCTTTATTGATAAGGGTGGTATAATTGGTAGAGCAGCACAATTCTATCTATATCGTCCTTTTGATAGTTCAAAAAAAGCAAAGTATGGTGACGAATTGAATTATTTTAAGGCTGAATATTTATTGCCTATAAATTTCAATGATACCCTGATTGGGTACATGCCTCAGCTTGGATTCAATTTTCTTCAATATACTGATGTGCTGCTTTCAAATGGCGTTCCTTCAGATCAAGTAAAAGCAAGCCTGTCAGAATTTATTGGAAAAGTCAAAGGTAGAGCTGCAAAGGAAACAGCAATTCTTGGTATTTTAAGTGGTCTTGAAAAGCATATTCAGCAAGCACCAGATGTTTATCTTTATTTCGGAAAAATGCTGGCAAAGGATATGCCAGAAAGTGTTTTTCTGGCAGGGTTGTCTGGAAAATTGACTCAGGTTGAACAAATGGCTGCAGCTGTGGCGAATATTAATCCAGGTGGAGAAGCTCCGGAAATAGATCTTAAAACTCCAGAAGGAACCCAGTTGAAATTGTCTTCTCTCAGAGGCAAGTATGTATTAATTGATTTTTGGGCGAGCTGGTGTGGCCCTTGTAGAAAGGAAAATCCGAATGTTGTGCGTATGTATAAGCAATACCACGACAAAGGTTTTGAAATTCTTGGAGTTAGTCTTGATAATTCCAAAGAAAAGTGGATGCAAGCAATACAAGCAGACGGATTAAC
>Ga0209598_10000344_pt1 | contig 36968 bp, 30 predicted proteins | sample M_140807_EF_Meta_FD_187317 | JGI IMG/M metagenome (GOLD analysis project Ga0209598, IMG submission 187317) | Freshwater microbial communities from Lake Montjoie, Canada to study carbon cycling - M_140807_EF_MetaG (SPAdes) (version 2) | ecosystem: Environmental > Aquatic > Freshwater > Lake...
GTTGTTTTTAAAAAATGAAATGGTATTGGCAGCTGTAAACTTAGCAACGGTTTCATCTGCATCTAGGTTTGAACTACCATTAGCATTATAAACCGTAATATTATTAGTACTTGATTGAGTTGTAGGTAACTCAACAAAAGGAGTTAGAGATTTGCTAGATTCAATATTGATTAAAGTATTGATTGAATTTGTTTTTGTAACTAAAGATGCATTCGTAAAAACATCATTTTGGTCACTTGATGTAAAGGTTACAACTTTATTTACATTTTCGCCATCTACTCCAATTGTGTAACGCTTGCTATCAGCAACAACAAAACTACTTCCTAATCCTGCCATTAAAAACAGGGTGCTCAATCCCCAATTTTTTAATGCATTAAACTTTACAACTTTACCAGTAGGGATCGCATTTGCAGGGTTCACTTTATCCCATAAGCCCACAGGCACGGGCGATTCGTGATCTTGCATTTTTTCCCTGATAAAATTATCAAAGTAGTTGTTTTCCATTTTATACAGCAATTTTTTGCAGTTGTATAATTTGTTCTTGAAGCATTTTTCTAGCTTTTACCAATTGGCTTCTACTAGTACCAGGTTGAATGTTTAGCATTTCTGCAATTTCTTCGTGGTTAAATCCTTCAATCACGTGTAAATTAAATACCAATCTATATCCGGTTGGAAGTTGATGGATGAGTTTTAAAATGTCATCTGCTCCAAGGTCTGTGTAGGCATTTGCCGCCACTGCCGGACCCACACTCGCACTTTCATCAATCTCACTAAATTTCAACTTCTTTTTTTCTAGGTGCCTAATAGCTGTATTTACTACAATGCGCCTAATCCAACCTTCAAAAGAACCCTCAAACTTAAACTGCCCTAGGTATTTAAATACCTTGATAAAAGCATCTTGGATCATATCCTCGGCTTCCATACTATCTGTGGCGTAACGGAGGCAAACGGTCATCATTTTACCAGCAAACTTTTCAAAAAGTAGCCGCTGGCACTGATTATCTTGCCTGATACACCCTTTTATGAGCTCTTGTTCTGTCAACGCGATGGAGTTTAGGGTAGAGTTCCTTTCTATAGGATACGGGTTGGGGGTTAATTGTTGCCTAGTTTGTTAAAAATATTACAATAGATGCAATGTTTTACGTAACAAAATGCTAAAATTACCGGTGAACGAACAAGGTTTAGGCTAAAAATTGGTCATGGATATAATCCACTACTTCAATAAGACTTCCATTTTGTGCATATACTTCAAGTTGTCTATCTGCCCCTGTGCCAGCTTTAAATAGATCGCTAATTCCCAAAAGGATATCTCTACTGCCTAAATCGTTTAGGGTGTCGTCAACAAAGTCTAAAAGCTCATAAATAAGGGATTGGGTATTCACCTCGGTTTCTTTTCCAAAATCAATGAGGGTTCCTTCGATACCATACCTGCTAGCCCTCCATTTATTTTCATTAATGAGGGACCTTTGGTAATTCATGAAATTTAAATTTTGGTGACGAAGCTTGTAAATTTTAGCACATATGGCCTGAAACAAAGCTGCAATAATAGTAGTTTCCCTAATCGTAAGTGGCACGTCGCATATTCTAAATTCTATGGTATTAAAAACCGGATGCACCCGAACGTCCCACCATATTTTTTTTGCATTGTCTATGCAATTGGTTTTTATGAGCAGGTTTACATAGTTTTCATAATCCTCAATGGTTTCAAAATAATCGGGAATACCTGTTCGCGGAAATTTATCAAAAACTTTGGTCCGGTAAGATTTGTATCCAGTAAGCCGGCCTTCCCAAAAAGGAGAGTTGGTGCTTAGTGCATAAACGTGCGGCAAAAAATAACGTGCTGTATTGGCAATATGCATGGCCATTTTTCTATCCTCCATTCCCACATGCACGTGGAGTCCAAAAATTAAATTACTTCGGGCTGCATCTTGCAATTCATTTACAATTTGATTGTAACGCACATGATCTGTAATGAGTTGATGTTGCCAGTGGCTAAATGGATGCGTGCCTGAAGCGCCCACCCATAAGTTTAAATCGCTAGCAATACGCGCTACCATATTTCTGAGTGCCGTAACCTCTTTTTGAGCTTCTTCTATGTTGTTGCAAATGTCTGTTCCAACTTCAACAACTGCTTGGTGCATTTCGGCCTTTACTTTGTCTTTACCTATTTTTTGACCTTCTACTACAATGCGCTGTTCGTGACTAGTAAGCTCACGGGTTATTGGATCAATCACCATATATTCTTCTTCTACACCAAGGGTAAATTGAGCAGGAGAGAGGCTAGACATAGTTTATTATTTGATACTGGAATGTGTCTCTAAAAGTACCTCGTTTTTCTTATATAAAAAAAGGCCGAATCAATTAAGATTCGACCTTTTTTAAGTCTTCGTATTTTTTAACTACTAGAAGTTAAAACGTAAACCAATTTGACTAATCCATCTTGCAGCATAAGCAGCATTTGTAGATGTGCTCACACTCCAAGGAGTTTTAATAGTTGGGTTAAATTTAAAGTTAGTAGGTGTTAAATCTGTTGCACTAACATAACCACCAAAAGTAAGTAATGGGAAGTTATCGTTAGATTGGAAGTAGTTTCTACCCCAATCTCTGTTGATCATGTTACCTAGGTTAAACACATCATAAGTTAACTGGAATTGGTAACGCTTAGCACCCACTTTAATATTAAAGTCTTGTGCAATTTTTAAGTCAACAATGTTTGTGAACGGCGTACGAGAACCATTTCTTTCTGCAAATTTACCACGGTTGTTTCTTAGGTAAGGATTAGATTGAATAAAAGCTTCAAACGCATCTTTTTGTTGTTGAGCTGTATAAGTTACACCTGCAACAGTGTTAGAAGCAAAAGTCATACCAGCTAAATCTCCTTGAGATGGAATGTACATAAGGTCATTACTTTCTGAAGCATTAACGTCTCTAACTGGGCTACCAGAGTATACATAACTCATAGGAGAACCAGATTGACCAGTGTATGCTAAAGTAATAGTTGTTGCTAAAGTTTTCTTAGCATATTCAAATTTCTTACTTGCATAAGTAAAGATTCTGTGACCTGGGCTAAAGTCTGAGTTAGAACGTACAATAGCGTTACGGCCATTAACAGTTTCCATATAACGCCATTGGCTATAGTTAACTGAGCTTGTACCATCGTTAACGGCAACTGCATTACCAAACATATAACTGATATCAAATGCGAAACCAGTGTTGGTACGCTTGCTAGCAGATAAAGTAAAGCTATAAGAGTAACCAGTTTTACCATGGTTATTACTTAACAATACTGCGTTATCGTAAGGATTTGAACCGTCAGCGTTTAAAGAGATACGACCGTTACCTGCAGGTGTTGTGTTAGAATAAACAGCTCTGCTACCAGCACCATTTGAAACCGATGTTGGAGGTAATAAGTTAATATTTGTATAGTAGATCTCGTTTAAGTTTTTGCTAAATACACCTTCTAAAGATCCTGACCAACCATTACCCAATTTCTTATCTAAGGCAATAGAAGTTCTAAATAATTTAGGTGTACTAAATTCTGCAGCAACTAAGTTTAGAGGTCCTTTTGTTACACCTGCACCCACTTCAGAAGGGGTCCATTGTACAGCAGGGTTAGCTCTAAAACGAACGGTGTTAAGTTGTGTTGCAGTAGCAGAATAACCACCCACAAAAATACCGTTGTTGTTGTATAAACCACCAGGCCATACTAAAGGAATACGACCAGTGAAAATACCAACACCACCACGTACTACTAAATTCTCTTCAGGAATTTTGTAAGTAAATCCAAATCTTGGAGAGAATGAAATAGGTACTTTAGGCGTTAAACCAGACTTAGCACCTTGTAAATCGTAGTATTGAGCAAACTTAGGAATAGCTATGTTATTGGTGTAGTCATCAGCCCAAGGCTTGCTTAAAAATTTGTAGTAATCGGCACGGATACCATAGCTTAAAGTTAAGTTGTCAGAAGGTCTGATTTCGTCATTTAAGAACATTGAACCTTTTGCAATTTTAAATTTAGCAGCAGCGTTGGTGTTATCACCTTTACCATTATCGATTTGAGAAAAACCATAGCTATAGGCACTTGGCTTAGCGTTGGTTAAGAAATCGTTTAAGTTAGCATAGGTATAGTTACCAAATGTGTTTTGGATGAACGCATTAAATACGTTGTTGTATTCATAATCAACACCAAATTTAACAGCGTGCTTACCTAAAGTAATTTTAAACTCGTCGTAGAAAGACCAGTTTTTTTGTGTTAATAGGTTTACAGTAGAACTGTTGTCTGGTCCAAAAACGATCGCACCAGAACCGTCGTTGATACGAACTCTAGGAAAATCTTGCCCCATTGGTTTACGATCATCTGTAACATCGGTATACGTTACAAGCATTTTATTGCTAGCATTTTTACCTACTAAACTTTTTAATTCTGCAGAAGTAGAATTTGTAGTAGTAGGGAATTCATATCCGTTGTTGTAGAAGTTGATGGTACCTGAACTTGAAGTAGACGTGTTTAAACGCATACCTTTTGTATATCTGTTTGAAACTGATAATTTGTGTTTATCATTGATGTTCCAGTCAAATCTAGCAGTGATACGATCTGCATTTACTTCTTCAGTGTTGTCTAAAAATCCACCAGCATCATAATTGTAGTTAGCTTTTAAGGTAGCAGCTAAACTATTTAAAGTATTGATGTCTTTTGTGTTACCAGCATATTGCGTAAAGTCAAATGGCTGAGGGCGGATATCTCTTTGTAAGTCTACGTTAATGAAGTAGAACAATTTGTTTTTAGTGATTGCACCACCTAAACGGAAACCATATGTTTTTTTAGTGAAGTTGTTAAGCTTTACTGCATTTTCTTTTAAACCTGTTGGTGTTTTACCAGATAGATCTTGGTTTTGTAAGAAATAGTAAACAGAGGCAGTTGTTTTGTTGGTACCTGATCTTGTAATAGCATTGATACCACCACCCGTAAAGTTACCCAAAGATGCATCAAATGGAGAGATTACAACTTGGAACTGATCAATTGCATCAATAGATAATGGAGCGATAGCAGCTTGACCACCATTGGTACCTGAAGCAGATAAACCAAATACGTCGTTGTTGATAGCACCATCCACATAGAATGCGTTGTATCGGTTATTTTGACCTGCAATAGATACAGCGCCTTCAGAACCGTTTATTAATTTAGCTTGAGGAACTGCACGTAAGTAATCGTAAATGTTACGACCTACTGTAGGTAGGTTTGCCATTTTATCACGACCAATTGTGGTTTCAGCGCCACCTTTACCAGAAGATTCAGTAGTCTTACGTAAAGAACTTACTGTAACGTTTCCGAGGTTATTTACTTTAGAGGCAAGTGCGAAATCAACTTTTAACACATCTCCTAAGCTTAGGTAGAGGTCAGTCTTTTTTTCGTTTGCATAATTTAAAAAAGAAACTTCAACAATATATGGACCACCAGGGTTCATATTGCTGATGTCGAAACGGCCACCTGCACGGCTCTGAACACGGTAGGTTGTACCGGTAGGTTCGTGGATTGCTGTCACGGTTGCGCCAACTAATACCTCACCGGTATTTGTTTTAACAGAACCACTCAGGCTACTGGTGGTGTTCTGTGCTAGTGCAAATGCAGGTAGGATGATTACCGCAAGTACAAATTGCAAGAGTTTTTTACTAAGCATAAGTTTGATTTTTCAGATGCAAAGAAAACGAATATTCCGCTACTAAATTCAACAGAGTATTAACAATTAGGTACTTTTTAGGTAAAATCCCTCTTTTTTAGCAAAAATCCCCCTTTTTGAGGGGGATTGGGATCGAAAATTAGGATGGTAGAAGGTAGAATTGGCTATTTTTTGCCATAAGCTTCCTCTTCTTTTTCGTGTTCTTTATCGTATGCCTTAATGATGGCTTTTACCAATTTGTGCCTTACAACGTCTTCTTCGGAAAGAGCAATATGAGAAATACCTTCAATATTTTGCAAAATGCGACTTGCTTTTTCAAGTCCGCTGCGCATATTACGAGGCAAATCAATTTGAGTGGGGTCACCGGTAATAATAGCTTTTGCATTAGCGCCAATACGCGTTAAAAACATTTTTAATTGTAGGTCATTGGTATTTTGCGCCTCATCCAAAATAATAAATGCATTGTCCAAGGTTCTACCTCTCATGTAAGCGAGTGGTGCAATTTCTATGGTGCGCGTGGTCATGTAGTAGCCTAATTTTTCGGCAGGAATCATGTCGTCAAGTGCATCATACAAGGGGCGTAAATAAGGGTCAATTTTTTCTTTTAAATCGCCGGGTAAAAAACCTAAATTTTCGCCAGCTTCAACTGCAGGGCGCGTTAAAATTATTTTTTTAACCACTTTGTTTTTTAATGCACGAACTGCAAGTGCAACGGCGGTATATGTTTTACCGGTACCAGCAGGTCCAATGGCAAAAACAATGTCGTTTTTATCTGCGGCAGTCACCATCTTTTTTTGATTGGTTGTTCTTGCTCTAACAGTTTTTCCATTAGGTCCAAATACTAAAATATCGTTTGGATTTTTATCCGCAAAGTTGTCGGTCACTTCGGCGTCATCACCACCTAAGATTTGCTCGAAATAAGCTTCACTTAAATGTCCATTACGCTCTAAAAATTGCAACACTAAATTTACTTTTTCTACTGCAGTTTCTATCTGTTCTGGCGCACCACTTAATTTAAGCTGGGTACCACGCGATAGAATTTTTAGAAGGGGAAATTTCTTTTTTAATACGTCTAGTTTTCCGTTGTTAACGCCAAAAAATTCGATGGGGTTTACGGTATCGAGGTTAATAATTGTCTCTGTCAACTTACTTGGTTTTAGTGAAGTGGTTATCCAAATTTAAACAATTGAACACCACTTTGCCAAGCCTTATTTATGAACAAATTGTGAATATTTCAGAATGCCCAGTTTATCAAAGTGCTTTTAGTGAAGCAATTGTTTGTGTTGGGTTCTCAGATTTAAAAACGGTATTGCCAGCAACCAAAACATCGGCACCAGCAGCTAAAATTTGCGGCGCATTTTGAAGGGTCACACCACCATCAATTTGAATCAGGGTGCTTGCGTTTTTTTGGACAATCATTGCTTTTAGTTCTGCAATTCTTTGTAGTGTTTGTGGGATAAATTGTTGACCACCAAATCCAGGATTCACACTCATTAAACAAACTACATCAATATCCTGTATCACATCTATGAGAGATTGAATAGGCGTGTGCGGATTGACTGCCACACCGGCTTTCATGCCAAGTTGTTTTGCTTGTTGTAAGTTTCTATGTAAGTGCGGACATGCTTCTATGTGAACGGTGTAAATGTCAGCACCAGCTTTTTTAAACGCTTCGGCATATTTTTCAGGTTCTAAAATCATTACGTGCACATCGCAAATTTTAGATGTTGCTTTTCTGATTTGTTCGATAATGGGAAAACCAAAACTAATATTGGGAACAAACCTTCCATCCATCACATCGAGGTGAAACCAATCTGCGACGCTATTATTGAGCATATCGCAATCTTGTTGAAGAGTTAAAAAATTGGCGCTTAAAAGAGATGGAGCAATGATGGGCATATCTTGATTTTGTGCAAATTTCTGCTTTTTTGAGCAACCGAGCTATTTTTTTGCAGCTTTTATTCGAGAAATTGCTGCTGTGGCTTCAGTTAAGCCATTGTCTAATTTAGCAGCTGTTTCATAAGCGCTTAAGGCTTCTAGTTTTTGCCCCTTTTTTTCCAAACATTTTGCAAGCCAATAATGCGGCGCTGCTTCTGTGGGTTTAATGGCGATAGCTGTTTCAAAAACGTCTCTTGCTTTATCAATTTTTTGTTGATCAAAATAAATCCAACCTATTTCTAAATAGGCGTCTAGGTAATTGTAATTTTTTTTAATGCAAGCATTAAAATTTTCAATGGCAATAGTTGTATTTCCTATATTTTCATAATAGAGTCCTATCACATAATAGCTATGTGCAATATAGGTCCTGTCTGGTTTTTGTGCAATAACTGTATTGCATAATTGAAGTGCTAAATTATTTTTTTGTGCAGCGTATAAATTGGCAAGCGTTAGTAAAACATCTGGATTAGCATCGATATTTGCTGCTTGTGAAAAACTTTGAATGGCAACTGCAGTATCTGCAATACGTATAGCGAGTTCTCCTTTTCTAAACCATACCCCATAATTGTTAGGGTCCCTTGCAATAAAGCTATCAATTTGAACGAGTGCTTCTTTGATTAAAAAAAGGCTATCCATCGTATCAATTACTTGCACTCTAAGTTCGCTGCTATCTGGATAGCGTTCTATTGCTTTTAATAAGTCATTTACATAACTGGGGTAGGGGCTATTTGTTGTATCTGCGTTTGCATTTTTAGCCTTGTTGTTACAAGCAAATAGCAGGGTTAAACTAAATAGTAGTAGTATAGGGCGCATAGGCAAAAATACTCCCATTTTCAATTATCATGACAATGTCCTGACAATAAAAGCACCAAACATGCCTACTTTTGCAACCTCTTAACACCTAATTATGAAATTAACGACTGCATTTTATTTGTTGCTTTCAACCCTTTTTGTGTCTCCTGTTATGGCTCAATACGCTACCCAAGACACAGTGCATTTTGCTGGTGAAAAACATTTCAAAAATATTAAGCAGTTAACTTTTGGTGGTGATAATGCAGAAGCATATTGGAGTTACGATGGTAAGTCAATTGTGTTTCAAAAAACAAATCCAAAAGAAGGACTTTTTTGCGATCAAATATTTATGGCAAAAGTTCCTTTTAACAACGACGAAAAATTCACTCCAAAAATGATTGGAACGGGAAAGGGCCGTTCTACTTGTTCTTATTTTTTACCAGATGGCAAGCATATTATTTATGCATCTACACACCTTGGTGCAGATACTTGTCCGCCAGTTCCGGATAGAGCAAAATATGGCAACAAATATATTTGGCCACTGTACAATAGTTACGACATTTTTATGGCAGATATGTCTGGTAAAATTGTAAAACAAATGACCAGTGCTAAGGGATATGACGCCGAAGCAACCTTATCGGCGGATGGTAAAAAAATGATTTATTGTTCTGACAAAAGTGGTGATTTAGAACTCTATGTGATGGATCTAAAATCTGGAAAAGAAATACGTGTTACCAATGAACTAGGGTATGATGGTGGTGCATGGTTTAGCCCGGATGGCACTAAAATTGTTTGGCGTGCTAGCAGACCTAAAACACAAGAAGCGATTAAAGAATACAAAGAATTATTAGCAGAAGGTATGGTGGCACCTACCAATATGGAGGTATTTGTGGCCAATGCTGATGGGTCAAATCCAAAACAAATTACAGCATTAGGTCAGGCCAATTGGGCACCTAATTTTACGCCCGATGGCAAGCATATTATATTTTGTAGCAACCACGAATACAAAAGAGGATTTCCATTTAACATGTACCTCATCGATTTAGAAGGGAAGGGGTTAGAAAAAATTAGTAGAGACAAAGGTTTTGATGCTTTTCCTATGTTTAGTCCGGATGGTAAAAAAATTATTTTTGCTTCCAACCGAAACAACGGCGGAACAAGAGATACCAACTTGTTTGTTGCAGACTGGGTAGAATAAACCCAAATCCACTATATTAGCAGTATAAAAACAAACACTATGGCAACTGGACTTTTGCATTTACATAATACACTCCGTTGGGTAATTCTTATATTACTTATTGTTTCGATTGTAAAAGCATATACGGGATGGCAGTCTAAAAAAGAATTTGATGCTGCAGATAAAAAAACTTGGCTCTTTACCATGATAGCTGGTCATATCACTTTATTGCTTGGTTTATATCAAGTGTTAGTAGGTCGTATTGGTATTTTTACCACCGAACTTGCCGCTGGCACTTCTGTAATGAAAGATAAATTTTTACGTTTTTATTGGGTTGAGCATCCAGTAACCATGATTGCGGCAATTGTTTTTTTAACATTAGCACATGGCGTTGCAAAAAAGAATTTGGATAGCACTACAAAATATAAAAAGGCATTTTACTTTTTTGTGGTTGCGCTCGTATTAATATTAGCGGGTGTGCCTTGGCCTTTTAGAGGCATAGAAATAGCGCGTCCTTTGTTTCCGGGCATGTAGTTATTGAGCGCTTTTACACCCTTGTTCCAAGTTCTATAATTTGACAGTTTTTAATGTCTGCCCCATCAATATCTATTTTGATGAGTGTTTTTACTTTGTGCCAGCCTTGCTTGCCAGCTGCTCCTGGATTGATATGTAGGCAAGCCATGGCAGGGTCGTAGATCACTTTTAAAATATGACTATGTCCACTAATAAATAATTGCGGGTTAAAGGCAGCTATTAAGGGCTTGGTTATTTTATTATAATTAGGCGGGTAGCCGCCAATATGAAATAGCATCACCCTAACGCCTTCTATCTCAAATTGAGCACACTCCTCAAATTCCGATCTAATATCTTGTCCATCAATGTTTCCGTAAACCCCACGTAGCGGCTTTATTTTTTTAAGTTCAGCGGCCACCTCGTAGCTTCCAAAATCGCCAGCATGCCAGATTTCATCGCAATCGGCAAAGTGATGCGCTACTTTAGGGTCTAAATAGCTGTGGGTATCTGAAATAAGGCCTATTCGTTTCATGGTAGATAGGTAATTGCCGCAAACTACTCAATATTGGCATGTTGGAACCTAATTTTTAAAATTATCGTGGCTTTAGTATATTCGTTACTATATATAGTAATTGAAAAATAAAATCATGAAAAAATTAGTACTCGCTTTATTTGTGTTTGTATCCTTTGTTGCAACCGCTCAAGAAGCCAAAGATTTTACTGTTAACGGTACCCTTCAAAATATTGCTTTACCTGTTAACAAGGTATTCTATTCTTATAGAGCGGACGGCGTTACGGTAAGAGATAGTATTGTTGTTGCCGACGGAAAATATAGTTTCTCCGGAAAAATTGCTGAGCCTTTAATGGTAACCATTTTTGTGCGATATAAAAATGACGTAGATGGTAAACCCATTAAAATGGTTCAACCTCGCGACTATACTTCTGTGTTTGTAACTCCAGGAAACATACAAGTTAGTTCGGTAGATTCTTTTAGTAATATCAAAGTAAAGGGGTCTAAGGCGCACGAAGCCTACCTTGCTTTGACAGAAAAAACAAAGCCGGTAAATGATAAAATGCAAGCGGCTAATAAAGAATATAGCGCAGCATACAAAGCAAAAGATTCTGCTGCTATGAAAACCCTAGATGCAACATTTGATGCACTCGATGCCGAAATGAAAGAAGTGTACAAAGCTTATTTAGCTACCAACAATAATTCTCCTATTGCCATGTATGCGCTAGTTCAGATGGCTGGTTGGGATATCAATCCAGAGGTAGTGGAGCCTATTTACAAAGCTTTGTCTGAGCCTGCCCGCGCCACCCCAAGTGGAAAGGCTTTTGCGGAAAAAATAGTAACAGCTAAAAAAACAGCGGTTGGTGTCATGGCTATGGACTTTACCCAAAACGACACTTTAGATGTGCCTGTGTCTTTGTCGAGCTTTAAAGGTAAGTATGTATTGATTGACTTTTGGGCGAGCTGGTGCGGTCCTTGCCGTCAAGAAAACCCTAATGTGGTAAAAGCATTTCAGACTTATAATGCAAAAGGATTTACCGTTTTAGGGGTTAGCTTAGATCAGCCAGGTGCTAAAGACAAATGGATGAAAGCCATTCATGATGATAAATTAACGTGGACCCAAGTTTCAGATTTGAAGTATTGGGACAATCAAGTTGCCAAACAATATGGTATTCAAGCAATTCCGCAAAACTTCCTTGTTGACCCTGCTGGCAAGATCATTGCCAAGAATATTAGGGGGGAGGAGCTTGCTGGCAAGTTGGCAACCATATTCAAATAAGTAAAATAAACATTGAAAATCAATAAGTTACGTAATTTTTTACAAATTCTGTAAATTTTTCCCCGTTTTCTTCGTATTTCGGTTGCATTCTAATATCTTTGCAGCCCCAAAAATTGTATGTCTAAACAACCGTTGATCAAACAAGATGGAGTTATTCTAGAAGCACTGAGCAATGCTATGTTCAGGGTTAAGCTAGAAAATGGCCACGAAATATTGGCTACCATCTCAGGAAAAATGAGGATGCACTACATCAGAATTTTACCTGGCGATAAGGTCGGCGTTGAAATGAGTCCATACGATTTAAGTAGGGGTCGGATTATTTTTAGGTACAAATAACCGGGTAGGATAAACCGAATAACAACCAGACTAAAACTAAAGAGATGAAAGTTAGAGCTTCAATCAAAAAGCGTAGTGCAGATTGCAAGATTGTTAAGCGCAAGGGTAAACTTTTTGTAATCAACAAAAAGAATCCTCGCTTTAAGCAACGTCAAGGATAAAATCAGTGGTGGTGCGCATTTGCACCCAATTGTTTTTTCAATCAGTAACTACAAACAGTAACTACTAATAGTAAAGTAAAATTTAAAAAAAGCATATGGCTCGTATTGCCGGTATTGACTTACCAAAAAACAAAAGAGGCGAAATTGGTCTGACCTATATTTTTGGTATTGGTCGTTCAACTGCACAGTATATCTTAACCAAAGCAGGTATTGACTTTAATAAAAAAGTAAATACTTGGAATGATGAAGAACAAACTGCTATTCGTAACATCATCAACAGTGAGTTTAAAGTAGAAGGTGCTTTACGTAGTGAAGTTTCTATGAGTATTAAGCGTTTGTTAGACATCGCTTGTTACCGTGGTCTTCGTCACAGAAAAGGTTTACCTGTTCGTGGTCAACGTACCAAAACAAACAGCCGTACTAGAAAAGGTAAGCGTAAGACAGTTGCCGGTAAGAAAAAGGCACCTAAAAAATAATTAATCTGGTAAGAGCGGTGAACCCACCGCTTTTGCCATTTTTAATAAACAAACCCAAAAGCTGTCGGATCGCCGCCTAATTGCCTAGCAATAAAAGCAGCAGGAGAAGCACTTGGTACCCAAGTTAAAACCTAGGGTTATTTTTAAAGACTACCTCAAAAAACAAAAATGGCTAAACCACAAAAAGCGCAGAACAGTGCAAAAGCTGCTGCCAAAAAAAGAGTTGTAAAAGTAGACGCTGCTGGTGAAGTGCGTATCTCTGCAACATTCAACAACATCATCATTAGTTTTACCAACAAAACCGGTCAAGTAATTAGCTGGAGTAGTGCTGGTAAAATGGGCTTCAGGGGTTCAAAAAAGAATACACCATATGCCGCTCAAATGGCTGCTGCTGATGCTGCTAAAGTAGCTTCTGACGCGGGTTTAAAGCGTGTAGATGTATTTGTTAAAGGACCGGGTTCTGGCCGTGAAGGTGCTATCCGTTCTATCGCTCAATCAGGTATTGAAGTAACTTCTATCAAAGACGTAACGCCAATGCCACACAATGGTTGTCGTCCTCCAAAACAAAGAAGAGTTTAATTATTTTATTATACAGGGTGTATCATTCATTTTAGATTTTTAACAATGATACATCGTCATTAAAAAATCACAAAAAAGGTCCGCAGCCTACAAAAATTGCGTTTAAAAATAATGGCACGTTATACAGGTCCAAAAACAAAAATCTCCAGAATCTTTGGAGAGCCTATCCTCGGAAATGGCAAATGGTTGGGAAAAAACAGCAACCCTCCAGGTCAACACGGTGCTGCACGTAAGCGTAAGAGCTTAGGTGAGTACGCTTTACAATTACGTGAAAAGCAAAAAGCAAAATATACCTATGGTGTATTAGAGCGTCAATTCCGTAAAACATTTGAAGAAGCTGCTCGCTTAAAAGGTGTAACCGGTGAAAACTTGATCAAATTATTAGAAGCTCGTTTAGATAACACAGTTTTCCGTATGGGTTTAACAGCTAGTCGTCCAGAAGCACGTCAGTTGGTGAACCACAAGCACGTAACTGTAAACGGCGAAATCATGAACGTTCCTTCTTACACATGTAAGCCAGGTGATGTGATTGGTTACCGTCCAAAAAGTGCTCACAATTCTTCATTAACTAGCAAGAGCCGTGGTAAAAACCCTAAGTTCGGTTGGTTAGATTGGAACGAAAATGAAAAGAAAGGAACTTTCATCACTTTCCCTGAAAGAGAGAATGTACCTGAAAACATTAAGGAGCAACTAATCGTAGAATTGTACTCTAAATAACACGTACTAAATCCAATTTCCGGTTTCAATATTGACCCGGACAAACTAATAAAAAACAAGTTTTAATATGGCCATATTAAGCTTTCAAAAACCAGACAAAATTGTTCTACAAAAAGCAACAGAGTTTGACGGACAATTTGAATTCCGTCCTTTAGAACCAGGCTTTGGTTTAACAATCGGTAATGCCTTACGCAGAGTATTACTTAGCTCACTGGAAGGATATGCAATTGTAGGTATCAAAATCGAAGGTGTAGACCACGAGTTTGCTACAATTAAAGGAATTACAGAAGATGTAACTGAAATCATATTAAACTTGAAGCAAGTTCGTTTCAAGAAAAATGTGGATCATGAAGTTGCAACTGAAAAAATAAATTTATCTATCAAAGGTCGTACCGAATTTAATGCAGGTATGATTGGTGAATTATCTCAACATTTTCAGGTAATGAATCCTGAGTTGAGCATTTGCACCATGGATACAACTTCTAAAATGGATATCGAATTAACGATTTCAAAAGGTCGTGGTTATATCCCTGCAGAAGAAAATAAAATTAAAGATGCTCCATTCGGATACATCGCTATCGATTCTATTCACACGCCCATCAAAAACGTTAAATACGCGATTGAAAACTACCGTGTAGAACAAAGAACAGACTACGAAAAATTAATTTTAGACGTAGCTACCGACGGCACCATTCATCCTGAAGATGCTGTAAAGCAAGCTTCTCGTATTCTTATCCAACACCTTATGATCATTACGGATGAAAACATCACTTTTGATAATAAAGAAGATAAGAAAGAAGATGTAGTGGATGAGCATGTATTACAATTACGTAAAGTGCTTAAAACACCACTTGAAGATTTAGATCTTTCTGTACGTGCATTTAACTGTTTAAAAGCAGCTAAAATCAATAGCTTAAGTGAACTAGTTCAATACGAGCAAGAAGACCTTATGAAATTCAGAAACTTTGGTCAAAAGTCATTGTCTGAAATTGAGCAAGTGTTAACAGAAAGAGGCCTAAGCTTTGGTATGGATTTAGGTAAATTAGGTTTAGATAACCTAGATAATTAATATAAGGGCCTAGCCCATTATTCACGCCTTACAATTCCTGACACGGTGTAAGGATTAAAAACAAATGTCATGCGTCACGGAGACAAAATCAACAACCTAGGCCGTAAAAAAGCACATAGGGAAGCATTGTTAGCCAATTTGGCTAGCCAGTTAATTACGCACAAGCGTATTGTTACAACTTTAGCAAAAGCTAAGGCTTTAAGAACATACGTTGAGCCGCTAATTACTAAAACTAAAAAGAGCGAAAACAAAGAAACAATCATGCACCAGCATAGAATTGTTTTTGGTTACTTACAAGACAAAGAATCTGTAAAAGAATTATTTACAGTTGTTGGTCCTAAAGTAGCAGGTCGTCCTGGTGGTTATACGCGTATCCTTAAATTGGGCATCCGTCCTGGGGATAATGCAGAAAAAGCAATGATTGAATTAGTAGATTTTAATGAAATCTATGGTAATTCAGTTAACGCTGCAACTGAACCAGCTAAAAAAACACGTCGTAGCCGTGCAACCAGCAAAAAAGCTGAAGTTGCTGAAGCAGAAGTGGTAGCTGAAACTCCAGTAGCTGAACCAGCAGTAGAACCAACTCCAGATTCTTCATCTGATAATGCAGCTGAATAATTTGTAAAGGTATAATTACATAAAAGGCAAGGCTTTGGTCTTGCCTTTTTTTATGTGTAAAAAAAAATAAGGAGATACAAGAGAATTGAACTTTTTTTGTACCATCAAATCAATTGAAAACTAGTATTCCAATGACGCTTCAATCCAAAAAGCCCGCAATTCTAATTCTCGCTGACGGACACGTATTTCATGGTTATGCTTTTGGTAAAATAGGCACCACAACCGGAGAAATTTGTTTTAATACCGGCATGACGGGTTATCAAGAAGTTTTTACAGATCCAAGTTATACGGGTCAAGTACTTATCATGAACAATGTTCATATTGGTAATTATGGTGTAAAAGATACAGACGTAGAAAGTAGTACCGTAAAAATCAGAGGTTTAATTGCTCGTAATTTAGAAGAGCAGTTTAGTAGACTACTTGCCAACGGCGATTTAAATACCTATTTGGTAAATAATAATCTAGTAGCTATTGATAATTTAGATACGCGTGCACTCGTTGCACATATCAGAGAAAAGGGTGCCATGAACTGCATTATTTCTTCTGACGATTTAGATATTGAATCGTTAAAACAAAAATTAGCCGCTGTGCCTAGTATGGATGGTTTAGAACTAGCAAGTACCGTAAGCACCACTTCAGAATATGAATTGGGTGATCCGGCTGCTACTATTAAAGTAGCGGTTTTAGATTTTGGTGTTAAACAACATATTTTACAATGCTTGGTGGATAGAGGCGCGCATGTTAGAGTGCATCCTGCAAAAACACCATTAAGTCGTTTAAAAGAATTCAATCCTTCAGGATATTTTATTTCTAATGGTCCTGGTGATCCTGCTTCTATGGATTATGCCATCACAACTGTTAAAGAAGTATTAGAAGAACAAAAACCAGTATTCGGTATTTGTTTAGGGCATCAGTTACTCGCGCTTGCAAATGATATTCCAACATTTAAAATGCACCATGGTCATAGAGGACTCAACCATCCAGTAAAAAATATTATTACGGGGCAGTGTGAAATTACTACGCAAAACCATGGTTTTGGTGTAGATCCTGAAGCCGTAAAAAATCATCCAAACGTAGAAGTAACGCACGTTAATTTAAACGACAATTCTATCGAGGGCATTCGTTTAAAAAACAAGCCGGCTTTTAGTGTGCAATACCACCCAGAAAGCACGCCAGGCCCGCATGATAGCCGTTATTTGTTTGATAACTTTATGGATTTAATTAAAGCAAACGCCTAGTTATGAAAATTGCAATCATCAACGGACCCAATTTAAATTTATTGGGAAAAAGAGAGCCAGAGGTATATGGCACTGTAAGTTTTGATGATTGTTACAACGCGCTTGTAGCTCAATATCCAAATATCGAGTTCGAATATTTTCAATCTAATATCGAAGGCGAACTCATTAACGAATTACAACGCGTAGGCTTTACGGCTAATGGAATAATTTTTAATCCAGGTGGTTATACCCATACTTCTGTTGCGATAGGCGATACGGTAGCAGCCATTACAACACCACTTATAGAAGTACATATTAGTAATGTGCATGCTAGAGAAGATTTCAGAAAAATCTCACACGTATCAGCAAAGGCTATTGGTTCCATTGTTGGACTTGGTGTAGAGGGCTATCAATTAGCGGTAGAGTGGTTTGTAAAAAAAGGTTCTTAATTTTCTATCCATATGTTTAAGTCCTATTCCCAAAAAGTATTCGGGCTCATTTTGTTTGCTGCATGCCTCAAAATGATTGCTGCTCCTTTTTTGGAATTAGGTAATGATGAAGTTTATTACTGGACCTATGCATTACAGCTAGATTTTAATCATTTTGATCACCCACCACTTGTAGGTTTTTTAATTCGTGCAACTACACTTAATATGCACTGGGTGTCTGAGCTGAGTATGCGTTTGGGTGCTATTATTAGTGCTAGTATTGGCTGTTATTTTATTTTTAAGACAACGGCGTATCTCTCCAATGAGAGGGCAGGATTTTATGCTGCACTCCTTTATCAGGCAGGTATATACACAGGTTTTATTGCTGGTTTTTTTATTTTACCTGATAGTGTTCAACTTATATTTTGGACGGCATCACTTTATGTAATGTCTTTATTGCTATTTACAGATTCAAAAAAACAAATAGGCTATTGGATGTTGTTAGGCTTACTTATTGGTCTTGCAACACTTTCAAAAGTACATGGATTGTTTTTATGGGCAGGTTTTGGCGCTTATCTATTATTTACAAATTACAAGCGTCTATTTAGTTTGGGCTTTATTTTGGCTGTATTCGTTACGCTACTTTGCATTGTGCCCATTGTATACTGGAATATTCGTTACGATTTTATCACGTACCGTTTTCATTCGGAGCGCGTAACACATACAGGTATTAATATTGCTAGTTTTATAACAGAAATAGGCGGTGAGTTTTTATACCAGAATCCACTGGTTTATATTTTGATTGTTTCGGCATTGTTTTCATTTAATAAAATTTCATTTCAACAAAAAAATAGTGGCCGTTGGTTATTATGGATGAGTCTTCCACTCATTTTAATTTTTTGGATCGTTGCACTTTTTAATCCTACGCTTCCACACTGGTCAGGCCCTGCTTTTATACCATTAATGATACTTGCTGGTATTTTTATGGATCAAAAATTATCAAGTTGGCCCATTTATTTGCTGCGGTCCGCGCTAGCGTTGGTCTTTTCAATTTTATTAGCACTATTTGTTATTGTGCAAAAGTATCCAGGCAATTTTGGTAGTCAACAACAAAGTAATTTAGGAGAGTACTGTCCCACACTTGATTTGAGTGGATGGAAAAATTTTAGTGACACTTTTAAAGGAGTAGCAGATAAGGATCAATCCAACCATGTGATGGGTAACGCACCTTTTATTATTATAGGTAAATGGTTTCCGGCTGGGCATCTAGAATTTTATACTGCACGAACTACCGGCCTTTCTTTGATAGGGTTGGGGCCTCTACAAGACATTCATAAGTTTGCCTGGTTAAATAAACAGCGACCTCTATTAACATTAGGCTCAGATGCTTATTGTATTGTGCCTTCTAATGTTCCTTTTAATGTTGCTGAAGCCTATGGTTCTTATTTTACAACGGTAGATGACCCCATACGAATTGATCAAAATCGAAGTGGTGTTGTGGTACGTTATTTTTTAGTGTACCGTTTGCATGGTTGTAAGAAAGTTCCACAACCTCTTTTATAAGCGCTTTAGAAGAGTCTTTCAAAATCTTTTCGGTAAGAAATACTTGCGCCAAAACGGTTGCGTTTTCCAAAGCTAGATCCACTTATATCCAAACTGTTTTTATTAAATAAGATGGCCCTTAGTTTTCTGTCCTGTGTAAGAATAAATTCAATGTTTAAATCGGGGAGCCACTGTAAGTTGCCATTTTTAACGCTTGAGGAGTTGCTTAAATTAAAGTCCAAGTCACCACCAAAGGTTACCACAATTTTGTCTTCAAAAAAGCTTTTACCTACTTTAAAATTGACCCTCGATCTATTAATGCCCGTATTGGCTGCACTACTATTTATACCTGAAGCCGCGCCCAATAATTCCGAATTACTATAAAGCGATGTGCCAACGTCAAAGCGTAGGCTTTTGTCTCCTGTTAACTTATACAGCATGTTGGAGAACATCTTATTAATTTCTTTGGTTAATATTTGTGATAGTGTGTTTACGCCAATGGTTGCAAACATACTATTGGCGTTTCCGTTTCCGCCATTACCAACAGTAGGAGGTGCAAAAGAATTAAAAACAATTAAAAAGGAAACCTGCTTTAAAATTTCATTGTCATCTTTTTCTAGTCTAGCTAAATATTGTACCAGTTCATTGTCTGTTTTAACGGGACTGCCTTGTGGAAAATCTAATTTAAAACTAATAGCAGGTTTTGTAAGCTTGTCCCTTAATTGAGCTACCACATAAACAGGGCCTCGGTATCCTTTAACTGCGCCGCTCATATTTAAATTACCCACAAGGTCATATAAGGCTACTTGCTCTGCTGTATACTGTGCATCAATTTTGATATTGGCTTTATTAGGGTCGCCGGTCCATTCGATGTAATTTCCTTTGTTGGGAATCAGTTCAAAAGGTTTTTTGATGAGCGACTGGAAACTAAAATCATAATTTCCTTTATCAATATTGTAACGTCCTCTAATGGTAAGCGGCTCGGTGCTACCGGATCTAATTTTTAATCTGCCACTACCATTGGCTTTAATGATATCACCAGATACGTCATCGAGTATCACGTCTATTTGTGCTTTATTATTGGCAGTTAGATCTAGGTCTACGAGTAAATTAAAGCTAGAGGATTTATTTTCAGCTACAATTTCAGTTCCATACTTTTTATAGGTTATAAAATCTGCACTTGCCGATTCTTTAGAAACGGCATTGGGTAAAACAATATGTGAACTATCTGTTGATTCTGCAACAAGGGTTATTTTAGCACTTGTAGATGGTCCTTTAAAACTAAAGTTTGCTTTACCAAAAGCTTTACCATAAAATAGTGGGTTGTCTTTTGCTTTGGTATCAATGAGTAATAAATTATTGGTATTTATGTCAAAATCAAAAGCCATGTTTTCAAACTGCTTTTCAAAAAGTTTGCCTGAGCCACTTGCCTTATTATTGTATTTATCTTTTGCAGTGAATTTTCCAAAATCAATCCCGTCCTCTAAAAATTTAATGCGCAAACTATCAATTTGATAATTAACCTGTGTGTAGTCTACTTTAAGGGTCGCATTTTTTACGAGCACATTACCAAGTAATGAAGGGCTAGCAGGGTCACCTTGTATTGTTAATTGACCAGTAGCTTTACCGTCTACTTCCGAAAATATGCCCGTTAAAAACTGTTCAACAAAATTAATACGGGTATCTTTTAATTGAATACTTGTATAGAGTGGTTGATGGGTGCTATCTATTATTTTGTAATAGCCACTCGCATTTATTGTATAATCCTTGTTATCTGAAATTACCGAAAATGGAAGGTTACCTGTTTTAGCATCGTAACCTGCATTAATATTAACAAGGCCTATAGAGTCGTTGTCTACCCTTAATTGACTGGTATTAATTCTGGCGTCTGCTTTTAAGCCATTAAATAAATTTTTAAGGGTAATATTTCCATTTGCAAGCCCTTCAAACCTTGGCTTTTGAATTACTAAATTGGTGATATCACCAATGATTAGGTTGTTTAGTTTAATGTTGAGTTGATTGGTATTTCCGCCGTCTTCTTCTTCTGTTTGAATTAAAATTTCTTGCGTGCCTTGCACAAATTTTACGTTGTTAGCGTGTACAAAGTTTTTACGAAGTACCAGTTCGCCTTCTTTTTCCAGCGTCCACTTTTTATTATTTAAGGTAAAGTTAGAAGGCTTCCATTGGATGCGAACGCCGTCTTGTAAGGTATACACTTCCGCTTCTAAATTGGCGTCATTTAAACTACTAGAGGCACTGGTTTTAACTTGTACCAGTGATTTATCATTTTTAGAATCTATCGCAATGATTGAATTTGGAAAGCGAATGCTATCTCCAACGCCAAAATTGTCTAGGTTGGTTGTAAGTGTTATATTGTTTTTATCACCTTTCGCTTCTATGGTTGCGCCAGTAATGGTATAGTCATTTATTTTTGCGTAAGGGATATTAGCGTTTGCTGTTAATTGGTATAGTTTAGTGTCTATTTTTCCTTCAAATGAAAGGTCGTTAAAGCCACTCCAGTTTTTATCATATAAACTAATGTATGGGTCTATATAATTGGCATTTGCTTTGATGGTAAAGTTTTGGTCTGCACTAAGTTTACCAGGTGCTTCAATATAGTTGGGGTAGTAGTGGTGTAAAAATGATTGAATACTTTTGGGTAAATCTGCAACATTAAATTGTCCATGAATACTCGCATTAAAATCATTACTTTTTAGGGTAATTAATTTGTCGTTTCCTACTTGAGAGGCCTGAAGTGCCAAAGAGTCAAAAGTTAGTTTGGTTGTAGAGTCGTTGATATTGGCATTTAAAAATTTAGCATTTCCAATAAAGTTGTCTAGGTTACTTCCTGTAAAATTAGCATCCAATAAACCGGTTACCTCAATAAATTTAGGATATAGTTTAAGTGCTTTTAAATTTGAGTAGGCAAGGTCACCAACAATATTAAATGCGGGTACTTTTTGGTTAAAATTTATTTCTAGTGAACTTGTGAAATTTAAATTAGGGTCGTTGATGATAATATCACCACTAAAATATTTTTTTTGAAAAGTAGCATTGGTTACAATACTCTTGTAATTATAATCTTTGTACTGAATAGATCTGATATCGCCACTGATACTGGTTTTTAGTTTTTCTATATCAAAACTACTACCCTCGATACTTCCTTTAAAATCTATGGTTGCTAGGTCGTTGTTATTGGTGAATTTTCCTAGATTAAACGCTACCGTTTCTAATTTGCCTTTATAAGTAGGTTCTCCGGACTCAGGAATCTTTAAATTAATGTCGGTACTTATGCCGCCTAGTGCGCTACTAAATACACCTTTGGTAACAAAATCAAAAGCGGTTCCACTAAAATCGCCTCTATATAAAATAGTGCCTAAGGAAGCTAAATTTGGTGTTTGAATATTTTGAATGGCAGGAATGAGCTGTGCTAGGTCTTTGTAATTTGTTTGAACAAAGCCTTGTTGCAATTTAATTTGTGTAGTTTGAATTTTTGGTAAGCCCTTCATAGAAAATGCACCCATTAATAGGCTATTGTCTCCTGTTCTAATTTGCAATGAAGAAACTGTAAAATCATCAATTGTGCCTTTGTACTTGCCACTAATAACTGCTTTTGTATTAAAAATTGACATAGCAGGTGCAAAAAAAGCAATATCGTCTGTACTTACAGCCGACTCTTTTAAATCAGCTACCATAACAACATTTGAAATGTATTTGCTGAAATCCTTTTCAAAACTATTGAACTTCATGGCGTAGTAATTGCCAATACGTGACTTATTGGTTTGCAGGTCAAGTTTGGCAAACTCCATGATATGTTCGTTGAACGTAAAGTTGGTACTTAATTTTTTTACCAATAGGCCCGATCTTTCCTTGGCATTGAGCGATATACTTGCTTTTGTTTCCTTTTCTGAAAAAAATGCATTTTTAATCGATGCATTGATATTGAAAAAGTTTAAGTGGGTACCATCAAAATGTTTAAAAGGTTTTTCAAGATCACTATCAATAACTAGGGCGCCTTTATTAATTGTAATTTCATCGACATTGATATTAAGTGGGCTTGATTTTGAAGTTTGGTTATTTTTAACTACAGGTTTAATGCTTGGCCTTAATTTTGGAATCACTTGCATTACAAATAAGGGCTGATCAATAGACACAGCACCAATTTTAATAAAGCCAGTAGCTAGGTTCATTTTTTTACAGTCCGCTACAATGCTTACGGCACTCGCTTTCATGTAGTTTCCGGTCCACTGGTCTTTTTGTTCAAACCGCACCGATTTAAAGTCTATTTTTTTGATATCATAGTGGGTGCTGTTATTATTAGTTGTTGTGTCGGTGCTTTTGAAGTAGTTGGTAATAAATTCATAATTCCACTCCGGAGTAGTTCGGTTGATTTTAACAACCGCATCTTCAATACCTATATAACTAAGTGAAGCATTTTTTTGTAAAAAAAACCAGTCGGTAATTCTTATTTTGCAAAGGTTCGCAAATAGGAGCGTGTCGGATTTCTGATCTTTAATTAAAATGCCTTCTATATTTATTTTATTAAACGGAGAGATGCTTACATTTTTAACACGCACCTGAGTACCTAATTTTTTTGAAAGCGAAGCTGTGATTTTATGTGCAATATAATTTTGCACATAATTGGTATTTAAAAGTAAGAGCATAAGAAAGATACCCGCTATAATGGCGAGTAATATATTTCTTGTGATATGCAATTTTCTTTTCAGCTTCTAAAATATTCAAATATCAATGATTAGTAACCTGCTACAGCGTCATCGCCCCTTTTGTCTGCAACAGTAATTCTTTTACCTGTTGGTCCAATTAATATGCCTTCGGTTCTACCTATGCTTCCTCTTTGTTTGATGGTATAACCCATTTTTTCAAGTGCTAGTATGGTATTTTGATTAAATGTTTTTTCTACACTTACTTCGTCTGGTAGCCATTGGTGATGAAATTTCGAACTATTAATGGCGTCCTCTAAATTCATATTAAAATCTATAAGATTAACAATGGTTTGAAACACCGATGTAGGAATGGTGGTTCCTCCGGGCGTCCCTACCGTCAAAAAAGGTTTATTGTTTTTTGTAAGTAGGGTGGGGGTCATGGAACTCAACATTCTTTTGTTAGGCGCAATTGCATTGGCTTCTCCGCCAATAGCACCATACATATTGGGCGTACCTGGCTTTGCACTAAAATCATCCATTTCATTATTCATTAAAAATCCTGCACCACCTACAACGGTTCTATTGCCATAGCCACCGTTAAGTGTGGTAGTAACAGCCACCATGTTTCCTTCTGGATCAATCACACTAAAATGAGTGGTTTCTTCGGAGGTTTTAATATTACCTGCTAATGTTTGTGAACTAGATCCAGCAATTGAAGGCTTATAATCAGCCATTCTATTTTTTAGGTAAGTATCACTGAGTAATGTTTTTTGTGGCACTTTATAAAAATCTGGATCACCAATATGTGCTGCTCTATCAGCATAAGCACGCCTTTCTACTTCAATCATGAGTTGCACCGATTCGGGTGTTTGAAAGCCCATTTTTTGAACATTAAATGGTTCAATCATTTTTAGCATTTGTCCAATTAAGATACCACCACTACTAGGTGGGGCAAAACTAATTACGTTGTATCCTCTATAATTGAAAACGATAGGAGTTCTGGATTTGGCTTGATAATTTTTTAAATCTTCAAGTGTAATAAGTCCGCCACCTCTTTTCATTTCTTCTACAATGAGTGTTGCAGTTTCACCTTCATAAAATCCTTTCGCTCCATTTTTTTGAATACGTGTAAGTGTACTAGCAAGCTCTACTTGAATAAGGGTATCTCCAACTTTCCATTTGCTTGCTTTAACAAATGCAGATGGTCTAGTAGAATATTGTATAAAATCTTTTTTTGTTCCGTTTAAACTAGATGCTTCTTTTTCTGTGATCACAAAACCGTAACGCGCTAAATCGATAGCGGGTTGAATGAGCATTTCAAATGGAAGTTTTGCATGCGCATACGTAGTAAAAATTCCCGCCACGGTTCCCGGAACACCAGAAGCCAAATGGCCGCTTTGAGAAAGTGCATCTTGCACATTTCCTGCAGCATCTAAATACATGTCTCTATTTGCTTTTGAAGGGGCAGCTTCTCTGTAATCGATTCCAATAAGTGTTCCGTCTTTTTTTCTAGCAATTGTAAATCCCCCACCACCAATATTTCCTGCTCCTGGGTATACTACAGCAAGTGCAAACTGGGTAGCTATGGTTGCGTCAAATGCATTACCACCCTCTTTCATAATAGCAGCGCCTACCATGCTTGCAAGTGGGTGCGCACTGGCAACACTCGCTCTATTAAAAGTGCCAGATTTAACAACACTATATTGGTAGGGATTTACCGCTTTTGTGGGGCCAACAATAGTATTTTCATATTGCCCCATCACGCTACTACATAGGCTCAATATGAGGACTGCAAAGATTGTTGATTTCATGGTTGAAAATTACTCAATTTTTGGGTAAATCTGGGCCATTTTTTGCTACATTCATGCTTTGTTTAACAATCTGTTCATGAATTTCATGACAGCTTATTTACACGCTTCAACTGCCATGAAAAAAGTATACACTTTTACCTTATTTTTTGCAACATTATTGTTGGCTTGTAATCGTCAAGCGTTGTCTCAACAGGTTGTTCAAAATAGCGGGGGTAGTGCATCTATTTTGCAGTCCTTACAAAAGATGCAAGTGCTTGGCTCGGTATTATATATGGCCGCTCACCCCGACGATGAAAACAATGGGCTCTTACCTTATTTAGCAAAAGAAAAAATGTACCGAACTGCTTATCTAAGTTTAACGAGGGGAGATGGTGGTCAAAATTTAATTGGTTCTGAGCAAGGTATTGAACTTGGTATGATTCGAACCAAAGAATTATTGGCGGCGAGAGACATGGATGGGGCCGAACAATATTTTACAAGTGCGTATGAATTTGGTTTTAGTAAAAGCATGGATGAAGCATTACAAATTTGGGATCGAAAAAAAGTATTAGCAGACGCAGTATGGGTGATCCGAAATTACAAACCAGATGTAATTATTGCGCGCTTTCCTCCGGACGCGCGCGCAGGACACGGTCATCATAGCGCTTCTGCTCAAATAGCTAGAGAGGCATTTGATGCTGCTGCAGATCCAAGTCAATTTCCGGAGCAACTTACAAATGGTGTTTCGGTATGGCAAGCAAAAAGACTGTTGTGGAACACATTTAATTTTGGCGGCGCCAATACTACAAGTAACGATCAATTTAAAATTGACGTTGGCGTATACAATGCTATTGAAGGAAAAAGTTATGGTGAAATAGGTGGTGAGGCAAGAAGCATGCACAAAAGTCAGGGTGAAGGAAGACCGCGCCGCAAAGGAGAAATTATAGAATATTTTACCACCATTGCAGGAGTACCACCTGTCAATAATTTACTAGATGGTGTTGCTATTGATTGGTCCCGCTTAGGTTTAAATGGTGCTTCTATAGCAACTGCTATTGACGCTGTTATTGCAGCTTATAATCCATCGCAGCCCTCTTTGTCAGTTCCTTCTTTGGTAAAAATTTATGCGCAAATACAAGCACTTCCGGTTTCTGTTTGGAAAACACATAAATTAAATGCGTTGCAACAAATTATTGAAGCGGCTGCTGGTTTGTCTGTGGAAGCATTTACAAACACAGAAAAAGCTGTGCAAGGAGATTCGGTTAATTTTTTGTGCGCCATCAATAATAGAACCAACACTTCAGTTACGCTCGAAAATATTGTTGTAAGTAATCAGGCATATACTAAAAAGGCACAGCAAAGTCTAGGTCAAAATAAAAATTATAATTACGCAATTGCCTTACTGCCTAGCGTTGCAAAAAATCAATTTCAACCGTATTGGTTACAACAACCAAAGCAAACCGATGGCATGTTTTTAGTGAATGATTACGGCGTATTAGGTAAAGCTTGGAATGATCCTACACTTTCTGTGGTATTTAATTGTACAATTGAAGGCGTATTATTTACCATTACAAGGCCGGTTGTATATAAATATGTAGATCCAGTTAAGGGAGAGTGTTTGCAACCATTTATTTTAATTCCTCCTTACGAACTTGTAGCTAAGCCAACGGTTATTTTAACTGGGGTTATATCTGAAAAAGGTAAAAAAAATACGCCAACACCCCTGCAATTAACGGTGTTGTCCAATCAAGAAAAACAAATGGTTGCGGGTGTTGGATATACTTTAATCAATCAACTATCGGGCAAACAATTGTATAAGCAAAGCGTTGATTCAGTTTTTAAAGATTCAAAATCAACAACATTACAAGTGCCTTTTAATACATTGTATGATCCCACTAATGCTACTAATACCATTACAGCGTCTGTTGCAGTAACAAACAGCACAGGCACTCAAAATTACAATCAGCACCTACAAAAAATAACCTACGATCATATTTCTAATACGCATTATTTAACCCAAGATGTTGTCAAAATAGTAGACGCAAACATTCGGGTAAAAGGCTCAAGAGTTGGATACATTGCAGGTTCTGGCGATTTAACTGAAGAAGCACTTGTGCAACTTGGTTACCGTGTAGAAAAAATTACGGCTGCTAATTGTACGCCACAATATTTGGCTGGATTTGATGCCATCATAACGGGTGTTAGAGCGTATAATGTAAATGCATTTTTAAAAGACGGCTATCAAACGCTACTGCAATATGTACAAAATGGTGGCAATTTAATTGTGCAGTACAACCGTACTGGATCTAATGGATTAACACCGCCAATGGCACCTTATCCATTTACCATCAGTGCTGGTTCTAGGGTAACCGAAGAAAATGCAGAAGTTGTATTTACAAATCCTACGCATCCGGTATTGCAATTCCCCAATGCTATTACTGCTGCTGATTTTGATGGATGGATTCAGGAAAGAAGCACGTATCAGGCTACGGCTATTGATGCTCATTACCAGGCGCCAATTGCTATGCATGATAAAAACGAACAACCTTCTAATGGATCCCTCATTACCTGTTCGTATGGTAAAGGAAATTTTGCTTACGTTAGTTTAGCATTATTTAGACAATTACCAGCGGGTGTTGCTGGGTCTTATAAGTTGTTGGCGAATTTAATTGCACTTCCAAAACGATAAAATATGTCTTTGATTGATTGGGTTGTTTTGGTTGTCACTTTTATATTGATCATTTCCTATGGTTTGTATAAAAGTAATGCTACAAAAAATTTAGAAGGCTACTTTTTAAGTAACCGTTCGATGCCATGGTATCTAGTGCTACTGGGTATTATGGGTACACAAGCAAGTGCGATTACTTTTTTATCGGCGCCGGGTCAGGCCTACACCGATGGTATGCGTTTTGTGCAATATTATTTTGGCTTACCGCTTGCTATGATTGTTATTGTGGTATGGTTTGTGCCCATGTTTAGCAAGTTAAAAATATTTACTGCCTACGAATTTTTAGAACAACGCTTCGATTTAAAAACCAGAACCTTTACTTCGTTTTTATTTTTGTTGTCTCGTGGACTCTCTACTGGTATTAGCATTTACGCGCCATCCATTATTTTGTCCTCCTTACTAGGTTGGGATATTTATTGGACCAATATTGCCATGGGGGGTATGCTAACATTGTATACCGTAAGCGGCGGATCAAAGGCAGTTGCCTACACACAGCAATTGCAATTTGTAATTATATTTTTTGGAATGGTTGTTGCAGGATATTATTTGGTGCATTTATTACCGGATGGACTTGGTTTTTCTGATGCCTTAAAGGTAGGTGAAGCGTCTGGTAAATTAAATGTAATTACAACAGGTAATACGGGTAGTGGATTTGATTTTAAAGACCGTTACAATATTATTAGTGGCACCATTGGTGGATTTTTTTTAGCACTCTCTTATTTTGGTACCGACCAGTCTCAAGTGGGTAGGTATATTACTGCTAAAAACAATCGAGAAAGTAAATTGGGTCTTTTGTTAAATGGAGTGGTAAAAATACCCATGCAGTTTTTAATACTATTGTTGGGGGTATTGTTGTTTACTTTTTATCAGTTTAAAGAGTCTCCTATATTTTTTAATAAAACTGTAGAAAGCAAAGCCTGGTCTACATCTTACAAAGATTCGTTGTCTTCTATTCAGGATCAGTTTAAAGTAGCGCAAGCAAAACAATTGGAACTTAATACGGCGCTTGTACAAACTAAAAAAACAGATACTGCGCTAGAAAATAAAATTCAAAAAGGCGCTGCTTCGTTAAATACCTTACAAAAAAAATATAAAAATATAATTGCGGCGGCTGTTCCAGGGGCAGATGTAAATGATACCAACTATATTTTTTTACGTTTTGTAGTAGACTATTTACCCGTTGGACTGGTGGGTTTATTAATCGCCGTTATTTTTTTAGCAGCCTGGGGATCCATTGCCGCCGCACTCAACGCCCTTGCTTCTTGCACCGTAATAGATTTTCATTTGCGATTTAGATCTAAAGATATTGATGGCAGCACACAAGCGCAAGAAACGATGGATTATAAAATATCCAAAATGTATACGCTTGCTTGGGGAATTTTTTGCATTGTAACAGCACAGTTTGCAACGGGTATGGGTAGTTTAATTGAAGCCGTAAATGTATTAGGATCTTTATTTTATGGCGTTATTTTAGGCATTTTTTTAGTGGCTTTTTATGCAAAAAAAGTTGGAGGTACATCTGTGTTTTGGGCAGCGATTATTGGAGAAATATTTGTTATTGTTTGTTTTTGTTTGGATAAATACAACATTGTGGGCATTGGATTTTTGTGGTTAAATGTTATTGGCGCTGTACTTGTATTTCTTCTGGCAGTTTTATTTTCTAAATTCAAGCGCCATGCCATTTAATACCGTTCAGTGGGCCTTGCGGGCGAATGTCTATGAAGTAAATCTAAGACAGTATACCAAAGAGGGGACGTTACATTCATTTGCGGCGCATCTTCCAAGACTTGCAGATATGGGTATTACCGTTTTGTGGTTTATGCCCATTACTCCTATTGGTTTAAAAGGAAGGCTTGGTAGTTTAGGCAGTTATTACGCTTGTAGTGATTATACGGCCATTAATCCTGAGTTTGGAACAGAGCAAGATTTTATTGAAGTTGTTCATGCTGCACATGCACTAGGTATGAAAGTAATTATTGACTGGGTGGCCAATCATACCGGTCAAGATCATGTTTGGACAGTTTCAAATCCAAACTTTTACATGCAAGACGATCAAAAAAATTTTACCGAAAGAAATGGATGGAAAGATGTTATCGATTTAAATTATGACAATCCTGATATGCGTGCTGCCATGATTAACGCGATGCGTTACTGGGTGGATACGGCTGGCATCGATGGTTTTAGGTGTGATATGGCGCATTTGGTGCCACTTAATTTTTGGATAGAGGCAAGGCAAGTACTTGATGCGGTAAAGCCTTTATACTGGCTTGCGGAGTGTGAAGACGTTCGTTATTTTGAAGCATTTGATACAACCTACGCATGGGCATTTATGCATGCAAGTGGTTCTATCAATAGACATGAGCCAAATTTAAAACCTGTATTTGATCAACTTGATGTGTATGCAAGTGAAGGATCAAATACCCATAAGTTATTTTTCACGTCCAATCATGATGAAAATAGTTGGAACGGAACAGAGTATGAAAAGTATGGTGTAACAGCAAAAGCATGGGCTGTATTTACGGCTACTTGGGGTGGCTTACCACTTGTATACAGTGGTCAAGAAATTCCTAATCATAAGCGCTTGTTGTTTTTTGATAAAGATCAATTGGTATGGCCGGAACAATCTACTCAAACTGCACTTCACATATTTTATAAGGCCCTTTTTAATTTGCGGGCTAATAATGACGCAGTTGTATTAGGGCAACCTCAAATGCTCCAAACGCCTTATCCTGAAAGTATTATAGGTTTTATAAAAAAGCACCAAAACAATATTGTTTTGGTGCTTCTCAATATTTCTGAACAGCACAGATTGGCTTTTGAAATTAGCCATCCAATGCTTGTAGGAAAATTTGAACAAATATTTTCGGGCTTGCAGTTTTCATTTTCAGGCAATGAAAAATTTGAACTGCAAGCTGGAGAATATTTAGTGTATCAGCTTATTCTTCACTAAGGTTAAGCGGATAGGTATAGCTACCTTCAAATCCAGGGTAGAAGCCTTCGAGCCTTACAACACCAGATTTTATTTTAGCTAATATTTCTTTGAGTTCATCTAGTGTTTTTACTTCGGAACCGTTAACGCTTATAATTACAAAGCCGTCCTGCATTCTACTTTTTTTGAGTAAGCCTTCGCCTACTTTTTTTACCACCACACCACCTTCAACTTCATTGGCAGTTGCTACTTTTTTATCTAAGTTTTCAAATGTGCCACCTAGTTTTTCAATGATGGAAGTATTTTTTACGATATCCGTGTTGCCTACTTTATTTTTTAATGTAAGCGTAACTGTATTTTCTTTACCAGCACGTTTATAAGTTAGCGCCACTTTATCTCCTGGCTTATGTTTAGCAACTTGTTCTTGTAATTCTGGACCAGATGTAATGTTTACACCATCAATTTTAGTAATGATATCATATTTTTTAATACCGGCGATTGCAGCAGCGCCACTAGCAGGTACATCTGTTACAAAAACGCCTTCACCTTCTTTAATGCTAATGCCAAATTCTTTTTCGTAAGCAAGCTTTTGTTCGTCTGTTACGTTTTCTGGTAAAAAGTTAATACCAATATAAGCACGTTGAACAGTGCCAAATTTCACAATATCGGTAACTACTTTTTTTACAATGTTAACCGGTATCGCATACGAGTAACCTGCATAAGATCCAGTAGGAGATGCTATTGCAGAGTTTATGCCAATAAGTTCGCCAGTGGTATTAACAAGCGCACCTCCGCTATTGCCTGGATTAACGGCTGCATCTGTTTGAATAAAAGATTCAACCGGTTTATCACTTTGTTTTCTGTTGATATCAATAGATCTAGATTTTGCACTGATAATACCTGCAGTAACCGTAGCATCTAAACTTAGCGGGTAGCCAACGGCTAATACCCACTGACCAAGTTTAGCATCGTCACTATTGCCATAAATTAAATAGGGTAGTCCTTTCGCTTCAATTTTAATAACTGCAATATCGGTACTAGGGTCGGCGCCAATAAGTGTTGCTTTATAAGATTTTTTATTGCCGAGTGTAACGTTGATTTCGTCAGAACCATCTATCACGTGATTGTTGGTTACAATGTAACCGTCTTCTGTAATAATTACGCCACTGCCACTTGCGCGCTGCTCCGGCATTACGCGTGGACCGCCGCCAAAAACATCGCCAAAGTCTTCACCAAAGAAATCTGAAAATGGATTTCTTCCGCGAGATCCACCGCCGCTAATTTGTTTTTCTTTAATTTTTGTTTTGATGTGCACTACGGCAGGCACCGCAGTTGTAGCTGCTGGGGTAAAATCTACCGCAACTGCAGGTGCATTGTTGTTATTAAATCCTGCATAGTTAAAAGGTACTTTGTTAGGGTCCTGAAAGCCAGCTTGTTGGTATGCACTGAATTTACTAAATCCCCAAACACTTACGATCGCTGTTGTGGCGCTAATGGCTACCATTGTGGCCACTGTTTTGAAATTCATATTCATCTTACATTTTTTAAAAGGTTCTACAAATTACATGCCTTTGTGGTACAAATAAACGAAGCTGCAAGTTTGTCTGTATGCCATCTGTCTTATTTAACAATTTTTTTGCGCAAACGGTTTATAAAGTCTGCAAAAATGCCAGGGTATCTGTGCCATCGGCATAGTCTGTTAAACTAGGTGCCTGGGCGCTGCCAAATGGTAAATACCCATGCCCTACAATACACTGGATATCGGCATTTTGGGCTAAACCCGTCAATGCAGTTGGATCTTTATAAAACTGATAATGCACCTGACTTACCGGCGAGAATGGACTTTCATTTTCGGCAAAAACCAGTGAGTCGTTATTCATATAATATTTATTCCCCATAATTAATAGGGCCAAGTGGTAGTCATAATTGTGTTTGTACTTATGAAAATCTAAATAGTATTCATATTTTTTTAGAGCCGTTAAAAGCGGAATAAAATCATAATTTTCTGGTACAAATAACTGCGTAACATTTCGACATCCAAGTCCAAAATAAGTTTGTATATCATCTGCTAATAAGTCAAGTTCTGCGGTGGTTTCCGTGCCATCAATAACAGCAACCGATGTTCTATTGCGTCTAATAATGTTTGGAAATTTTCCAAAGTAATAATCAAAATACCGGCTACTATTATTGCTTCCTGTAGCAATGTAGGCATCAAGTCCAGAAAGTTGGGGTGCAAAAAATACCATGCTAGAAACACGCTCATCCATTTTTATAAGTTCCGAAACAATATGTTTGATTAAAATTTCATCTTTAGAAGAGGGCTTTATAACAGCGATATGGCCCGAAATAAATACCGATAAAAAGTCGTGAAAACCAACTAACGGGATATTACCTGCCATCACCAAACCCACTTTTTTAGGCTGGCTTTGCTGGGCCGGAACCCCATAATTTTCAGCCCAAGCTGCTAATAGTTGTGGGTCTAAAAAGCTTGAAGTAATCGAATTCAGGGCTTTTTCTACAAATTCTGGGGCAAACCAAGGGTTTTCACGGGCGGCACTTTCCTTTGCTGCTGCCCATTCTGGCTCATTTCCGGCCATATAGGCACTTAATTTGTTAAGTATTTCAATTCGTTCTTGTAAAATCATTTGTCGGCCGTATTTTTGATACTGCAAATGTAAATTCAGTAACCCAAACAAAACCATTTAATATGGCTATTAAAATTACAGACGAATGTATCAACTGCGGGGCATGTGAACCCGAGTGTCCAAATAACGCAATTTATGAAGGTGGAGTAGAGTGGGCCATCGCCGATGGAACTTCTGTAAAAGGGAGTTTTACATTAATGGATGGATCTGACGTAGCAACGGATGCTAGACTTTCTCCAATCAGTGTTGATACTTACTATATTACGCCCAATAAATGTACCGAGTGTCAAGGTTTTCATGAAGAGCCACAATGTGCTGCTGTTTGTCCAGTAGATTGTTGTGTACCTGATGAGTTATACAAAGAAACAGTAGATGAACTACTTGCTAAAAAAGACAAGTTACACATCTAATTTTTTGTAAACACTAATGGATTGTATGAAAAAAAAAGTAGCACTGGTTACCGGAGGTTTAAGTGGCGAAGCGCAAATTAGCTACAAGAGTGCCATCACTGTTAATGGTAATTTAGACCGCAATAAATTTGACGTATTTCAAATAGATATCAATCCTTCTGGTTGGTGGTATACACCAGAAAATGGGGCGCCTCAAAAAGTAAATAGAGATGATTTTTCTATTACAGATGGCGGCAACAAAATTAATTTTGATGTGGTGTTACTTTGTATTCATGGTACACCCGGTGAAGATGGAAAATTGCAAGGCTATTTTGATATGCTTGGTCTTCCATATACAAGTTGCGACGCTGCTACTTCTGCATTAACTTTTAACAAGCGTTATACCGTTGCAGTGGCTGCATTTGGTGGCATATCGGTTGCTAATTCGATGCATTTATTTAAGCATACGCCCGTTTCTCCAGAAGTTATTTTAGAAAAGTTACAACTTCCAGTTTTTGTAAAACCAAACAATGGCGGAAGTAGTATTGGCATGAGTAAAGTTACTACTCAGGGTGCGCTGGCACCTGCCCTAGAAAAAGCATTTAAAGAAGATACCCAAGTGCTTGTAGAAGAATTTATTAGCGGTAGAGAATTTACCATTGGTGTTTTTAAAACCAAAGGTGCTTTACAAGTATTACCTATTACTGAAATAGAAACGTCCAACGAATTTTTTGATTTTGAAGCCAAGTACCAAGGTAAGAGTGTTGAAACAACGCCTGCTAAACTTAATGCCACCATGCAAGAACAATTGGAGGCTGCCGCAAAACGTGTGTATGAAGTTTTAAATTGTAGAGGTGTGGTGCGTATCGATTTTATTTACAACGAACAAAAAGGTTTGCCCTATATGTTAGAGGTTAACACGGTGCCAGGTCAATCTGCTGCTAGTGTAATTCCACAGCAAGTAAAAGCCATGGGTGTTAGCCTTCAAGATTTTTATACCTCTATTGTAGAGGAATCGCTTAATTCATAATTCATGAAAAACCTGATACAAAAAATAGTGCAAAAGCCTTTATGGCAAAACATACTAATAGGTATTGGGTTTCTGTTTTTCTTACTCATTGTATTTTTTTTATCGCTTGGTTGGATTACGGGGTATGGAAAAACTGCTAAAGTTGTTTCGGTAGTGGGGCAGAGTTATGTGGCCGCGCAACAACAATTAGAATCGGCAGGATTTGAAGTGGTAATACTCGATTCTATTTATGTAGATAGTGTTGCAAAACTTGCTGTTATCAGACAAACGCCAGAAGCGGATGAAATTGTAAAAGCAGGTCGAACCATTTATTTAACCATTAACCGAATGGTGCCTCCGCAAGTTGAAATGCCATCGCTTGTGGGTTTCTCACTTAAAAGTGCCGAGCTGTATTTGCAAAGTTTGCAATTAAAATTAGGCGCCGTTACATACAAGCCGGATTTTGCGCGTAACGCCGTGCTCGATCAACTTTTTAACGGGGTTCCCATTGCACAGGGTGTTAAAATTCCATTGGGTTCCACCATTAGTTTGGTGATTGGAACGGGCGTTGGTGGCGAAGAAACGGATATGCCAAACCTAGTGGGCCTTACCTATACCGAAGCATTAAACCAATTATTGTTGCAACGCATTAGTGTTGGATCTGTGTTGTCTTTGGAGACTATTAAAGATTCTGCGGCCTCTTTTGTGTTCAGACAAACGCCTGGTTATTTATCTACAAAACTAGATTCTTTAACAGGGATGCCTGTTCCTAATAAAATTAGACAAGGTCAACTAGTAGATTTGTATTTAAGTAATACACCGCCGCTAAAAGATTCTATTAGCGGGCCATCCATCAAAAATTAAATCGTTTTATATGCAAACAATTACCGTAGAAGCACTCAAAGAAATACTTGATGCTGGTGAAAAAATTAATTTAGTGGATGTGCGTGAGCCTCATGAACACGCTGAATTTAATATTGGTGGATTGTTATTGCCACTTGGCCATGTTCAGAGTATGCAAATTGACGAAATAGAAGATCTGAAAAACCATAAAGTTTACTTCTATTGTAGAAGTGGTAATAGAAGTGGGCAAGCATGCTTACTGCTAGAAACCATGGGCTTTACAGACGTGGTAAACGTAACAGGCGGCATGCTTGCTTGGAAAGAAAAATTCTAGAATTTTATTGTAATTCCAATCAAATAATTGATGGTTGCCATTGGATAGTAGCCATTTGCTGTAATGGTCTCTCCTCCATAAACATATGCGTAGCTGTAACCGTTTGGTATGTATTGTTGGTTACTAATATTATTTATTCTTGCTGTCAATAAAAAAGAACGGCTTGTTTTCTTAGCAAACTCATAGCTTGCGCTAATGTCTTGATTGGCAAATGCGTCTAATGATCTTTCTTGTAAAGAGGTGTTGTCTAAATATTGTTTACCTACCCATTTTGTATGTAGTTCAATGGTGCATTGTTTTACGGGTTTGTAAGCTATGGTAGCAGCAGCAATAAAATTTGGAGAAAACGCAATGTCAGTATTGTTTCTTGTAATGGCATCTTGACCACCAGTATCATAGTTGTCAATAAACTCCGTAAATGATTTTATTTTATTTCTACTAAATGTTACGTTGCTAGACAATTGTAATGTACTAGTGAGTATCGTTGTGTTCATGAGCTCAATGCCTAGCCTGTAAGAGTTTGGAACATTCATTCTGGTGTATGCACCTACATCATTTATTTTACCTGTTAACACCAACTGATCTGTGTAGTGCATGTAATAAAAG
>Ga0209598_10000346_pt1 | contig 36910 bp, 27 predicted proteins | sample M_140807_EF_Meta_FD_187317 | JGI IMG/M metagenome (GOLD analysis project Ga0209598, IMG submission 187317) | Freshwater microbial communities from Lake Montjoie, Canada to study carbon cycling - M_140807_EF_MetaG (SPAdes) (version 2) | ecosystem: Environmental > Aquatic > Freshwater > Lake...
CCCTCAGGCGAGCGCCCCACCCCACTTCATCCGGGCCAGGCGCGACGCCGCCGCAGCGACGCCCTTCGACCCGCGCCTCTTCGACGCCCAGGGCGCGCTCGACGTCGACGCGCTCTTCAGGCTCGTCGACGCAGGCGAGGTGACGCTCGAGGGCCGCATCTATGGGGTCGGTGCGCAGGCGCGCTTCATGGGGTCGGCCGTGCTCGAGCTCGAAGTCGACGCCACGCTCGCGCCGCGTCTGCGCGCGTCCCTCTCCAGCGATGGGCGCGCGCGGCGCGTCCTTGAGGACCGGGCATTTCGAGAGACGGCGCGGCTCCTCGGCGCGCAGACGCCGAGCTCGCTCGACCTGGACCTGACTGTCGGCGGCCGAGGCGGTCGTGTGCGGGTTGATATTGACCTCGAGGGCCAAATCGGGGCAAAGGCCGACGCGGTCTAATCCGCGGGGGGTCCTGCATGCCCGGCAGTCCACGGGCCAGCGCCACGTTGGAGCTGCAGCCGAGCGAACGGTTGTACTCCGTGCACGAGCTCGCCCGCTTGACGGGGCTGACGGTGCCGCAGCTCCGCCGGTGGAACCGCAGCGGCCTTCTTCCCGCGCAGCGCGAAAAGCAAGGCGCCGCTCGTTATTCGTTTCGAGACCTCGTCGCCGCCCGAACCGCTGCGGGTCTCCTCGCGCGCGGCGTTCGTCCGAACGATGTGCGGCAAGCGGTCGCTGCGCTGCGACAGTGGCGCCCCGAGGTGGGCGATCCGCTCGCAGCGCTGCGGGTGTTCTCGGAGAACGGTCGGCTCCTCGTTCGGGTCGACGGCGCGATCATGGAGCCCGTCTCCGGCCAGCTCCTGCTCGACCTGGACTTAGGCGCCGTTCAAGCCGAGGCTCGCGCTCTTGAGGCCAAGGTCGTCGAGGTCGAGACCCAGACCGCGCCCCAAGGCCGCTGGCCCTCGACCGCGACTTTCTGGTTCGAGCAGGCGCTTGCCGCCGAGGGTCGCGCCGACAAGATCGGCGCTGAGCGGGCCTACCGCAAGGTGCTGACGATCGACGCTGAGCATGCGGGCGCGCTGCTGAATTTGGGAAATATGAGCTTCCAGGCCGGCGCCCTCCGCGCAGCGCTCGACCTGTACGAGCGCGCAGCGGCCGCAGCGCCCACGCTCCCCGAGGCGCAGTACAACCTCGCGAATGTCCTCGACGACCTGGGGCAGGTCGACGCCGCCGTCGCCGCTTACGCTCGGACGCTGGCGCTCGCGCCTGCGTTCAAGGCGGCGCACTTCAACTTGGCGCTGCTCTGGGAAAAGCATGGGCGCCGCGAGCGCGCCAAACCGCACTGGGAGGCCTATCTGGAGCTCGAGCCCGAGGGCGAATCGGCGGACATCGCGCGCAGCTTCTTGGCAGAGCCGTCGGACTCGGCCCAATGACCGTCGCGCGCGGCCTCGTTGCGCCCTTGGGGGTGGTCTGCTAGTTTGCGCCCGCCGCGGCGGTGTGCGCGAATCTCGGTGGCTGAGTTCGTCATCAGATCCCAGAGCGCGTGCTCGTCCGTAGGTGTCCGCAGGCAGCGGGAGTTGGTCGGAAGAAAAGAATCGCGTGAAGCCCTGGACCCCCTGTAACGCGCGCAACGACGAAGCTGCGGAGCCCTCCTCGGACGATGGCGCGCGCGCGCCCGCGGACGCAGGCGGGTCGAGCTTCGTCGGTCAGGTCCTCGGGGACCGCTTCGTCGTCGAGCGTAAGCTCGGCCAAGGCACGGTCGGCACGGTCTACCGCGCCGAAGACCGACGCGACCGCCGGCCCGTTGCGGTCAAGATCCTCAACCCTGCCCACCAGCCGGGTTCCCCCGGCGTAGCGCGCCTTCTAGATGACGCGCAGCGCGCCACGCGGCTCCTACATCCAAACGTGGTGCCGCTGATCGACCACGGCGTACACGCCGAGCGCTTCGTCTACCTGGTCGAGCCGCTGCTTGAGGGCCAAGAGCTCTCGCAGAAGCTGGGTGAAGATCGGGCCCTGACCCCCGAGGCCGTGATGCAGCTCGGCGTGTCCATGCTGCACGCGCTCGAGGCCTTGCACCGACAGGACCTTCTGCATCTCGACCTGAAGCCGAGCAACGTCTTCCTGATGCGCGACCCGTTCGGCATGGAGCGCGCGGCGGTCAGCAGCGTGGGCACCCGCCACCTGCTTGGCTTCGAGGGAATCTCAAAGCCTGCGGCCGCGCCATGCTTCGCGCGCCCCGAGTACCTGTGCCCGGAGATCGTCGGTGGTAAGCCCGCCGACGCGCGCTCGGACATCTACGGCGTTGGCGTCGTGCTCTACGAAGCGCTCGCAGGGCGCGCCCCCTTCGCGGGTGGACAACTGGCGGTTGCCGCGAAGCGCCACGTCTACGAGAAGCCGCTCGGCTTCAAGCTCGCGCGCCCGACCGCCAAAGTCCCGGACGCGCTCGAGGCGCTTGTGCTCCGGTGTCTGAACAAGTCGTCAGGCGCACGCTATGCGAACGCGAGCGAGCTCACCCGTGCCCTTGAGAAGCTCCTCGGCGGCGCCACGAGCGCAGAGTCCTCGCCCACATCAAGCAGCGCGGTCGCGGCGAAGCCCTCGGCCGAAGCGACGCCCGCGGTGAACCCGACCCTGCTGATGGCGAGCGGACTGCTGTTCAAGAAGGCTGAGGCCGAGCCCGTGCCGTCTGCACCCGTTGCGGCTGAGCCCGCTGCTGCACCGGAAGCCGAGCCCGAGGTCGCGGCCGCACCCGTGATCGTCAGCGCGGCCGAAGCCGCCGCGAGCTTGACGCCGCAGAAGACCGAGCCTCAAGCCTCGCCCGAGCCTGCCGCCTCCAACGCCGAGCCCGCGTCGATTCACGAGGCAGAGACCAAGCCGTTTACGCCCGTCGCGCCGGTCGCTCCCGAGGCAGAGACCAAGCCCTTCGTTTCCGTCGCGCCTGAGGTTATCGCCGCGCCCCCGCCCGAATCTGCACCCGTTGCTGAGCCGACGCCCAGCGCCGAATCGGCGCTCGAGGCCGAGCAGACGTCCGCAGGCGACGAGGACGATGACGGGACCTCGGCAGAGGCAACCGCAGGCGCGGCGAATGGCGTGGACCGCAAGGGCGGCAAAAAGAACAAGAAGAACAAGAAGGGCAAGCGAGACACCGGCGCGCCGGCGAACATCGCGAGCGTCGCGGCGCCCGAGGCGAAGCCAGAAGCTGAGCCGCGCAAGCCAGAAGCTGAGCCGCGCAAGCCCGAAGCTGAGCCGCGCAAGCCAGAAGCCGAGCCCGCGAGCGGCAAGACCAAGCAGGCCCCCGCGACGCCGAAGGCGGATGAGCCGGACTGGTTTGAGCTCGGCGAGACCAGCGTCGCCGCGCTCGACGAGTACCACCGCGCGGCCGAGAAGGAGGAGCGCAGCAAGTTCCCCCTGATCGTCGGCGGCGTGCTGTTAGTGCTGGGCTTGGGCGCCGCAGTCATCGCGACCCGAAGCCCCAGCGGTGAAGCCACCTCGGGCAAGAACCCGCAGAGCATCGGCGAGCTGGCCGCGGCCAAGGCCGACTCGGCGCCCAAGAGTGCAGCCCCGGCGTCCAGCGCCCCGACCGCAGCGCCCACTCAGGCCCCGACCGCAGCCCCCACGCTCGCGCCCACCCAGGCCCCGACCGCCCCGCCGACGCTGAGCGCGCTGGAGGCCAAGCGGCTCGCTGCACAGCAGGCCGCCGAGCAGGCCGCTGAGCAGGCCCGCGCCGCCGCAGAGGCCAAGCGGCTCGCCGCACAGCAGGCCGCTGAGCAGGCACGCGCCGCCGCAGAGGCCAAGCGGCTCGCCGCACAGCAAGCCGCGCAGGCCGCCGCGGCCAAGCGCGCGGCGATGCCCGCCCCCGCCAGCGGGCCCAAGCCCGCCGCGCCCGCCGGCCCGAGCGCAGACAGCCTCGTCGCAGAGGGGCGCAAGTCCCTCAAGGAGGCGCGCTACACAGAGGCTCGCAAGAGCTTCGAGGCCGCGCTCCGCACTGATCCGCGCAGCGCTGCAGCCTATGCGGGGCTCGGCGATACCGCGTTCCAAGAGCAGAAGTTCATGGACGCCGTGCGCAACCATACGAACGCCGTCCGCTACGCGCCGCGCAACGTCGACTACCTGCTCGCGTTGGGTATGGCGTGCTTCAAGGCAGAGCAGCTTCAGGACGCCCGCAAGCACTGGGAGAAAGCGCTGAGCCTGCAGCCCGGCAACGAGAAGGCCACGAAGTACCTGAAACTGGTCGAGAAGCGCCTCGGTCAGTGACGCCGCACCGGAGGGCGCGTTAGGCGGTTGACGGGGCGCCGCCCGACGGCGCCGAGCTCAGCGCTCAGAAGCGCGCGGTCAAGCCGGCCTGCGCGCCGCCCGCGGTCGGCACGATGACCGCCTGAGCGCCGCCCTTCGCGGGCGAGGTCGTGAACAAGGTGATGCCCGCGCCAACAGACGCCGCACCGACCGCGATCGCAGCGGCGCCCGGCCACTTGGTGTTGTAGACCTTGGGGCACTCGGTGCGGCCGCGGCCGTCGGTGCAGGTGACCTGACCCTCGAGGTTAATCAGGTAACCGCCGACGCCGAGCGCGACCGCGCCGCCCACCGTGAGGCCGATGGCGAGGCCTCGGTGTCCACCCGAGCTGGCCTCGGCCTCGGGCGCGGGCTGTGCGCCCGGAGCGGGCGTGGTCTGCGCGGCGGCCGCGGCGGCCTCGGCGGCCTTGGCGTCGAGTTGTAGCAAGAATTCCTGCGTTGCCGCGCGGTCCCCGACCGTGAACTTGCGCGTCTCGGGCAGGAAGCCGACCTTCGAGAGGCTGATCTCGTGGTCGCCCCGGGTGAGCTGGAGCTTCACGGGCGTCTGTCCAACGCCCTTGCCGTCGACCTTGACCTCGGCGCCGGGTGGGTCGGTGACGAGGGTCGTCTCGATGGTCGGCGCGGCCTTGGGCGTGGTTGCCGCGACGGCCGCGGGCGCGGGCTTCGCGAACTCGGCCTGAAGCGCGCCGACGACCTCACCGACCGACTTCTCGACCTCTTCGGTCGCGCACAGCTCGCAGTCACGCGACGCATCCTTGACAGTCTCCGTGGCTGCGTCCCAGACCGTGAGCGTCACGCGGTAGATCTCGTCGGCGTTCGTCACCTCACCGGTCACGATGAAGCGCGCCTTAGACGCCGCCGCGACCTTCGCGAAGCAGGCCGAGTCGACGCACGTCTGCGCGGTGAACCCCGCGGCCGTCACGGCCTTCTCGGTCGCTCCGCCGTCCTGCAAATCGACGTGCGCGTCGAGCGCAGCGCGCAACTTCTGGTCGAACCGCTTCCGCGCTGCGGGCGTGACGCCGGCGTCTGCCCGCAATCCCGGGGTCGCGCCCGATGGCTTGGCAGCGAGCGCGGTCGTGGGGGCTGCGACGATGAGAGAGAGGGCAAGCAGGTGCTTCGCGTTCATGAACGATGCCTCAGGAGCGGGGGCCGAGATTGTCAACCCACGCGCCTCGCGGGTCAAGGCAGCCTACGCGGGCGCGAGCGAGACAGGATCACTTTGACGCCGGCGGAGACGCCCAAGGCGGTGTGAGGACCGGTGGGCGCTCTTTGTCACGCTGGTTGCGCTGCAGCTCGATCTCGCTGAACAGCGCGGCCGGCGCGACAGTGCTCACCGGGACATACCCGCTCTCGGCGCCGCAGTACCCGTTGAAGACGCCCGTCTCTTCGCTGGTCGCTACGATCCGACTGACCGCCGTGAGCGGCGTGCCCACCATCTCGACACCGCGCACCAAGGTCTCTTGCCCCGTCGCGGCGTCGACCCGATAGACCATGCGCGGGGTCCCCTTGAACGCTTGGTAGCCGAAGTTGCTCGTGTTCGTCGAGCCGCCCGTGATGTCCCGAATGACCAAGCCGTAGGGCTTGCCCTGCTTGCGGGCCTCTGCGACCAGCATCTCGCGGAGCTGGGCGCGCGGCACCCGACGCGTGCTCTCGACGATCAAGTTGCCCATGCGCGCGACGGGCCGCTGTGTCCCCTGCGCGCGGCCATGCCCATTGCTCTGGGGCACCCCCTCGACGGGCGTGCGGCTCGTCAGGAACGTCTTGAGCGCCCCCCCCGATACGAGCACCGTGTCCTGCGCGGGCACGCCCTCGTCGTCGAAGGTGTAGTAGCCGTTGAGCGAGACGTCGCCCCACCGCCGCATCGTCGGGTCGTCCCGAACGGAGAGGAACTCCGGCAGGATCGGCTTGCCGAGCTGCCCTTTGAACGTCCGCCCCTCGTTCTCGTCCTGCTGGCGCTCCCCCTCGAGCCGATGGCCGACGGTCTCGTGAAAGAACACGCCCGTCGCCTCTGGCTCCAAGATCGCCGGGCCCGTGTAGGGGTCGGCGACGGGCGCCGCCGCCAACGCCACGAGGTTCGCGATGGCCTCGTCCACCAGCCGCTCTAGGCCCTTCTCATCGGGCAGCTCGCTGGGCGTGCGCGCGTAGATCGTCTGCCCTTGGTCGAGCAGCATGCCGTCGGGCGCGCGCGCCATCGCGGACATCGCGACAGAGTAGATGACCGTGTCGCGCTCGACAGAGGTCCCCTCGCTCGTGACGATGTAAGTTCGGTCGTGGTCGGCGGTGAACCGCAGCTCGCCTTCGATGATCCGCGGGTCGGCGCGGAACTTCGCGCTCACGCGCCGCACCAAGGCCGACCAGCGCGCCGGGTCGACCTCGAGCTGGCCCAGCGGCGCGGTCGCCTGTGTCGGTCGCTCCCGGCTGAAGCTGTCGACGTGCTGCTCATCGACATCGGAGACCTTGCGCGCGCGCTTGCGCAGGTGGCTCGAGAGCGCCTTCTTGTAGGCCGTGTCGGTCAGCAGCCACAGGGTGGCGCGCAGGGCCTCGGGGTCATCGTCCATCGGCGCCGCGCTCGGCGGGTCGAAGGTCAGGTTCTCATCGAAGCTGAAGTCCCCCGCCTCCGGCGCGCTGTCAAAGGCGTAGTCGCCGACGCGTACATCGACCGCGACGGTGCGCCCGCGGTTGTCGCGATTCCGCGTCACGGCGCCGAAGCGACCCGCGACCTCGACGTCTCGGTGTTCGATCAGGCGAAAGCCGACGAAGTAGGGCGCCTCGTAGTCCTGAAATCGGAGCTGCTTCAACGTGCGGTCGAGCTCAGCGCGCAGCGCCGTCGTGACCGCGCTCGAGGCGACGACCGCAACGCTCGGCGCGCTTGTCGCGGCGCCAGACGCGCCGCCCTGCCCCGCCGAACGAACGGGCGCGGCGCCGCACGACCAAGGGCAGCAGAGCAAACTGAGCGCGAGCGTGCGGGCCGGGGCAAACCGTGCGGACATCTTGTCTCCCTGAGCGGGGGCCGCCCGCAGACTGTGGACCTATGCTAAGCGGACCGCGCCCGATAGCGATTGAAATCGCGCCCCCAGGAGCCTCGAATGCTGCCCATGACGCCGACTCGCCGACCCGCCGACTTTGGACCCCCGGGCGCGCTGGCGAGTTCCCTCGAGCTGCGCGCGGACGAGGCCCTCTTCGATAGCGGCGGCCCTGTCACACCCGACGCCCGCTGGTCCTGGCTCGCGCTCTGTCCGGCGGCGACCCTGCGGCTGGGGGAAGGCGAGAGAGACCCGTGGGCCGCCCTGGAGCGGTTCGCGAGCGCCGTCGTCGATCCGGCCCGCTTCGACCCAGCCGCAGGTCCGTGGCCGCTCGTCGCGTGCGCGCTGAGCTACGACGCTGGACGCGCTTACGAGCGCTGGCCCGCCATCGCGCGCGCGGACATCGACCTGCCTCTGGTCTGGGCCGCTCGATACGACGCGGTCTACCTCTGGGACCGCTTCTCGGAGCGCGGTGAACTGGTGGGCATCAGCGACTCGGCCTGCGAGACCCTGCGCCACGCGCTCGCGTCGCGCCGCCTCGCGTCGCCCCAGTCGACGCCGCTCTTCACGGGACCTGCGCAGCCAACGCGCACACAGGCCGAACACGCTCGAGCTGTCGAACGGATCCGCGCCCACATCCACGCGGGGGACGCCTACCAGGTCAACCTGACGACGCCGTTCGTCGCGCCGCTGTCCAGCGACGCCGATCCCACCCGCCTATTTCATGCCCTTCAGGCACGCAGCCCCGCCCCATTCGCAGTGTGCATTCGGCTCGATGACCGGCGCGTGGTCGCGTCGATCAGCCCGGAGCGATTCTTGCGGTGGTGGCCAGATGGCCGCGTCGAGACCCGCCCCATCAAGGGGACTCGGCCGCGCGGCGCCTCACCCGAGGCGGACGCCGCGCTCATCGCTGAGCTGCAGGCGAGCGAGAAGGACCGCGCCGAGCACGTGATGATCGTGGACCTGGAGCGCAACGACCTCGGCCGAGTCTGCGCGCCGGGCTCGGTGCACGTCAGCCGTGCGTGGGCGCTCGAGACGCACCCGACTGTCCACCACCTCGTGAGCGTCGTCGAGGGGCGCCTCGAGGCGGAGAGTGGCCTGAGCGACCTGCTCCGCGCGACGTTCCCCGGCGGGAGCATCACCGGCGCGCCCAAGCTCGCCGCGGTGGGGATCATCGACACGCTCGAGCCGTCGCGTCGGGGTATCTACTGCGGCGCGCTCGGCTACCTCGATGCGGCCAGCGGGGGCGACCTGAACATCGCCATCCGCACAGCATGGACGGACGCGAACGCGGCCTACTATCAGGCGGGTGGCGGGATCGTCTGGGACAGCGACGCCGCCGAAGAGTGGGCAGAAACGCTCACGAAGGCCCGCGCGTTCGTGGACGCCTGCTCCGCGCTCACTGGTCCTGCTTAGACTTCTGCGCCTGCCAGACGCCGCCCTGACGATAGTCGTCGTCGAAGCCCCATACGCCGTCGAGCGACATGCCGTCGCGGGCCACGCGGAAGACAGCTCGACCCTTGATCGGGAACACCGCCGCGCTTGCGTCGCCCGGCTGAATCCACTCGATCTTGAGCAGGTCGCCCAAGATGTCGCCACGGACGGTGCCGTTGTGCTCAGGTCCTCGGGGGTGCTCGTACTTGCCCGAGATCTTGGTGCCCTCCTGCAGGAGCTCCATGTCACCGAAGTCGCGGCTGTACCAGCGACCGTTCAGGTTCAGGCCGGGGATCGCAGGGCCAGGTGCCCATGCGGCATCCTCGACCTGAGCGCCCCCGCATGCGGGGAGCGACGCGGCAGACGCGAACAGGGCGAGGCACAGGGTGGCGTGTCGAGCGAGGCGAGCAGGGGCGCTGAGGGTCATGGGGCGGTCCTTGGCAAGCGAGAGAGAGCGAGCGTGATGTGCAGGGTGTGACAAAAACGGGCGCTCGTTTCAAGTCGCGCCCACGCGGTCGAGGAGCGCCCGAGCGAGCCGCCCGTTCGCGGCGTGGCCGGCGTCGCGCGCCGTGACGCAGACGGCCCGCGGGCCGGGGAGCCACGCGAGGTCGCCGACCAGGTCGAGCGCCTTGTGCCAGAGCGGCTCCGCGTCGAACCGCAGAGGCGTCTCGGGCAGCGCGTCCCCGGCGTCCGTGAGGCCCACGCAGCAGGTCGCGTCCGCGCCGAGCGCCCGACCCTCGGCGCGGAGCCGAGGCAGCGTTGACGCGCGCCCGAAGGTCCGCGCGCGCGCGAGCCGCGCCCGAGTCTCGGCCACGCTCAGGTCGACGACCAGACGTCCCCCGGCGACGCCCGGCCACGACGACGCGACCTCGAGCAGCGGCCACGTCGAGTCCGAGCGCGGCCGTGCGGTCAGATGTGCCGCGCCCACGTCGAGCGCGACGCTCGGCCAATCCAAGCGCCACGGCGCGCGCGGGGTCACGGGCGCGCTGTCGCACGTCGACCCCTCGAGCGCCTGGAAGTAGGGCCACGCGCTGCCGTCGAGGATCGGGACCTCGGGGCCGTCGACCGTGACGTGCACGTCATCGACGTCGACGAGGGCGAGCGCGGCCCACAAGTGCTCGACGGTAGAGACGCGCCCGGAAGGCGTCACGACGCGGGTCGCAAGCGGCGCGTCATTGTGCGTCCAAGTCGCGCGCGGCCAGCCATTCAGCGTCCAGCCTGTGCCCGCAGCGGCGGGCGCGAGGGCGACCGCGCCGCGCGCCCCCCCGTGGAGCGTGCGCCCCTCGAACGCGAGCGACCGCGCGATCGTACGTCTTGCGGGCGTCATGGTGAGGCCACAGTATCGCGTTTTACGTCGGCCGGCGCGCTGACCTGACCGGAGAGAACATGCACCGCTCCCCTTTGACCCTCGCGCTCGCGCTCGGCATCGCTGCCCTGACAACAGGCTGCAGCGCAGAGGGTGACTCGACTCCTGAGGCCACCGCCGACGCCGCGCCCGCGCCAGCGCCCGCATCTGCGTCCTGCGACGAGACCACGCAGCGCGCCGTCCTCGAGGGCCCGTTCGACTGCTCGGCGCCGCCGGACCTTGTCGAGGTCCGAGGCGAGACGCACCGCTACGCGATCTTCAAGTACGAGGCGAGCCACCCGCTGGCGACCGAGGCGCAGGCTTTTCCGTGCGCCGCGTCCCAGGGCGACGCGTTCGAGGCGCCGGCCGAGACGACGATGGCCTGCTCACGCGCCGGCGTCCGCCCCTGGCACTCGGTGCGTTGGGCAGACGCCAGCGCAGCGTGCGAGGCGCTCGGCGACGGCTTTCGCCTGTGCACGGGAGACGAGCTCACGCGCGCGTGCGAGGGGTCGAGCGGCGCGGCCTACACCTTCGGTGAGGCCTTCGAGGCGGACGCCTGCAACATCCGCCAAAACTACGAGACGGGCGGCGTCGCGAGCGAGGCCCCCACGGGTGCCTATGACCGTTGCGTGAGCGACGAAGGCGTCGTCGACGCGAACGGGAACCTGTGGGAGTGGAACGGCGACCCCGACGAGGCCGATCCAGACGCCAAGGTCTACCAAGGCGCGGGGTGGCGGATCATCCCCGAGATGCACCGGGAGACCGACCAGACGTGCGCCAAGACTGTGCGCCTCCCCGGCCTTTCCGCGCGGAGCTTTGCGAGCGCGAACGTCGGGTTCCGCTGCTGCAAGAACCTCTGACCGCGGCGCCCAGAGGGGCGTCGGGAACTTGGTCGGTTCGTCGAGGTCCAACCCCTGTGCGCATCGAACTTCATCCCCGCTGGCTGCTCATCTTCGTCTCGGTGGTGCCGATGGTGCTCCTGCAGGGGCACCGCGCGGCGCTGATGGTCTGGGGCGGCACAGTCTTCGTCCTGCTGACCCTGGCGCTGCTGTGGCTGCCAAGGCGCGTGGCCGCGGCGCAGCGCACCTTTCAGCGGGACGCGCTGGCTCGCCTGTCCGCCCACGACGACGCGGGGCTGCGCGCGCTGATAGACGGGCAGACGCTGCTGCGTCTCTTCGGGAGACGCCACGTGCTCGAGGAGATGCGCGCCCTCGCGGCGAGCGCCGCCGGTCGCCACGACGAGGCGGTCAAGCTCTACCGCGCCGCGCTCGAGAGCGCGCCTGCAGACGAGCGCGTGCGGCTCGAGGTCAACCTCGCGGGCGAGGAGCTCGCCACCGGGCAGCTCGCCGAAGCAGAGGGCCGCTACCGAACGGTCTTGAAACGACGGCCTGATCTGCCCATTGCGCTCGCCAACCTCGGGCGCCTGCTCGTGCGCCGCGACGCCACGCGCGACGAGCTCGACGAGGCTATCAGCCTGCTCCAGCGCGCGCTCCCCATGGCGGACACCCGCGACCAAGCCGCGCTTGAGCAGGCCCTCGCGGACGCCCAGGCGCGCGTGGGCGCCTGACCACCGACGCCGGGCCGGAGAAGGTTGCGTCGACCGCGCGGCGCCCGTAACTTGAGTTCATGCTGACGTCCGCGTCCGAGCTGCGCGCTGAACTGCTGGTCATCTCCGACCTGCACCTCGGCTCAGCGCTCCGCGCGCCATTCGACTTCGCCGCCCGGCGCCGACTCGTCGGCCTCGACCGCGCCATCGAACGCTTCATCGAGCATCATCGCCTCAACCCGCCCAACGACGCGCGCTGGACGCTCGTCTTTAATGGCGACACGTTCGACTTCATGCACATCGACCTGCGGCCCGAGGGCGACACGAGCCTGTCCGAGGACGAACGCACCTATGGCATGGAGTACACGTCCGCCCGCGCGCAGTGGAAGCTCGCCGTCATCGCGCGGGCGCACCACAGGACATTCAAGGCGCTCGCGCGGTTCGTCGCAGCGGGGCACGAGCTGGTCTTCGTCGTGGGCAACCACGACGCGGACTTGGGTTTTCGGCGCGTTCGGCAGGCCCTCCGCGACCACATCGCCGCTGAGGTGCCCCACGCGCTGCGGCGTGAGGTCGGGCGACGCGTCACCGTCTCACGCTGGTTCTACTGGGCGCCGCGCCTCGCGTACGTCGAGCACGGCCATCGCTTCGACCCATACACGACGTTCGACGACCCCCTCGTCCCCCGCGCGTTCGAACACGCGTCGCGGCTGGCGCACAGCTTTGTTCACTTGTCGTCGCGCTTCTTCGCCAACCGGATTCGCACGCTCCCTCTGCACGACTTGGACCTGTGGAGCATGGGCGATTTTTGGCGATGGGCGAGGCGCAAGGGCAACCTGCCGCTCTCCGTGCTCGCCCGCGAGTACATCGCGCTCGGGTGGCGCTGCGCGCAGATCGCGCGGGACACTCAGCGTCGACTCCGAGAGCGCATGGCCATTCGGCAGCGCCTCCGCCGTCGGCGCATGCAGATGTTCGCGCGCCTGACCCGCATCCCACGTGACTCGCTTGAGCGTCTGGAGTCGCTCGCCGTCGCGCCGATCTCGACACAGGTCTGGGGCGTGATGCAGGCGCTCTACATGGGCCACGTGGGCGTCGGCCTACTCGCCGTGCTGGCCGCGCTGGCCAGCGAGCTCGTCGTCGAGGGGCTCTGGCCTCGCGTGCTCGCGCCTCTGGGCGTGCTGCTCGGCATGGCGGTCGTCTTGCGACTGCTCACGGCGCTCCGACCGACGTCAGACTCCCATTCTCGCCTCGCACGCGCGGCGCGGCGCGTGTTTCGGTTCACGGCCGCGCCCGTCGTGGTCTTCGGGCACACACACCGCGCCGTTCACGAGACGCTGAGCGCGCAGCCCACGCATACCGGCCGCCGAGCCCGCCGCCGCCTCGTGGCCGCAAACGACGCGCCGGCCGAGGGGGGCGTGTGGCTCAACCCCGGCGCGTGGGACCACGCGTGGCGGCGCCCCGCTCCGCACGGTGAGGCCTGCACCTGTGAGCTGCGCTTCGCCCACGTCGCCCGGCCGATCGCGGACGAGGCCGTGCAAGCGCGGCTCGTTACGTGGTGCGCGCTGCGAGGTCAGCCCGCCTGAGCCGCGGCCTCCGGCCGAAGCGCCAAGAGCTGGTACATGCTCTTGAAGGTGTCCGGATGCGCCTGCTCGAACGCGTTCCATGCGTCCAAGTCGCTGAGCCGTGCCTCGCCGTGCTCTGCGCGGAACTTGAGCTCGACGCGCGGGTCGTCGAACGTGAAGGCCAAGAACTCGAGCCCGACGGCGCGCAGCATCGTCGAGATCTCCGTGAGATCGAACTGGTGCTCCTGAACGTGGAGCAGCAGGTCGCGGCACTCACTCACGGAGTAGAAGTCGCGGAACCCGAGGATTTGCTTAAACGCCGCGCGGTCGGCGTGCGCGATGACTTGGCGTCGCAGGGCGCGCACGTCCGCCGGAGACGTCCCGAGCCCGAGCTGAGACGCGGCCGCGCGCGCTTCGTTGATGCCCTGCCGCGCCGCGCGACTATAGAGCGCGATCTGGGCGACGCCGCCCGGCGCGAGCCGCGAGACCACCGCCCGCAGCCCCTCCATCGGGTCTGCCAAGTGGTGCAGCACCCCTGAGCAGTACACGCGATCGAAGAGCCCGAGTCGGTCGCCCAGCGCGTCGAGGTCGAGCAGGTCCGCCTGCGCCAGATGAACGCGACCCGCCACGCCGAACGCCTGCGCCTGTCGCGCCGCGTAGGCCAAGCTCCTTCGGCTCAAGTCGACGACGTGCACATCAAGCTCGGCGTGTGTGCGCGCGAGCCGGATGGGCTCCTGACCTGTGCCGCCGCCCGCTACGAGCACACGGCGCGCGGGACGCAGCGTGCGCGTCGCCAGATGCGGCCAGCGTGAGCGAAAACTCGAGTCCCACGCGCGCGGCGTCGTCGCGAGCAGGGTCTGCCAGCGAGGGTACGGGTTGGCCTCGTACTGCGCGCGCACCGCAACGGAGGTCTCCCGCTCGATGGGCGTCAACGTGAGCAGTGTCTCAGCGAGCGCGCGCTCTGTCTCCGGCGCGTCGACCGTGCGTCGGAGCAGGTCAGCGAGCGGCGCGTGGCCCACGGCGAGGCGACGGGCATGCGGCAGCGCCGCGTGATCGAGCAGCGGGCGATACATCGCGAGCGAGAGCACCTCGGGCGCAGTGAGGCTCGGATCGTCTGCCGCAGCCCGCTGTTCGAGGGCGGCGATGGCCGCCGCCTCGGCGCCTGTCTCGTCCAGAACGAACTCAGCGATGAAGCCATTGCGGGCGATCGCCGCGGCAAGCGTCATGGTCGCGGGGGTGGCGGCGGCCTGAAGCAGAGAGGCGCGTACCGTGCGCAATCGGCCCTCGAAGCCCAGCTCCGGACACACGCCCGCCTCAAGGACGGCGAGCAAGAGCGCGTCGACGCCGAGCGCCTCGAGGAGCGCAGGCGAGGCGTGCGCCTCGATGGGCGCAGGCGCGTTCGGTGCTCGGGGGACGTCCGCCCACGCCGTGTGCGCGCGCAGCAGGTAATCCGCCGTCCCGAACGCCAGCGCGCTCGGCAGCGCGCCGCGCCGGAGGGCGTCCGCGATCATGGCCTCGAACGCCCCCATATCGACGCCGGCCTCGGGCCCCACGAAGCCAAAGAAGGGCAGCAAGTACGCGAGCGCGTCGACGCTGGCGGGCTGGACCTTGAGCGCACGCCAGAGGAGCCCCGCCGCCGTGTCGAACTCTCCGCGCCGCAAAATCAGGGTCGCCAGGTCTGTAAGCGCCCGAAAATGAACAGGATTCGAGGTCAGCGCGCGCTCGTAGGCAACGCGGGCATCGTCATCGCGCCGCTGGAGAGCGGCCAGATTGCCCAAGTTATGCCAAGCGTCCGCGTAGGACGGGCGCAGCGTGACCGCTTGGTCGAGGGCGCGCTTCGCGTCGTCGGGCGCAGCCTCGGACAGCGCGTGCCCCAGGTTGCTCCAGAGCTCGGCCGAACGACCGTCTATGGCGAGCCCGCGCCGATAGGTCTCGATCGCCTGCGTTGTCTGCCCGAGCGCGTGCTCGACAGAGCCCAAATTGCACAGGTAGACCGCTGAGCGCGGCTCGAGGGCGATCGCCTGCCGATAGGCCATGGCGGCCTGTTCGAGCGAGCCGGTCCGCTGACGCGCCAACCCCAAGTTGTTCCACGCGTTTGCGAACTTGGGCTGCCGCTTGAGCGCCTTCTCCAGCAAGGGCAGCGCCTCGACCGGCCGCCCCAGGTCAATCAAGGTCGCCGCGAGATTGCTCTGAATCGTCGGATTCTCGGGCTCCAGCGCGAGCGCGCGCGCCTGAGCCTCAGCCGCCTCGGCGGGGCGGTCGAGCGCCCGCAGGATGACGCCCAAGTGGTCATGGTAAGGGGCGATCCGCTTGCGGCGCTCGATCGCCTGGCGCACGAGGGGCTCGCCCTCAGCAGCGCGGCCGGTCTGGTAGAGTAGGACACCGAGCAGGTGCAGCGCCTCGTCGTTGAAGCGGTCCTTGGAGAGCACTGCTCGGTAAAGAGGCTCAGCGTCGGCGAGCCGCCCCGCCTGATGGTGCGCGTGCGCCTGCCGAAACGCCTCGTTGACCGGCTTCGCGGGGAGCTTCACGGGGGGCGCCCCACGGCCGCTGCCATTGCGCTTGCTCATCGAACGTTGTCCTCGCCGAGCTGCGCCCGCAGCCGCGCCGCGAACGCGGGCTCGACCCGCAGGTGAAACTGATGGCCGACCTCGTCGCACTCTTCGTCGAGCACACGCGCGCTGGAGCGGATCTCACCGACGAGCGCGCCCCGGGCGTAGGGCACGCACACCCGAACCTCGAGGAGCGCGTCGTCGAAGTGCTCGACGAGCAGCGCGTGCAAGCGCCGGACATCCTCGGGGCTATGGGCCGAGAGCGCGATGGCGTCGGGGAACTCCGCCGTCAGCGTCGCCGCGAGGTCGGGCGGGACCTTGTCCCACTTATTGAGCACCAGACGCGACGGGATCGTCTCAGCGCCGATCTCGGAGAGCACGCTGCGCGTCACGTCGAGCTGGCTGCGAAACGCGGGGTCGGCCGCATCAACGACGAAGAGCAGCAGCGAGGCCTCACGCGCCTCGTCGAGCGTCGAGCGGAACGAGGCGACGAGGTCGTGCGGCAGCTTCTTGATGAAGCCGACCGTGTCCGAGACGAGGATGCGCGGCGTAGTCTCGGGGTGCAGCGCCCGCACGGTCGCGTCGAGCGTCGCGAAAAGCTTGTCCGCAACGTAGACCTCGCTGCCGGTGAGCGCGCGCATCAGCGACGACTTGCCCGCGTTCGTATAGCCCACGAGCGCGACGCGGCGCGCATCGGCCCGGCGGACCCGCCGCGTGCCCTGCTCCTGCTCGATGCGCTCGAGCTCATCGCGGAGCTGAGAGATGCGGTCTCGCACCTTGCGTCGGTCGAGCTCGAGCTGGCTCTCGCCCGCGCCGCGCCCCTGCTGACGCTCGGTGCTTCGCCCGCTCATCCGCATGCGCGGCACCTGGTAAGTCAGCCGCGCGATCTCGACCTGCAAGCGCGCCTCGCGGCTGCGCGCATGCCGATGAAAGATCTCGACGATGATGCCCGTGCGGTCGAGCACTTCGGCGTCGCACGCGCGCTCCAGGTTGCGCGCTTGACTCGGGGTGATGTCGTGGTCGACGGCCACCAAGCGCGCGCGGGGCTCCGTGGTCGACGCCGGTGCGCCCTCATCGGCGTCGTCGCCGTCTCGCTCCAAGACCTCGCGTCGCTGGCGAGCCTTGTCTTTCGGGCGATTCACGAGCGCCGCCATGTCGGGCAGCTCGCCTGACCCGCCCGTGTACCCCGCGAGCTCAGTCAGCTTGCCCTCGCCGAGCACCGTGCCCGTCACCAGCGTCTGACGTCGCTGGCTCACCTGACCGACGACCTCGTAGCCCAGCGTCTCAAGCAGTCGCCCCAGCTCCGCCATGGACGCCTGATGCTCAGCGTCGTCCACCCCCGGGAGCTGTACGGCCGCCACCACCGCAGTGGGTCGGCGGGTCGTCGTGGTGTCATTCATGGCGCGGTAGTCTCACACCGCGCGACATGTGTCTCCAAAAACGCAGCGAGCGGCGCGAGCACCTCGACGTCGAGTCGACGCCCCATGACCAGGTCACAGTGGCCGCGCGGCGCGAGCAGGTCGACGGGAGGCGCCTCGCCCAGTGCAGGCCGCTGGAGAGCGCACGCGCGCGGGGGCGCGATGCGGTCGAGTGAGCCCGCGCAGACCCAGACGGGCACGCCGCTCGACCGCACGGCGGCGCGCACGTCGGCCACCCCACCGCCCGCGCGCCGCGCCTCACGGCGCACCCGCAGGACGAGCTCGTCGAGCACGCTGCCGTGAACGGGCTCGACCGCCTGCGCCAGAAAGCGACGCAAGACCACAGGCGGCACGTTCTCCGGGTGCCCGAAGAAACGCTCGGGCCACCCGCGCACGCGCCCCGCTGCGGGCACGACAAGGCGTGCGACGAAGCGCGTCGGCATGTGGACTCGCGAGAGCACCGGCCGCAGCCCGACGAAGAGCCCCGCGCCCGCAACCAGCTCGGGCCGCGCGTCGAGCGCCCGAATGGGGCTGCCGAGCGTGACGAGGCCTGCGACCCGCGACCGCGTCGCTGCGTCTGCGACCAGTTGGTATCCAATCAGCCCGCCCATCGAGTGACCGACCCAGAGCACGCGCGCTGCGCCTGTGTGCGCGCAGACGGCCTCTATCGCCGCCGGCGCGTCCAAGTCCACGTAGGCGTCGAAGCCGCGTGCCGCTGGGCCGCCGCGCTCACTCTCACCCGCCCCGCGCAGGTCGAGCGCGAAGACATCGAAGCCCTCGTCGGCGAGCCAGCGCGCCATGGGCAGGTCCTCGTCCACGCCGAACGTGCGGGCGTTGCACGAGACCCCGTGGCACAGGATGATGGGCGCGCCGCGGCCCCGGCCACCGGGTGTGGCGGGCCAGCGATGCAACGCCAGACGAGTGCCGTCGGCCGCGCGGGCGTCGAGACGCTCGGGCGCGACCCAGGAACGCGCATATGCACGCCCCCAGAAGCGCACATGCAGCCACGTCGCGACGACCAGTACGACGATCGCACCGAGCGCCCAGAGCCAGGGAGCGGCGTCAGCGGACATCAGGGCGCCTCGCCGACCGTGAGCAGGGCGACGCCGCGCTGAGTGCCTCGCGCATACCGTACCTCGACTACGGCGCCGGGCGGGCTGGCGGCGACGAGCCACGGCAGGAGCGTCGAGTCCTCGACCTTGGTCGCCCCGAACTTCAGCACGATATCACCTCCTTGAAGACCCGCGCGCTCAGCGGGACCTCCCGGCACCACGCTCTGGACCAGCGCGCCGTAGACACGCTGCAGGCTCGCCTCGGCGGCCGCGCCGATGCGCACCGGGCGCACTGTGAACCCCGCGAAGCCGCGCACGAAGCGGCCGCGGGTCCGCAGGCTCTCAACCACCGTCTCGACCTGGTCGATCGGCGTCGCAAACGCGATGCCCTGAGCGCGCGCCATCACGGCCGTGCTCAGGCCCACAACGCGGCCGAGGCCATCGACGAGCGGGCCGCCTGAGCTGCCGGGGTTGAGGTCCGCGTCCGTCTGAATAAAGTCGGCGTATTGGGGCGTGCCCTCGAGGCGCGCGCCCCGCCGACCTGTCGCGCTCACCACACCGACGCTGATCGTGCGGACCATTTCGTGGGGGTTGCCGATCGCCGCCACCCACGCGCCCGGTCGCAGCGACGCAGCGTCCCCGTGCGGGGGCGGCGCGGGCCAGACGAGCGCCTGCCCCGGCGGCGATGGTCCGGACGCGCCGGAGCGGTCGACCTTCAACAGCGCCAGATCCGTGGACGCGTCGCGCCCTACGAGCGCCGCCGGCCACCAGACCTCGGGCTCGAAGGACACACGCAGCTCACGCGTCGTCCCAACGACATGGTCGTTCGTGACGATGTGGTCCTCGAGGTCCCAGACGAAGCCGCTCCCGAAGCGCGCGGCCAAGAATCGGTCTCCGTCCGTGCGCCCCGCCATGACGCGCACGACGGCGGGCGCGACGGACGCGAAGACCGCCGAGAAGTCGGGCCCGCCGACGCCCGCAGCCGGCGCCGGGGCGGGGTCGGTACGACAGGCCGCGACGAGCAGCGCGACGGCCACCAGCGCGGCGGCCGGCGCGCGCGCGAGGCGTCTCACCCGCGCGCCTCGACGTACCGCAAACGCAGCTCGTACAAGACGGTCGTGAGGAGCTTCGCCTCTTCGTCCGTGAGGTTGCCCCGCGTCTTGCGCTCGATGACCGCAAGCGTGTCGATCAGGTGCTTCGCCGCCTCGAGGTCACGCTCGACCGCCTCGCCGTCGGGTGCCTCCATGAGGCCAAGCTGGAGCAGCGTCGCCGCATTCAGCGAGAGCACATGGGTCGAGAAGACGAGCGCATCCTCAGCGCCCGCTGGGGCGGCATCCGAAGCCGCGACGCTCTCGGCGTGCACGTGGCCCTCGGTGGATGCGTGAAAAACGCGGCGCTCACTCATACGACGTTGCCTCCGGTCTCAGCGCGCTGGACGAGCCGATGCGCGCCCCGATCGGACGACAGCGCGCCGACCGACGTCAAGCGCAGAACGACCAGAACGACCCGACGCTCAGTCGTCGTCGTCCTCGTCCTCGTCGTCATAGGGCAGGTCGTCGATGTTGACGACGGGCTTCTGAACCAGAGGACGCGGGATCGACGCCCGGCGGGTCGACACCTTGACGATCGGAATCGACGTCGTCGCGGTCTTCTCAGTCAGATCGGGCAGGCCTGCGAGACGCGCGTCTACGTCGGCACGGCTCACCAGCCCCTTCTCGATGTGACGCTCGACGACCCGGCGGTCGATGAGGAAATCGGTAGAAGGTTTCATGGGCTCCTCGTAAAAAGCCGCGGGAGTGTGCGAGCGAAGTTCCGTGTTGTCAACTCGAACAGAACGATCCGCGCAGTCACTCACGCTCAGCCCTGCGCGGTCGGAATATCGCGGGCCCGCGGGCGGTTGACTCGCGGCAGAGGGCGGGATACTTGCCGCCCCGAGCGGAGTGGCCAGGAGAAGACAGTGCAGACAGACGTCCGATTGCTCAATGAGCTCGTCCGGCGCGAGAGCGGCTTCGTCGAGGAGATTCAAGCCGAGGTCAACAAGGTCATCGTCGGGCAAGGCCAGATGGTCGAGCGGGTCATTCTTGGCCTGCTTACCGGTGGTCATATCCTGCTCGAGGGCGTGCCGGGGTTGGCCAAGACGCTCACCGTGAACACGCTCGCGACGACGCTGAACGCGCAGTTCCAGCGCATCCAGTTCACGCCCGACCTGCTGCCCGCCGACCTCGTCGGCACGCTGATCTACCACCCGCAGACCGGCGCGTTCACCCCCAAGAAGGGCCCGATCTTCGCCAACATCATCCTGGCCGACGAGATCAACCGCGCGCCCGCCAAAGTTCAGAGCGCGCTGCTCGAGGCGATGCAGGAGAAGCAGGTCACGCTCGGTGACACGACGTACCCGCTCGCTGAGCCGTTCATTGTCATGGCGACGCAGAACCCGATCGACCAAGAGGGCACGTATCCCCTGCCCGAGGCGCAGATCGACCGCTTCATGCTCATGGTCAAAGTCGGCTACCCGACCCGCGACGAGGAGCGCGAGATCGTCGCGCGTCAGCTCAACCCGAACCCGCCCGAGGTGCGCCGACTGATTGAGCCGGAGACGCTGCTGAACGCGCGCAAGACCATCGGCGAGATCTACTTGGACGACAAGGTGCGCGAGTACGTGCTCGACATCATCTTCGCGACGCGCGAGCCCGGCAAGGTCAAGGGGCTCGCCGAGATCCAGCGCTTCGTGCAGTTCGGGGCGAGCCCCCGCGCGAGCATCTGGCTCGCGCGAGCGGCGCGCGCCCACGCCTTCATGAAGCACCGCGGGTACGTCGTCCCCGAGGACATCAAGGCCATCGCGCCAGACATCCTGCGCCATCGTGTCATCACGACCTACGAGGCCGAGGCCGAGGACGTCACGAGCGACGCCCTCGTCGCGCGCATCCTCGAGGCCGTCGAGGTGCCCTGAGGGCGGAGGCCGACGATGGGCGAGGTGTCACGCGACCTGCTTCGGCAGATCCGCAAGATCGAGATCGTCACGCGACGACTGGTCGACCAGCAGATGGCCGGGCAATACCACTCCGTGTTCAAGGGCCGGGGCATGTCGTTCGACGAGGTGCGGGCGTACGCGCCGGGCGATGAGCCGCGCTTCATCGACTGGAACGTGACCGCGCGGACCGGCACGCCCCACGTCAAGCGCTTCGTCGAGGAGCGTGAGCTGACCGTGCTGCTCGTGGTCGACATGAGCGGATCGATGAGCTTCGGGACCACGCGCGCTGAGAAACGCGAGGCGGCCGCGATGCTCGCCGCGCTCATGGGCTTCTCCGCGATCTCGAACGGCGACCGCGTGGGCCTCGTCGCGTTCACGGACGAGGTCGAGGTCTTCGTACCGCCTAAGAAGGGCCGCAAGCACGTCCTGCGGATCATCGACGAGGTCCTCTCGCTCAAGCCCAAGCGCCGCGGGACTCGCCTCTCGGCTGCGCTCGAGTTCGTGGGGCAGGTCACAAAGCGCAAGAGCGTCGTCGTCCTGATCTCCGACTTCCTCGACGACGGCTACGAGCGCGCGATGCAGATCGCAGCCCGGCGCCACGACCTGATCCCGCTGAGCGTGTCCGACCCCGCCGAGGAGGCCCTGCCGGACTTGGGTCTCGTGCTGCTCGAGGACACCGAGGGTGGTGGCTTGATGGCGCTCGACGCGGGCGCGTCTGTGGTCCGGGACGCGTGGGGCGCCAGCGTTCAAGCGCGGCTCGGCGCGCGCGACCGGATGCTCAGTCGCCAAGGCGTGACGCCGATTCGCGTGTCGACCCGCGACCGTGACTACGCCGCGCCGTTGCTGAACTACTTTCGGCTGAGGGCGAAGCGCGCATGAGCCTCGCGACCTCCATCGCTCTGCCGTGGCTCGCCGCCGTCGCCCCGCTGGCGCTGGACGCGGGCGCGCCGGCATCTGCGCCTGCGCCGGTCAGCGCCGCGCCGCCCGCGAGCGCGGCCCCCCCTGCGTCGGGGCCCCCGCCCGATGTGACCGTGACCTGCACGCCCGAGGTCGTGAAGGTCGGGCAGCCCCTCGTGTGCACCCTCGTCGCGGTGCACCCCGACGCCGTGTCTGTCGTGGTCACGCTGCCACCCGGTGCCACGGAGCCGTCCGCACCGATGGCCGGGAACGCCGTCGCAGGCACGCGCCCTCGCCCCGATGGCAAGCTCGAGACCATTCGCGTCTTCGAGGTCCGCGCCCAAGAGCCGAAGGCGAGCCTCAAGGTGCCGCCGGTGCAGCTCAAATGGCTCGAGGCGGGCGGGGGGCAGGGGCAGGTCGAGGTTCCCGGGCGCAAGGTGCCGATCGAGCGGCTGCTGCCGGGCGAGGACGACCCGAAGCTGCGCACGTTCGTCGCTCCGCCGAGCGGCTCGCCCAGCGCGGTATCGAGTCCGCCGTCGAGCGATGCCACGACCCCACCCGCCCGCGACTTCGTTGAGCGTCTGGGACCCGTCGCGCTCCGCACGACGAACTGGCCCGCGCTCATCGCGACCTGCGCCTTCGTGGCGGCGGTCGTCGGCGTTGGCGTGGGCTGGCTGATCAAGCGCTGGCTGGACGCCCGCCGCCGCGCCGCCCTGCCCATCGTGGACACACGCCCCGCCCACGTCATCGCGCTCGAGCGCCTCGAGCGACTTGAGGCTGAGCGCCTGCCGGAGCAGGGCCGCGCCAAGGAGTTCTACTTTCGGCTCTCCGAGGTGGTGCGCGACTACTTGGAGCGCCGATACGCGTTCGGCGCGCCCGAGATGACCAGCGACGAGATCCGCGCCCACCTGCGCGCGACCACGCACACCCTGACCCCCGAGGGCCGGCGGGCGATCGAGGCGTTCCTGGACGAGACCGACCTCGTGAAGTTCGCGGACCTCGCACCCACCGAGAGCGCGGCCGACACCACCCTGCGTGCGGCGCGCGGCATCGTGGCGCTGACGCGCGCGGCCGAGCTGTCCGTGGCATCGGGTGCGCCCGTGGGCACCCGGCCGAGCGGAGGCGCCGCATGATCTGGCCGGACTACTCCGCGCTCGCGTGGCTCGCGCTGGGTGCGCTCGTCGCCCTCGCCTTGGGTGTGAGCCTCTGGTCTTGGGTGCGCCGCTGGCACGACGCCGTAGGTCTTAGGTTCCCGGTCAAAGGCCGTGCAACGCCCTCGCGTCGAGGCTGGCGCGCGCGCTGGATTCACCTGCCGCTCGCGCTGCGCGTCGTGGCTGTGGCGCTGCTCTGTGTGGCCGCGCTGCGCCCCCAGCTCGCGCGCGACGAGACCGCTGAGGTCGAGGGCATCGACATTGTGGTCGCGCTCGACCTCTCGGGTTCCATGCACACCGTCGACATCTCAGACGCTGACCTTGTGCGTCTGCAAAACCGCGGCCTCGAGCCCACGGACCGCTTCGCGGCCGCCGTCGAGACCCTCCGTAAGTTCATCGAGTCCCGCAAGTACGACCGCGTGGGCCTCGTCGGCTTCGGCAAGGACGCCTTCTTGTTCTTCCCGCTCACGCTCGACTACGGCGTGATGCTGCGGGTGCTTCAGGGCCTGAAGCTCGGCGACATCGACGGCTCGGGCACTGCGATCGGCAACGCCCTCGCGATGAGCCTCGCTCGCCTCAAGGAGAGCGAGGCCAAGACCAAGGTCATCATCCTGCTGACCGACGGCGAGGACAACGGCAGCAACGTCTCGCCGATGGAGCTCGCCCGTGAGGCTGCGAAGCGCGACATCCGCGTGTTCACGATCCTCGTCGGCAGCGAGGGCGACCAACGCCAGCCCACCGACATGGTCGACTTCGCCACCGGCAGACGCCTCTACCAAAAGGTCGACCAGCCCGTGAACCCGAAGCTCCTCACGGACATCGCCGAGGCCACGCGCGCCAGCTTCTACCGGGCGACGAACCCCGAGTCGCTCGAGCGCGACTTCCAGTCGATCCTCGACACCTTCGAGAAATCCCGGCTCGTCGACTATGCGGCCGCCGAGCGCACTGAGCTGTTCAGCCGCTTCTTGTTGCCGGCCATCGCCCTGATTTTGCTCGAGATCTTACTCTCGCAGACCCTGCTTCGGAGGTTCCCCTGATGCGCTGGGGCAGCCCTGAGCTCTTCTTCGTCTTGCTCGCGCCCCTGCTCGCGGTCGGCGCGTGGATCTATGGCTCGGCCGCGCGCCGACGCGCCATCGCCCGCGCAGGCGACGCGCCGCTCGTTGCGCGCTTGCTCGCCGCGCACCTGCCGCAGCGCCGCCTCGCGCGGCAGGCGCTCCTTGGCCTCGCCCTCACGCTGCTCTGCGTCGCCGCGCTTCGCCCTCAACTGGGCCGGCGCCCCGAGGCGCTGCGCCGCACGGGCGTCGACATCGCGGTGGCGTTCGACATCAGCAAGTCGATGCTCGTCAAGGACGTGCTGCCCTCGCGCCTCGAGGCGGCTCGGCAGCGTATCGGCGAGTTGATGTCGCGCCTGAACGGCGACCGCGTCGCGCTCGTCCCGTTCGCCGGCGTGGCCTTCACGCAGAGCCCTCTCACGGCCGACAACAGCGCGATCCGGCTCTACCTGCAGAGCCTCGACCCCAACCAGATGCCCGTCGGCGGCACGAACTTGGCCGCGGCGATCGACGAAGGGGTCAAGGTCCTCACGGGGCGCGGCGACAAGGCCGAGACGAGCGGACGCAGCCAAGTGCTGCTGCTCGTCACGGACGGCGAGGACGTGGCCTCGGCGCAAGGCGAGGCGGCGAAGAAGGCCGCGCAAAAGGCAGCCGAGGCGGGCATTCGCATCTACGCGATTGGCCTAGGCACGATGACGGGCGACCCCATCCCGCTCTACGACAACTCGGGCCAACACGCGGGCTACCAGCAAGACAGCACGGGCAAGCCCATCTACAGCAAGCTCAACCTCAAGCTGCTCGAGGAGCTCGCCCGCCTGTCTGACCCCGCCAACCCGAACGAGACGCGGGTGTTTCTCGACGATGGCAAGACCGCCGCGCTTGAGGGCATGCTCGGGGCGCTCGAGAAGCAGCAGCGCACCACGCTCGAGGCGTCGATTAAGCATCAGTACGGCGAGCGTTTTCAGCTTCTGCTGATCCCTGCGCTGCTGCTGCTGCTCATCGAGATGCGACTCAGCGAGCGACGGAGGGCCGCCGCATGAGGCCAACGCGCACGCTCCTGCTGGCGGCCGCCGTCGCCGGCTTCGGCCCCTTTACCTGTGACGACCCCACGGTCGAGCGCGCCCGAAAACAGTTCAAGGACAAGGCCTTTCCCGCCGCCGTCGAGACCCTGAGCGGCGTGGACGAGGACGCGCCCGAGGTTCATCTGGCGCGCGGACTCGCGCTCCTCTCGCAGGAGAAGGCCGAGGTCCTCGAGGCGGCTGAGACGTCGCTCGACCAGGCCTATCGGCTCGTGGCCGAGCGCAACGCGGTGCTCTCCGGCGACGCCCCCGAGGTCGCGCAGGCGCGCGCCGCGCTGACGGACCTGCGCAAGCGCGTCGCCTTCGCCAAAGGCCTGCTGGCGATGCAGAAGCAGTCGTGGGCCACGGCGCTGGGCGAGTTTCAACGAGTCGTTGAGCTGGATCCCACGGACGACGACGCCCGGTGGAACCTTGAGGTCGCCTACTTCAAGCTCAACCCACCCTGTCGCCTGAGAGACGACGACCACGAGCCCGACTCGTCGAATGCAGCGGCGCAGCCGTGGTCCGCCGAGAAGAGCAAAGACCGCGTGCTGTGTCCGAACGACGAGGACTGGTACACCGCCGACCTCGCGCTCGGGTCCGCGTTCTGGGTCAGCGTGGAGGGCGAGGTGAAGCCCACAGACGACGAGGACGACACCCGCGCGCTCACCGTCGAGCTCTTCGCGCCGTCGACGCCGTTCGAGGCCGCGGCGAGCGCGCCGATGGAGCCGGCCGCGAAGGGCCGCGCCTCGATCGGGTTCCGCGCGGCGCCCGAGAGCGGCGCGTGGCGTATCCGTGTGTCGGGCGCGGGGCGCGCCGAGGTCAAGTACACCCTGTCTCTCGAGACGCCGCCGCCCTGCCCGGCGGACGACGATGCGGAAGAGAACGACGCCCTCGAGACGCCCGTCGAGGCACAGGACGGCCAGCGCCCGAACCTGAAGGCCTGCCCCGGCGACGACGACTGGTTCAAGGTCACGATCCCCGAGAAGTCGAAGCGGGTCGTCCGGCCGATTCACGATCCACAGCGCGGCCCGCTGACGGTGCAGCTCTTCGGTTTGGACGGGCAGCCGATCGGCGAGCCGGGGCCGACCGCGCGCGCCGAGGCCTCCGAGAGCGGCCCGCTGACTGTCTTGGCCGTGGTGCGCGCAGCGACGCCTCTCGAGAACACCTATGTCCTCGACGTCAGCGATGGTGAGGGCGGCAAGGACGACCAGAACAACGCCGGCGACCAGGGCGAGCCGCCGCCGCCGAGCGAAGGCGGCGAGCCGCCGCCGAGCCAGCCGCCTGGGGGCCAGCCACCGCCGCCTCAGAGCCAGAGCCTTGACCAAGTCGACATGAACGAGGTCCTCGACAAGCTCGACAAGAACCAGGGCAACCCACAGCTGGAGAAGCTGCTGCGGTCGCTGAAGACTGTCCCGAGCATGGAGGACTATTGACGGCGACTGGCCTGCGAAGCGCGCTGCTCGTCGCGCTCTGCCTGCTGTCACCGCTCGCCGCTTGGGCCGCGGGGACGCGCATCTCCGCCGCCGTGGACAAGACCTCGGTCCGCGTCGGTGAGACGCTGCGCTACACCCTGACAGTCGAGACGGATCCGCGCGGGGGCGATGAGCCCGCGACCGTGACGCCGCCCGACCTGTCCGCGTGGCAGGTCGTGTCTCAGCAGCAACGCCAGACGTTCATCAACGGGCGCTCTGACCAGCGCATCATCTTGGGTCTCCAAGCGCTTCAACCGGGGCGCGTCGAGATCGGGCCGTTCACGCTCCGTGCGGATGGCAAGACTCTGAAATCACAGACTTTTGCCATTCTGGTCGTCGGCGGAGGCGCGCCCCAGGCGGCGATGCCGCAGCTCGCGCCGCCGCCCGGCTCCGAACCGCCCGCGCGCCCGACGACGCTGCCCGCGGGCGCCTACGACGAGCTCGCGTTCTTGGCCTGGGACGTCGACCGCGACACGGTCTGGCTTGGCCAGCCGCTCATCGCGACGCTCTGGGTGTACGTCAACGCGTCGACCTCGATTCAACAAAGCGATATCGGCAACATCGAGCTCGAAGGCTTTTGGCGCGAGAGCCGCCCCGCTCAGCGCGGCGGCGAGACTGTGAGCATTCGGAACACCCGCTTCGTGCGTTCTCCCGTGGCCCAGTATGTGCTCGTGCCGCTCCGCGCGGGCGCCCTGAGCCTGCCAAGCGTGCGAGGCGACTTCGTGATGGGCGAGCGGAGTGTTTTCGGGAGCGGTCGGCGCCAAAAGGCCAGCCGTCAAGGACCGGCGCTCCCCATCGCGGTTAAGGCGCTGCCCGAGGCGGGCAAGCCCGCCGACTTTCGCGGGCCGGCGGTGGGGCAAGTGCGCCTCGAGGCGATGGTGAGCGAGACGCAGGTCGACGCGGACCACGGCGTCGAGCTCACCGCGACCACAACGGTCAACGGCCACCTTGACCACGTGCCTGTCCCGCGCTTGGAGACGCCCGACTTCGAGGTCTACCCCCCGACCAACACGGAGCAGCGCGCACAGCAGAGCGGACGCCTCGTAGGACAACGCGTGACGCGCTGGCAGCTGCGCCCTCGCAAGCTCGGCGCGCTCACGATCCCAGCGCTGCGCTTGCCGCACTTCGACCCCGACAGCGGCACGTGGCAGACCGCCGTGACTGTGCCGATGACAGTCACAGTGACTGGGCAGCTCGCAGCGCCCCCTGCGCCCGCCCCCACGACCTCACCTCCGGTCGCGAAGCCGGCCGCGACCGCGGGAGAGAACGCGCCCGCGTCGGCACCGCTCTCGCTGCGCCCCGTGCGGCCCGCCTCGACGCTCGAGCCAGCGCCACCGCCGCTGTCCTCGCACCCGCTCTTCGCGCTCGTCGTCGCTCTGCCGCCGTTGGCGATGGGTGCAGGGGCGCTCCGCGGCGCGCTCGCCCGACGCAGGGCGCGCGGCGCGGGCGCCCGGACCATGCGACAGGCGGCGTCGCAGGCGCAGCGCGCTCTCGCGGACCTGGCCCGCAACCCCCAGCCGGGCGCGGCGCTCTCCGACCTCTCCCGCGCGCTCATCGCCTTCCTCGAGGCGCGGCTCACACTCTCTTTGCGCGGCCAGACGCACCTGCGCGTGCGCGCGCTCTTGGTCGAGCGCGGCGTGCCCGGCCCGCTGGGTGACGCCGTTGTGACCGAGCTCGAAAACTGCGAGTTCGCCCGCTTCGCTCCCGAGGCCGACCGCGGCGCTGTCCTCGCCCAAGCGGTCCAGCGGGTCCGCGCGCTCATCGAGCAGATCGACGGAGCCGCGTCATGAGGGCAACACGCGTCGCGAGGGCATCGCATGCCGCCGCTGCGGCGCTCGTGATGTGCGGGCTCGCCGCGTCTGTGAGTGCAACGGAGGGCGCTCACGCCCGCTACACCCAGGCTGTCAATGCCCTCGACGCGGGCCGCGCCGCCGAAGCCGCAGCGCACTTCGCCGAGGTCGCACGTGAAACGGACGCGCCGGACGCGTGGTACGCGTTGGGCACAGCCGAGCTCACAGCGGGCCGATATGGCCGCGCGATTTGGGCGCTCGAGCAAGCGCACGCCGCCGCGCCCGGTGACGCGGATGTTCAGCACAACCTGAACGCCGCGCGCGCGCTGGTCTTGAAGACCGCGGCGGCTTACGCCGGCGAGCAGCGCACAGTCCTGCCCGGCGACGACGACATGGGCACGGGCTTGGTCACGGCGCTCCCGCCCGATCTGGTCGCCAGCGTCTTCGGCGTGACGTGGGTCGCCGCCTTCGGTCTTTGGGCGCTCTCGCGGCGCACACCAGGCACACCCCGCAGCGCCCGCGCCGCGCTCGGTGCGGTCGGCGCGGGCTTGGTCGCGCTGGTCTTCGGCGGGCTGCTGGTGGGTCGCGCGGTCGTGCTCCGCGCCGCGACCTACGGCGTGGTGGTCGAGCGCTACGCAGACGCCCGCGAGGGCCCGGGCACACAGTACCCCGCCACGGCGCGCCTACTCAGCGGCGTCAAGGTCCGCGTGCGGGGCGTCGACGACGGATTCTCACACGTGACGCTGCCTGACGGGTCAACAGGCTGGGTCGAGCGCCGCGCGGTCGAGGCGCTGACCGACCGCTGAGCGGCTCAGGCGCGACGGCGACGCCGCGCGACGCCCAGGCCCGCGAGGCCGAGGAGCCAGAGCCCCGCGCTGGCACCGCCGCCGGTCGAGCTGCAGGCGCAGCCGCTCGCGCTGGAGGCGGGGTCACCGTTTGCGCCGCCGTCCGCACCCGAAGGCGGCGCGACGGTCGCGTCGAGTCGAGGACCGCCGCCGCCGTTCCCCCCCCCCGGTCCGCCGTCGGTCTCGCCCGACAGGCCGGCGTCCGGGCCGTTCGGGTCAATGACGGGCCGGTCTTCGGGCGCCTGGCTAATGCACTGCGTGGTCCCGCTCGTCGCGACCGTGCAGACCTGACCCGGCGGGCACTCGGTGGTCGAGCACGCGTCGAAGGCGCACACGCCGTCGACACAGCGGGCGCCCTCGCCGCAGGTGATCCCCATGCAGGGATCGGCGACGCACGCACCGGCGCGGCACGCCTCGCCGTCCGCGCAGCGAACACCGGCGCAGTCGTCGCGCACACAGGCGCCGTCGACGCAGGCCTCGTAGAGAGGGCAAGAGACCTGCGCGCAAGACGGGATGCACTGGCCGCCGCGGCAGAATTCACCCGTCGCGCACATCGCGTTCGCGCAGGGGTCGGGCACGCACTCCAGCCCGTCGCAGATGGCGCCGTCGGGGCAGCCCGTCGCGCGGCACGAGTTCTCGACGCACTGGCCCTCGAAGCAGCGCTGCGTCGCGTCCGGGCAGACCACCCCGGCGCACTGGTCGACGCACTGGTTCAGGGTAGTGTCACAGGTCAGGCCGAACTCGCAGGCGATGCCGACGCACGGCTCGACGCACAGCCCGACCTCGCGATTGCAGAACTGCCCCGCCTCGGAGCACTCATTGCCATCGCACGGCTGGCGGCACGCGCCCTCAAGGCAGACCTGACTCGGTGGGCAGAGCTCGCCGTCGTCCGTCTGCCCATCGCAGTCGTCGTCGAGCCCGTTGCACGTCTCGACCGGGTCCGGCCCGCACACCCCGCACACATTCACTAGGCCGTCGTCGATGGTGCCGTTGCAGTCGTCGTCGCGGCGGTTGCACACCTCGACGCCGGGCGCGGCGTCCGGCAGGCAGACCACATTGCCATCCAAGCACGCGCGCTGGCCGCGGGCGCAGATGCCCGCTTGGCCTGTGGCGCACGGCCCGGGCGCGATGGGCTCCGCGCCGTCGGACCCGTTGTCCACCTGACCATCGCAGTCGTTGTCCCGACCGTCGCACAGGTCCGGCAGGCCGTCCGGCGCGCACACCAAATCATCACACGCGTCGCCGATGGCGTCCGCGTCGTCGTCCACCTGGTCGCGGTTCGGCTCGTTCAGGCAGTTGTCGCAGGCGTCGCCGACGCCGTCGCCGTCGGTGTCCGTCTGGTCGGGGTTCGGCACGTCCGGGCAGTTATCGTCCGTCGAGCACAGGCCGTCGTCGTCGTCGTCCACGATACAGACGCCGCCGAGCGAGCGCTCAAGCACCAGAATCGAGTAAGCCGTCGCCGAGTAGCGATTCCAGCACTCGGCCGCGGTGCACCAGCGCCCGCTGCCGTCCTGCGTCGTCACGAGCCAGTACGCAAAGTCGTAGTACCAGCGGCGCGACTCCTCGGGGTAGCCATCGGCCGCGGGGTCCCGCTGGCCGCCGATGCCATCGGAGTAAAGGCCGGCGCCGCTGCCATCGTCCTCGGTGACCTCGAGCGCCTTCGCGGCGGCCCACAGGTAGTAGTATTGGCTGTTCCAGCCGTTGATCTGGACCATGCTGTCGTAGCGGTAGTTGTCCCGCAGCCAGCGCATCGCGGACTGCACCCGGTCATCGCCCGTCGGCAAGCCGGCGAGTCGATAGGTCCAGATGCCCGACGACGTCATCGGTGAAGTCGACGCGTAGCCCTGACAGCCGCGGTATTTGTGCCCGCCGTCGCCGTTCTTGGCGTCGGACACGAACTCGACGGCGTTGGGCAGCGTGGCCGCCGCGTCCGGACGCAGCGCAGATGCAGCGGAGAGGCCGGCCATCGCGAACTGCGTGGTCGAGAGGTCACCCGAGTCCTGCGGGCCGCGGTAGTTCCAGCCGCCTTGGTTGCAGCCCCCATTGCCCTGCGTGCCGCGCAGGCCGTTGACCGCGTTCGCCACGGCCTGCGAGACGGGAATCGGGGCGCCGACGTCGTCCGGGCCGCCCGTGACGAGGTAGAGGCTCGCGGCCATCAGGCACGCGCCCGTTGAATAGGAATAAGGGGTATCGCCGGTAAAGCCCGGAACGCTCGTCAGGCAGTAGTTGATGCCCCGTCGCACGCGGTCCTGGTCGCCCGCATCCATGCCGGCGTAGCCCAGGTGGGGCGCGTTCCAGTCGACGCCGGAGCGCTTCTCCAAAAAGCACAGCATCCCGAGGCCGGTCGTGCCGCCGCCCTCACCGTCGTTGATGCCGCCATCCCCACCCTGGTTCTGGCGCAAGAACTCGAGCCCGCGCTCGATCGCGTCGTTCACTCGCTGCCCGAAAGGCGTCACTGCGGCGGCGGCTGGCTGCGCGATGGTCGTCAGCGCGGCGAGCGTGGTCACCCGCGTGAGACTGGAGAACTTCGACATCTCGACCCCCTCGCCCACGGTGGTCCGTGGAACTACGCATTGCGTGTGCACGGAGAGTGCCAACACCGTCCAGTCGCCCGCAAGCCTGCCGCGGGCCGAGCGGGCATTCCCTCGGGGTCAGCAGACCCCAGCCGCGGGTCCCCACCTGAGGCGCGCGCGTCACATCACTGCTATGCTCGACCACGGAGGTGCCCATGGCCGTCAGCGAGCAGCGGGTGCGCGAGATCGGCGAGGACCTGTTCGCCCGCATGAAGGGCGAGACGCCCGGCCTCTTCGACAAGGCGTGGTGGAGCGGTCAGGTGCTCGAGTGGGCGATGCGCGACCCGGTCTTCAAGACCGAGATGTTTCGCTTCGTCGACGTGTTTCCGTCGCTCGCGACCCCCGAAGAGGTGGCCCGTCACATCCAGGAGTACCTGCTGCGACCCGGCGTGAACCCGCCGACTGTCATCAGGATGGCGCTCAAGGGCGCGGGCCTCGGCGCCTTCGCGACGCGCATCGCGACCGGTCAAATCGCCAAGAACCTCGAGGGGATGGCCACGCGATTTATCGTCGGCGCGGACCACGCCAGCGCGCTCCCGACTCTGGCAGAACTGCGCGGACAGCGGCAGGCCTTTACCGTAGACCTGCTCGGCGAGGCCACCGTGAGCGACGCCGAGAGCGAGGCCTACGCCGCCCGCTACCGCGCGCTGCTCGACGGCCTCGCCGCCCCCACGCAGGCCTGGAAGCCCGATGCCCTGCTCGACGCCGACGACCGCGGCCCAATCCCGCGCCTCAACGTCTCGGTGAAGCTCAGCGCGCTCGACTGCCGCCTAGACGCACTCGCCTTCGACGCCAGCGTCGAGGCCGCCGCCGCCCGCTTGGTGCCGCTGTTCCAGCGCGCCCGCGCCCTCGGCGCCTTCGTGAACCTCGATATGGAGCAGCGCGCGCTCAAAGAGCTGACCTACGCCGCGTTCTTCCGCGCGATGGAGGACCCGTCCCTCGCGGGGTGGGAGCACGCGGGCGTGGTGGTTCAAGCCTACTTGCGGGACGCGGACCGGGACGTCGAGGCCATCATCAAGTGGGCCAAGCGAACGCAGCGCCGCGTGACCGTCCGGCTCGTCAAGGGCGCCTATTGGGACTTCGAGACGGTCCGCGCGGCGCAGGAGGGCTGGCCGTCGCCCGTTTGGCTCGACAAGAGCGACGCCGACGCGACCTTCGAGGCGCTGTCCGCGGAGCTGCTCGCGCACCACAAGCACCTGCGAACGGCGCTCGCGTCTCACAACGTCCGCAGCTTGGCCTACGGCATGGCCGCGGCCGAGAAGTACGGCGTGCCGACCAACGGCTTCGAGGTCCAGTGCCTGTACGGCATGGCCGAGCCCATCAAGGCGGCCTGCGTTCGTCGCGGCCACCGCGTGCGCGTCTACGCCCCCATTGGCGACCTGCTGCCGGGCATGGCCTATCTGGTGCGCCGCCTGCTCGAGAATACGAGCAACCAGAGCTGGCTCCGTATGGGCTTCGTGGACGGCGCGTCGCACGAGGCGCTGCTCGCCGCGCCCAAGCGTGTCCAGCGCTCGCCCATGCTCGGGCCCGTGCCGGTCGAGGCGGGCCGCGTGGACCGCCTGACGCCGTTCGTGAACGAGCCGCTCCGCGACTTCGGCGATGCGGCGGTCCGCGCGGCCTTTGCCGCTGCGCTCAAGCAGACGGACACGCGCCTGGGCCGCACGATCGACGCCGTGGTGGACGTCAAGCCTATCCCGAGCCCGCGCGCGCTCGACCGCGTGGACCCGAGCGATGGCCGCACGGTCATCGCGCGCGTCGGCCTCGCGACCTCCGAGACGGCCGATCGTGCGGTCGCCGCCGCGCAGGCGTTCTTTGCAGCGTGGCGTGCGACGCCCGCCGCCGAGCGGGCACAGCGGCTCCTCGACATCGCCGCCCGCATGCGCGCTCAGCGCGACGCGCTCTCGGCCCTGATGGTGCGCGAGGTCGGCAAGCCGTGGCGCGAGGCGGACGCAGACACCTGTGAGGCCATCGACTTCTGCGAGTTCTACGCCCGCGAGGCGCTGCGCATGGACGCAGGCCACCGCATGGTCGAGCCGCCGGGCGAGACGAACGTGCTGAGCTACATGCCGCGCGGCGTCACCGCGGTCATCGCGCCGTGGAACTTCCCGCTCGCGATTCTGGCCGGCATGGCGACGGCCGCGCTCGTCACGGGCAACACGGTCGTGCTCAAGCCCGCGGAGCAGTCGAGCGCGATCGCCGCGATGTTCTTCGAGATTTGCCTCAAGGCGGGCGTGCCGCCGGGCGCGCTGCACCTCGTACCCGGCCTCGGCGAGGAGGTCGGCGCTCGCGTGGTCGCCGACCCGCGCGTGGTCAACATCGCCTTTACCGGCAGCCTCGAGGTCGGCCTCGCGATCTGGCGGCAAGCGGGCGTCACCCTCCCGGGCCAAGCGAGCCTCAAGCGCGTCGTCTGCGAGATGGGCGGCAAGAACGCGATCATTGTTGACTCGGACGCGGACCTCGACGAGGCCGTGCTCGGGGTCGTGCACTCGGCCTTCGGCTTCGCAGGCCAGAAGTGCAGCGCGTGCTCGCGTGTCATCGTGCTGCCCGAACAGCGCGCAGCCTTTGTGGAGCGCCTCGTCGCCGCCACGCGCGGCCTGGTCGTCGGGCCCGCTGCCGACCCGCGGACCCGCGTGCCGCCCGTCGTGGACTCAGCGTCGCGCGACCGCTTGTTGGCCGCGCTGGCCGCCGCCGAAGCGCGCGGGCTCAAGCGCTTCGCCGCGCCTGTGCCCCACAGCGTCCCGGCGAGCGGCGCGTATGTGCCGCCCACGGTCGTCACGGGCGTCGACCCGTGCGACCCCCTCGCGCAGGACGAGCAGTTCGGGCCCATCCTCGCTGTCATCGAGGCGCGCGACTTCGACGACGCCCTCCGCATCGCGATGGACACACCCTACGCGCTCACGGCGGGCCTCTACAGCCGCTCGCCCGCCCGCGTCGAGCAGGCGCGCGCCGAGCTGCGCGTCGGCAACCTGTACATCAACCGTCCGATCACAGGCGCCATCGTCGGGCGCCACCCGTTCGGCGGCGCCCGGATGAGCGGCGGCGGCACCAAGGCCGGCGGCCCCGACTACCTGCTGTCGTTCGTCGATCCGCGGCACGTCTCCGAGAACACGATGCGCCGCGGCTTCACGCCGCAGGCGTCGTCGACTTGATCAGCGCGAGAAGGCCAGCTTGAGCATCAGCGCCGCGACGAGCGAGCACACCACGACGCCGACGGCGACCAGCGTGAGCGCGAGCTTGCGCTTCTCAGCGGCGGTCGGGTTGGGCGCGTTCGGGTCCGACAGGCGGGCGGCGCCGCCGACGTCTCGCAGCACCTCGCCCTCGGCGCCGCTCGCGGGGCGGTCCCACAGGCTCACGCCCGCGCCCGGGGACGTGGGCGACGGCGGCATCACCCGCTTGCCGACCGCGTTCGCGAGCGCCCGCCGCATCTCCCCCGCGCTCTCGTAGCGGTCCTCGGAACGCGGCTGCAGCGCGCGGATGAGCACGGCCTCGAGCAGGTGCTCGTCCGCCAAGTCGGACGCAAAGTCCGAGAGCTTTGCGGGCGGCGCGTCGAGCTGCAGCGCGCGATAGTGCGCGGCCACGGCCACGGCGGTGCCCATCGGGCTCGTCTCATAGGGCAGCCGGCCCGCCAGCATCTTGAACAGGATCGCCGCCGCGCTGTAGAGGTCGGCGCGGTGGTCGACCGGCTTCGCGCGGAGCTGCTCAGGCGCCATGTAAGACACAGTGCCGATCACGAGCGGCGCGTCGCCCGTCACGTCGAGCGCGCCCGACCCTTGGAACACGCGCGCGAACCCGAAGTCCACGATCTTCACGTGGTCTTGAACGCCCGGCTCCTCGACGATGAACACATTCTCCGGCTTGAGGTCGCGGTGCACCACGCCCGCACGATGGGCGGCCTCGAGGCCCGCGAGCAGGCCGTCGATCAGGTGGAGCGCGCGGTCGAGGGGAATCCGCGGCGTGCGGTGCAGCGTGATGTACAGCGGCTCGCCGCGCAGCAGCTCCATGACCAGGTAGGGGCGGCCGTCGGGCAAGATCGCGAAGTCCGTGACGGCGACGAGGTACGGGCTCGACAGCCCGCCCGTGAGCAGCGCCTCGCGCTTGAAGCGCGCGACTTGGTCCTCGGGCAGCCCCTGCTTGAGGACCTTGATCGCGACCTCGCGATACTCGAGGCGGTGGTCTCGCGCGCGGTACACCTGACCCACGGAGCCGCTGCCGATGAAGCCGGTGACCTCGTAGCGGTCATCGATCTTTCGGCCGATCAGGCCGCCCGGGTCACGCCGATGCTCGGGGTCTGTCGTCTGCATGGCCCGCACCATGCCACGGTCGCGTTCATTTCTCGACCCCCGCACGTTGCGACCGCGCGCGGCGCGGCCCTACACTGCGCGCCTCGACGCCCTGCCTTTCAGAGAGACCCGCCTTGAGCAAATACGAGCCTTCGGTCATCGAGCCGCGCTGGCAGCAGTACTGGGACGCGCACAAGACCTTCGAGGTCAAGGAGGACACGGCGAAGCCCAAGTTCTACTGCCTCGACATGTTCCCTTACCCCTCTGGGGCGGGCCTGCACGTCGGCCACCCCGAAGGCTACACGGCGACCGATATCCTCTGCCGCTACAAGCGCATGCAGGGCTTCAACGTGCTGCACCCCATGGGGTGGGACGCCTTCGGCCTGCCCGCCGAGCAATACGCCATCCAGAACGGCACGCACCCGTCGATCACGACGCAGACGAACATCAACAACTTCCGGCGCCAGATCAAAGCGCTGGGGTTCAGCTACGACTGGAGCCGCGAGGTCGACACGACCGACCCCGACTACTACCGCTGGACCCAGTGGATCTTCGTGCAGCTCTACAAGAAGGGCCTGGCCTACATGGCCGAGGTCCCGGTGAACTGGTGCCCTGAGCTCGGCACGGTGCT
>Ga0209598_10000349_pt1 | contig 36738 bp, 33 predicted proteins | sample M_140807_EF_Meta_FD_187317 | JGI IMG/M metagenome (GOLD analysis project Ga0209598, IMG submission 187317) | Freshwater microbial communities from Lake Montjoie, Canada to study carbon cycling - M_140807_EF_MetaG (SPAdes) (version 2) | ecosystem: Environmental > Aquatic > Freshwater > Lake...
GGCGGCCTGCTGGGTGTGGCCGTCCTTGTGCCGGCCCTTCCAGTAAGCCGCGGCATGATGCATCGGTGCGAAGCTGCCTTTCAGATGCACGTTGATCACCGCATCCCATTCGGCTTCAGTCATGTTGGTGAGCATCCGGTCACGCAGGATGCCGGCGTTGTTGACCACCGCATCGAGCCGTCCGAAGGTGTCGACCGCCTGTTGCACCATGCGCCCGGCCGCCTGCCAGTCGGAGCAGCTCTCCAGATTGGCGATCGCCTCGCCGCCGCGAGCGCGAATCTCCTGAACAACCGATTCGGCCGGCTGCAGGTCGTCCTGACCGGGGGTGCCATCACGCGCTGCGCCCAGATCATTGACAATCACACGAGCGCCATGTTGCGCGAGCATCAGCGCATATTCGCGGCCGATGCCTCGGCCGGCGCCGGTGACAATGACAACGCGGCCTTCACACAGTCCTGAACTCATCTGCGGGTCTCCCTGAATGTGGTTAAACCGGGTCTCGATTGCCCGGATGGACAGATTATGCGTCGCGCAGTCGCATTCGTCTTATCCGATCAGCAGGCCGCTTTGCTGGTGCCGAGCATCTGACTGCTGCGCGAAACACTGCTGATTGAAGCAAGCGTCGAACAGCGACTCTCGGCGAGCCCGGATGCAGACGCGGTGGCCGCTGGCTTTCGGCTCGACGCCGTGCTTGGGCTGCGCTCGGACTGCGCGCCAGCCGGTCGGGCAGCGGTGGGTGCCAGGGCGCCCGGTGCTGCGAGCAGGTCCATGCCTTCGATGCGGATCATGGCAGGCGCACTGACAATTCGCTGATCGGGCACAGCGCCGGAAAGGCTGCGCGGCAATCCGGCATCGGCCGCGCCCGGGCTGAGTTGGCCCGCCAAAATCGATTGCGGCGCAATCAGCATTGCGGTGGTGGATGCGGCGGCAATCAGACGGGACACAGCGTTCGCGATGGTGTGCATCGAACAAGACCTTTTACTGTGATGAAGGCAACTGCATTCGCATCGCCTTAGGACATCACTTATGACATGCACGCGGAATCGATGTCGTGATCGAGTTGGCACTTTGTTCAACGCTGCACCTCTTTCCAGCCCGCCCGGCGCGGTGTCTGGACCTTGGGCGGCAGAATCAGCCGCGAGCCGATCGAATTGTCCGACTCATGAATCAGCGCCACCAGTGACATCGTGGGCAGCTTGGCCAGCACGACCCGCGACGACATCACGTTGCCGATCAACTGGCCGGTCCAGGGCGCGCTGGTGAACACTTCGGCTGGGCGCTGCGACCCGCTGGCAATATCGACCATATAAAGATAGGACTGCGATGCACATGCGGTGCTGGAAGGCTTGTTGGTGGTGAAGAACACGCCTCCCTGACCGATCAGCGGATCGGTGTTAGCCACCTCACCTGCCGGCAGGTCGAAATACCAGCCGCGCCGGGTGGTCCAATTGGGCGCAGTCGCCGACAGGGTCCGGTTGTCACCGGAAATCACCAGGGTTCGAGAATCCAGTGCGGTGCGCACATTACTGATCGCGGTGCCGGTGTCCGAGATCGCATAGAAGCTTTGCGTCTGCGTCGGTGAGAAGTCGCTTGCTCCCAGAAGCTTTCCAGTGCCGATCAGCACGACCCGCTGGTTCTTGATCAGCGCGAGTTCCGGAGTGGCGGTGATCGGCTGAGGCGTGCCGCCGCTGTCCTTGAGCGTTGCCAGCAAGCTGACCGCACCCGTGTCCAGGTTGAACTTCCACAGGTTACCGGCCAGGTCGCCTGCATAGGCCGCATCAGCGATGAGGCTGGCACCGGTCTTCGTGACGAAGGCGGCCAGCTGGCCGATGTCTGCAGTGGCCGTTGTGACGAACTCGCGGATAAGCGAACCGGTCACCGCGTCCAGCATGAAGACCCGCCCCTTACCGTCGCCACTGGTGTTGTAGCCCGAGGTGACCAGCACCACCCAGCCGTTTGCGGCGGTCTTGACGATCGCCGGTCGCGAGTAGGACAGACCCAGATTGTTCTTGACGGTCGACGAGGTCGAGCTGTTCGGAAACTCCCACATCACCTTGGCGGCCACGTCGGCATCGCTGGCTGCACTGGTATTGGTGATGTTCAGTGCGTAAAAACCCTTGCCACCCGCCCGCAAGCCGCCCACGAGAATGCTCTGCCCGGAATCCAGCTTCTGGATCGAAGGCGTGCCATCGACAAAGAACCGGTGTGAATAGATCTTGGCAGCGAGCGCGCCCATGATCGGCAAGACATTGCCGGGCACATAGGCCCATTGCTCCTCGCCGGTCGCTGCGCTGAAGGCATGCAGCATGCCGTCGTTGGCTGCCTGATAGACCATCAGTCCATCCGGTGACTCGACTGGCTCGGCATTGACCACATCACCCATGAGCATCACGCGTTTGCGATAGGTGCTCCCGTCCAGTGAGGTGTCGCCCCTGAGCCAATTCACCAATTGAGCGGTGGTGCCGCCCGGGCTCAGGCCGATCAGTCCCCCCACCGCGGCGTCGGTGAAGGCGACGCCACTGGAGCCGTTGAACGAGGCGATCCGGCGCGTGGTCCAGTTCTTGGCTTGCAGCCGGTCGGCAGCCGACCAGCTTGAGGTTGTGGTGACCACGCCGGTCTTCAGATCGATCGGGCCAGAATTGACATCACCCGTCCAGCCGCGGCCGTTGTAAGACGACCAGTAAGCGGTGTTCGAACCATAGGTGATGTTCGGATTGACCAGGCCAACCGCACTTTGCGAGCCTGACTTGTAGAGGATGTCGTTGATCACATCCTGAATGCCTTGAGTCAGCACGGTTACATCGGTGGCCAGCAGCATCTGACCGCGCCCGTTGAGCGTGGCCAGCCACAGGTCGTCCACCGCGGTCGGGCTTCGATCGACGCTCGGGTTGGGGAAGGTCGGCGGCGTGGCGAAGGGGTCTGCAACACCTGGCCAGATCGTGCCGCGCGCTCCCAGCGTGATCCCGTAGGTATTCATATGCAGATCCGGATTCTTGTCCGCGCCCGGGCTGGTATCGCTTGCATCGAACGGCACCCGCCCGGTGGCCATGCTCGGTCGCAGGTTCGTGGTGAAGTACGACAGCGCGATATCAGCCAGGGTCTTGGTATAGGGCACGCCCAGGGGTGACGGGGTGCCCCATTTGCTCTTGTCATAGGACGGTGGCGTCACCGAGGTGGCATTGGCAAAGCCGTCGGTCACCACGAAGGCGGCATTACGCTGGCAGGCGAACTGGATGATGCTGCTGTTGTTCATGAACTGCTGGCCAACGTACTGCAGGGTTTCGCGTGTCGGCGTGCCACCTGATGAGGGGTTCTTGTAGAACTGCCCGATCACTGCCTTGTCGTTGGATGCGTCCGCCGTGGCATCGAAGTCGTACATCGTTACATTGGCCGGACGGGAATTGAAGCCGGCCACGCCGCCGCGCACATTGGTGATGCCGCCCAGCACATTGCCCATCGCAGCACCCAGCATCAGCTTGCGCTTGCGGTAGTACTGGAACCAGTTGGCGAAATTCTGAAGTTCGGCGGCATAGGTCCGACCCGACGGAAAGCTCGCACCGGTCTTGATCTCGTAGCGCTTCAGGGTCGCGCCATCGGGTGCGGTCACGCAGGTCAGGCCATCGGCCGTGCAGGCTTCCCTGTTGTAGAAGGTCGCAGGAAAGTAGGGCACCGAGGCATAGGCCGGCGACGGACTGCCGCTGGTGCCGCCCACCGTCACATTGGTGGTCAGTGCTGTCGTCGACCAGGTGCCTCCCGAAGCATTCGCGGTTTTGATACCGGAGATGAGTGCGCCGGGCAGGATCATTCCTGGCAGCAGCTTGAAGGTCGCATCTGTGGTCGTACCGGTGAGTGTCGCGGTCAGGTTGATCGAGCCGGACCCGGTGAGCACCGGATGCGACTTGGCAGCCGTGACGCTTGCGTTCGTATAGGTCTGCGTCGCGCTGTTCAGATAGCCCGGCGGCCAGGGCGAGTAGGTGGTCTGCGTGTTGTAGTACAGCGTGTTGTAAGCAGGCGAGCGCAGCGAGGCAAACTGCGGGGTGGGCAAAATAGCGTAATGACCGCTGCTGTCGCACAGAACCCGTGCATCGCTCGCACAGCCATTGGGAAACAGATAGGTGAACTTGTCCCAGTCTCCGTCGGATTGCGCGCTGCTTTGCCCGGTCTGATTGAAGTAGGGCTTGCCGCTCGCATCCCAGGCCTTTTTCGAGGTGCTGTCCCACCACAGCGCGCCGTCATTGGTGCTGAGCATCACCTCGAAGTCCATCGAACCCGAGTCGTCCATCGCGAAGATGATGTTCGGCTTGACGTTGGAGATGCCGTCGATCGGCACCTGCGCGATGTCGACCGCCGCCCAGGCCGGCGGCAGCACCTGAAGCCAGGCCACGCCCAGGCAGATCGCTTTGGACAGGGTGCTTCTCATGGCGGGCTCCTCAATGAATCGACGCATCCGGTCGACGGGCAACGCAGGACTGCTAGCGCGACACCAGCGACTGGACGAACTGCTCGGTACCCTTCGGGCCGGTGATGCGCGTGGTAATGCGGTAGTACTTGATCGGGTCGTTCTGGATCGGAATGCCATAGCCACCCCGGCTCGATCCGGCCTGCTGGGTCTGACTCACCTGACACTGGCCGAACACATCCGTGACCGGCAGTGGCGCGATGCACAGGCGCTCTGCCACCCACTGAACCTGATAGTTGCCCATCGCGGTGCTCGCGACGCCTCCCCAGGCCACGGTCGACGGCATTCCAGCCGCATCGACCGGCTGCGTGGTGGCGTAATACCAGGGCGCCTGATTTGCGTCTTCGCTCACCAGTGCCTGTATCGCGGTGAATCCGGCATTGGTGCCCAGCTCACCGGCCCGCACGGCCGCATCCTTGAAGGTGGTGTTGGCCACGATCATGGTGGCGCTCTCGGTGCTTCGCATCAGCGTGGCCGAGCCGAGCAGCAAAGCGGTCAAGGCGATCAGCACCATGATGATGCTGGCACCTTGCTGACGGCCCTTGCTCGACAGATGCGGTGGCAAGACCGACCGGCATGCGTGCGCCCGCCTCACAGCGACTGACCCCATTGCAGGTTGCGCAGACCGACCACTGTCGAATAGCTGCGATAGCGAAAGCACTGCCAGTCGGTGCGCGCACTGAGATCGACGGCCTCGCCCGGCCACAGCACCGGTGCGGCCAGGGTCGTGTCACACGAGCCGGCGCTGGCCGGACGCTCCCGCTGGGTGTTCACCGACACCACGCCGAGCCGAATCGCGCGCAGACGCTGCTGGTCCGCCGCAGACAGCGGCGCGTTGCCAACTGCGTTTTGCCAGGTCGTCACGGTTGTACTGGTGGCATCTGCGGCCAGACCGTATTGCGCCCGAACCCTCACCACGCCTTCGGCGATCATCACCTCGGTGTTGGTCAGCACATCGAGCATGATGAGGGTGTCGTTTCGAACGAAATAGCGACGCCAGACCAGATCGCCCAGCGATGACACCGAGCTGGCATCAGGATAAGCCGGGGCATTGGGCAGCGAGGTGGTCCAGCTTGCCGGTGTGAAGCGCGCCGCCGTATTGAACTGAACCGTGGTGCGTCCACCCACACCGGCCACAGCGCTGCTGACAGTGGCCACGGTACAGGGCAGTGCCATCGCCGGATACGACAGCAGGACCGCCTGATTCGCGACCAGGCCCGCGCCGGTATCGACGATCACCTGGCCCATTGCACTGGCCATCGGCGACAGGGTTCGCGCGCCCATGCCCGAACTGATCGAGGTGCCATAGATCAGTTCGATCTGATCGGTGCCATCCGCGAGCAGATCGATTCGGGCTGCCTGAAACACCCGGTTTTGCGCGACCACCGCATTGTTGACTGCCAGGTTGAGGGTCGGGCACAGCGCGGTTGCATCTGAAAAAAAGCCCAGTCCGGCCATCTGCGCATCGAACTTGATGGCGCCGATCGCTGCTGCGGCCGACCCGAGCGCGCTGCCCTGTCCGCCCTGGGACCGGCCGACCGTGCCGAACATCTGCGCGCCGCTGATCGCGGCCATCGAGATGATCATGCCGATCACCAGCGCGACCATCAGTTCGATCATCGAAGCACCGTGCTGTCGCGCAAGCGCCCCGCGCCTGCATGCACCGATCGACTTGCCAAACGCCGAAGTCATGACCTCAGCCCCCGATCTGTGTGGCAACGCGGTGATTGCGGATCGTGCCGCCGTCTTTCTGCTTCCACTGCAGGGTGACCGTATAGGTTCGGTCATTGGCCAGCACGGCGGTGGGGGGCAATGTGTCGGCGCCGGGCAAACGTGCCGTGGCGCGCAGCACCCAGGCGGTCAGATAGTCGCGCGCACCCGCCGAGGCACAGGTGGTGACGCCGGAATTGGCATAGCACCCGGCATTGATCGGGTCGGCAGAGGCCATCGATACCAGTTCCTCGGCCAGCAGTGACGCCTCGACCCGCTGATTGCCCACCGTCGCCGACGAGATGAGAAAGCCCTGGAAATACAGCAATCCCATGACGCCGATCGCCAGCACCACCACCGAGATCAGTGCCTCGACCAGGGCGAAGCCCTGCTGCGGGCCCGGCATGGGACGGCGCACCTTCATGGACAGGCTCCGTAGCTGCCCGCCGACTTCGTCGGCTCGCAGATCGACGGCGCACCGCCACTGGAAACCCGAACCGACAGACAGCGGATCGTGCTGGAACAGGTCGCGCCGTATCGAGTCATATCGATTGCAGCCTGCGTCCCCGCAGGAAAGGTTCTGCCATTGCTGGCAAATCCGACCGTCGCGTTGCTGGCGCGCGCAGCCGGATCGAGCCCTGCGCCCTGCAGTTGCACCGCAGGGGTGACCGACATGTTGAAGACCGCCCAACTGCTCGGCGTGATGCGCAGCTCGGTGCGGATGTTGCGCTTGACCGCTTCGGAGCGCGCCAGATTCGCCGCATAGTGCAAGTCCGAAGCACCGCGTCGAATCGCCGAGTTGGCGGTGTAGTCAGAAAGGGCTGGAATGCCCCGCGCCACCACGATGCCGAACACGGTCAGCACGACCGCCAGCTCGACGAGCGTGAAGCCCGCCTGGCTCGACGGTCTGGTGATCAACTGCATGACCCCGCCCGGATCATCCAGCAGTTCGCGGTCCCGACGCCCGGAAAAGCCAGGGTCTGGCGTGCACCCTGCTCGTCGATCGAGAAGGAATAACCCGACACCGTGCCCTGCCCGGTTGCCCGCGCTGTAAAGCCCTGGCCACCATTGGTGACCGCACAGGTATAAGCAAAGGTGGTGGTGGAGGTCATCGGCAACGAGCAGGCGCCGGCTCCGTAATTGCCATTGTCCTGGTAAGCCTGTTCCATCCGAAGCCGATAGGCCGACAGGGTTCCGGTCGCCTCGGTCAGCCGACCGCGAACCACATACTGGGAGTAGCCCGGAACGGCAATCGCAGCGAGGATGCCAATGATCGCCATCACGATCACCAGTTCGATCAGCGTGAAGCCGCGGCCATTGAACGCATTCGAGTGCTTCATATCAGGACAGCCAGGCAGGGGCATTCGGGTCTGATCCGTGCAAGTGAGATGGCATGTGATCTGTTTACGGCAGCCTCGGCGTGCGCTTGATGCCAGCGATCGGTCAGGACAGTCCACCAATCGGTCGTGCGCGCGAAGCCTGCGCGGATGGCCGTGAGGGCTGGACCGACAAGCGGAGCAGTTCGGGCCTATCGGGCCGACCGCTTGTGACCGGCCTCGATGCACACAGACGGTCTTTCGAGTTGACAACGCCCCCACCGCGCGACTAGCCTCTCGGGATGCGTTGCGCCCTGCTGCCCCGACTGTCGACCTCTGCCCTGCTACTAAGCACGGGCCGGGGTTGTTTGCTGCCCGTCTCGGGCGCCTGAGCACCAGTCAGTCACGCCACCCCGGCCCACCCGAACCCCGACCGAAACGCGGGGTGTTCGGGAGGCCAGCCGATCCGGCGTCTCCTGTTCGCTCCATGTTGCGGTTGCAGATCCCCCCGCGACCCAAGGAGCCTTGAACCATGATGACCCCTCCCGCCGGCAAATACCGCCCGTTTCCGGCCATCGACCTGCCTGATCGTCGCTGGCCCTCGCAGATCATTGATCGTGCGCCGCGCTGGCTCTCGACCGACCTTCGAGACGGCAACCAGGCCCTGTTCGAACCGATGGACACCGCGCGCAAGTTGCGCATGTTCGAGACCCTGATCCAGATCGGCGTCAAGGAAATCGAAGTCGGATTTCCGGCCGCTTCGCAAACCGACTTCGACTTCGTTCGTCACATCATCGAAAACGGCCTGGTGCCAGATGATGTCGTGATCAGCGTGCTGACCCAGGCACGCGAAGAACTGATCGTGCGATCGATCCAGTCCCTCGAAGGCGCCAAGCGCGCGACGCTGCACCTGTACAACGCGACCGCGCCGGTCTTCCGGCGCATCGTGTTCAACATGACGCAGCAGGAATGTCTGCAGCTTGCAGTCGACATGACTCGCGTGGTCAAACGCGAACTGGCCGCCCGCCCGGGGACCGACTGGGGTTTCGAGTACAGCCCAGAGGTCTTCTCGACCACCGAGTTGCCGTTTGCACGCGATGTCTGCGTGGCAGTCATGCAGGAATGGGGTGCCACACCCGATCGCCCCGTCATCCTGAACCTGCCTGCCACGATTGAATCCGCCACGCCGAACATCTATGCCGATCAGATCGAGTGGATGTGCAAGAACCTGCCCAACCGGGAATCGGCCGTGATTTCTTTGCATCCGCACAATGACCGAGGCACGGCCGTCGCAGCGGCCGAACTGGGTGTCATGGCCGGAGCCGATCGCGTTGAAGGCTGCCTCTTCGGCAACGGTGAGCGGACCGGCAATGTCGATCTGGTCACGCTCGCACTGAACCTCTATTCGCAAGGCGTCGACCCGGGGCTCGATTTCTCTGACATCAACGCGATCGCCCGCACCGTCGAGCACTGCAACCAGTTGCCGATCCACCCGCGTCACCCATATGTGGGTGATCTGGTCTTCACCGCGTTCTCGGGTTCGCATCAGGACGCCATCAAGAAGGGCTTTGCCGTCCAGAAGCCCGACGCGCTTTGGGAAGTGCCCTACCTGCCGCTGGACCCGGCCGACCTGGGCCGCACCTATGAGTCGGTCATCCGGGTCAACAGCCAATCCGGCAAGGGCGGCATCTCATTCCTGCTCGAGCGCCATCATGGCCTGGTGATGCCGCGCAGGCTTCAGGTTGAATTCAGCTCGATCGTGCAGCGCCACACCGATGAGCACGGCACCGAAGTCAATGCAGATGATCTCTGGAAGCTGTTTTCCGAGGAGTACCTCAGCGAGAACGCCCGCATCCGCATGCTGTCGCATCACATGGTCGGCAACGACGGCGGCCATCAGATCGACCTGACCGTCTCGATCGACGGCGTCACCCATGTGCTGCATGGCCGGGGCAACGGCCCGATCGACGCTGCCGTCCAGGCGCTCGGGCTGCCGGTGCGCGTTGACAGCTATGAAGAGCGTTCGATCGACTCGGGTGCGGACGCCCGGGCAGTGGCCTTCATCGAGGCCACCAGCGATGGCGTGACCGGCGCTCGTTTCGGTGTGGGCATCGATCGCAGCATCGTCATGGCTTCACTGCGTGCCCTGATCAGCGCCGCCAACCGCCTGGGGCTGGCCGATCGCTTCGATGCGGCAGCAGCCAGGCGCGCAGCCTGAGCTTCAAGCGCTCTACCCCCGGGGTCAGCCCCGGGGGGCGTTCATCAGTACTTGGCAGGCACGTACATCTCGGCCGGCACTGGATGCCGGACATAGTCCGGGTTGTGCACACGCGCCGGCAATATGACTTCCTGACGCTGAATTTCCTTGTAATCGAACTGCGACAGCAGGTGCGAGATGCAGTTCAGACGGGCTTTCTTTTTGTCGACTGCCTGAACCAGCCACCACGGTGCCTCGGGAATGTGGGTGCGCTCCAGCATGGTTTCCTTCGCGACCGTGTAGTTCTCCCAGCGCCGGCGTGACTCCAGGTCCATCGGGCTGAGCTTCCACTGCTTGAGCGGATCGTGGATGCGCGCTAAGAACCGCAGGTGCTGCTCGTCATCGGTAATCGAAAACCAGTACTTGATCACCATGATTCCGGACCGAACCAGCATGCGCTCGAATTCCGGTACCGAGCGGAAGAACTCTTCGTACTCGTCGTCATTGCAAAAACCCATCACGCGCTCGACGCCGGCGCGGTTGTACCAACTGCGGTCGAACAGCACGAGCTCGCCGCCGGCCGGCAGGTGCGAGACATAGCGCTGGAAGTACCACTGGGTGCGTTCACGATCGTTCGGTGCCGGCAGGGCCACCACACGGCACACCCGCGGGTTCAGGCGCTGCGTGATCCGCTTGATGACACCGCCCTTGCCGGCGGAGTCCCGTCCTTCAAAGATGATGACCGCCTTGGTCTTCGTTGCCGCAACCCACTCCTGCAGCTTGACCAGCTCGCCCTGCAGCCTGAACAGTTCACGGAAGTAGCTGATCCGATCCTCGCGATCCGCTTCGGTCTGCTCCTTGGGCGCCTCTCCGGGCACATGGGCCAGCTGATCCTCCATTTCCATTTCGAGTTCTTCGTCGTAGCTGTCGAGCAGGTCGCGCTCGATTCGTGAGCGAAGGTCGGAAAAATCAGGCAGGTTCGACTTGTCCACGGCGGTGTCCTGTGAAAAGGGTTGAAAGGGTCTGACGCGAATCGCTGATGCTGTCTCACGGCAATGACGCTCGGATGACGCAGCCGGTGTTTCGCAAAGAGCTTGCTATGATCCCTGATTCGCTTTTAACCGCCCAATGGCTCAGTCCTCCACCAAACCCACCCGAGTCTTCATCCGCACCTTCGGCTGCCAGATGAACGAGTACGACTCGGCTCGGATGATCGACCTGCTCGGCCAGTCCCAGGCCGGTGGCATTGAAACCATCGACGATCCCGCGCAGGCCGACATCGTCCTCTACAACACCTGCTCGGTCAGAGAAAAGGCCCAGGAAAAGGTCTTCTCGGATCTGGGTCGCCTGCGCGAACTCAAACGCCAGCGCCCAGAGCTGGTGATCGGCGTGGGCGGCTGCGTGGCCAGCCAGGAAGGCCAGAACATCGTCTCGCGCGCGCCCTATGTTGATGTGGTCTTCGGGCCGCAGACACTGCACCGCCTGCCCGAACTGATCGAAGCTCGTCGATCGAGCGGCCGGCCGCAAGTCGATATCCGCTTTCCTTCGATCGAAAAATTCGACCACCTGCCGCCAGCGCGCATCGAGGGCGCGAGCGCCTTCGTCTCGATCATGGAAGGCTGCAGCAAGTACTGCAGTTTCTGTGTTGTCCCGTACACCCGGGGTGAAGAGGTCTCCAGGCCGTTCGAGGACGTACTGACCGAAATTGCCGGGCTGGCCCAGCAAGGCGTACTCGAAGTCACCCTGCTGGGGCAAAACGTCAATGCCTATCTGGGTGCCATCGGCGACGGCGGCCAGGCTGATTTCGCGATGCTGCTCGACTATGTCAGCGACATCCCCGGCATCGAGCGCATCCGCTACACCACCTCACATCCGCGCGAATTCACGCAACGCCTGATCGATGCCCATGCGAACCTGCCCAAACTGGCCGCGCATGTGCATCTGCCGGTGCAGGCCGGCTCGGATCGGATCCTGGCCGCGATGAAGCGCGGCTACACCGCACTGGAATACAAGTCGATCATCCGGCGCCTGCGAGCCGCTTGCCCGGACGTGTCGATCACCTCCGACTTCATCGTCGGCTTCCCGGGCGAGACTGATCAGGACTTCGAAAAAACCATGGCGCTGATCGAGGAGGTCGGCTTCGATCAGTCGTTTTCCTTCCTCTACAGCCCACGGCCCGGCACGCCGGCGGCCGACCTGGCCGATGAAACACCGGCTGCGATCAAGCTTCAGCGACTGCAACGCCTGCAGGCCCACATCGAGCGGCATGCCCAGGGTCTGTCGGGCGCGATGGTCGGATCCATGCAGCGTGTTCTGGTGGAGGGCCCTTCACGCAAGTCGCCCGACGAACTCGCTGGCCGGACGCAAAACAATCGGGTGGTGAACTTCGCCGGCCCGCCCAGGCTGATCGGCCGGATGATCGACCTCACGATCACCTCCGCATTGCCACACTCACTGCGCGGCGAAGTGCCGATCATCGACTGAATGAAAACCACCACCGCGCACTTTCGGCCTGTGGATGCGGACAACCACCGACTGGCCAATCTGTGTGGTGCGCTGGACGTCAACCTGCGACAGATCGAGGAAGCCTTCGACGTTCGGATCATCCGTCGGGCCGACCAGTTCGCAGTCGAAGGCAGCGCTGCGCAGGCCAGACAGGCAGCGAAGGCGCTGGAATTCTTCTACGGGCGAGCCAGCCGTGCACTGTCACTGGACGACTTGCAACTGGGCCTGGTGGAGTTGCGCCCCGCCCGGGCGCAGTCCGCGCTGTCGACTGAGCCTGCAGGGCTGTCTGCGGCGCCGGCCGGCGCCGACCCGGATGACGCTTCGCCGGTGCTGCACACCCGCCGAGCCGATCTTCAGGGCCGCACCCCGCGTCAGCGCGAATACCTTAGAAACATCCTGTCGCACGACATCACCTTCGGCGTCGGGCCGGCAGGCACCGGCAAGACCTACCTTGCGGTCGCCTGCGCAGTCGATGCGCTCGAGCGCGATGCCATCAAGAAGATCGTGCTGACCCGGCCCGCCGTAGAAGCCGGCGAGCGGCTCGGTTTCCTGCCGGGCGATCTCGCGCAAAAGGTCGACCCCTACCTGCGCCCGCTCTATGACGCGCTGTACGACCTCATGGGATTTGACCGGGTCGCCAAGATGTTCGAACGCCAGTCGATCGAGATCGCCCCGCTGGCCTACATGCGGGGGCGAACCCTGAACAACGCCTTCATCATCCTCGACGAAGCACAGAACACCACCCCCGAGCAGATGAAGATGTTTCTGACTCGTATCGGTTTCGGCTCGCGCGCGGTGGTCACCGGCGACATGACCCAGATGGATCTGCCGCGCGGTCAGCCCTCAGGCCTGATCGAAGCCCGTCGGGTGCTGCGCGATGTGCGCGGCCTGGTGTTCACCGAGTTCGACAGCAGCGATGTCGTGCGCCATCCGCTGGTGGCCCGCATCGTCGATGCCTACGAGCGCCACGCACCGCCCGAATCACGCTGAGATGCCAGCCGCGCCGCGCAGAGCCAGGCGGTCGCAACCCGCACTGACCCTGTCGATTCAGATCGGGGCACGGTCGGGCGAATGTCCTGCCGACCGCGCCCAGTTGCGCCGCTGGGTCCGGTCTGCTCTTTTTGCCGATGCCGACCTCACCCTTCGATTCGTCGGGACCACCGAGTCTCGACACCTCAATGCCCAGTTCAGGGGGCGTGACTACGCAACCAATGTGCTGACATTCAACTATTCCGATGAAGCCGCCGCGCACAGCACGGCTGCGCTGCAGGCCGACATCGTGATCTGCCTGCCGGTGCTGAACCGTGAAGCCAGGTCTCAGGGCAAGACGGTGCGTGATCACCTCGCCCATCTGGTCATCCACGGCGTTCTGCATGCCCAGGGTCTCGACCATGAGACAGACGAGGAGGCGACACGCATGGAATCCCTTGAAACCGCCATCCTGAAGCGGTTTCGCATTGCCGACCCATACAGCGCGCCCCGTCGGTCTTCCGGTATGCTGGCGCGATCCTGATTACCTGACCGTCCCGATGGCCGAGTCCTCATCGGGCAGGAGCAAGTCCACCCTGCTCGAACGCGTCTCGTCGATGCTGCTGCGCGCACCCGACGATCGCGACCAATTGCTGCAGCTGCTGCGTCAGTCGCACGAGCGCCGGCTGCTCGATGCCGAAGCCGTCTCGATGATCGAGGGTGTGCTGCAAGTAGCCGACCTCACGGCCCGCGACATCATGGTGCCCCGATCCCAGATGGATGTGATCGACATCTCCGAGCCGGCCTCGCAGTTCGTGCCCTTTGCGATTCGCACCGCGCACTCCCGGTTTCCAGTGATCGACGGCGATCGAGACAATGTGATCGGCATCCTGCATACCAAGGAACTGCTGCGCTTGTACGTCGAAGAAAGCGTCTCGCCGCGTGACCTGCTGCGCCCGGCGATGTTCATTCCCGAGTCGAAGCGGCTGAACGTGCTGCTGAGGGACTTCCGACAGGACCGCTATCACCTGGCCGTCGTGGTCGATGAATATGGCGGCGTGGCCGGCTTGATCACCATCGAGGATGTGCTGGAGCAGATCGTCGGCGACATCGAGGATGAGTTCGATGGGGTCGACCCTGAGGACGATATCGTTCCGATCGGAGAGGGCCCCAGCGGACAGCGGTTCCGCGTTCAGGCGCGCACTGACCTTGCGCGGTTCAACGAGCACTTCGGTTCGGTCTTCGATGAGGTCGATGTCGAAACCATCGGCGGCCTGGTCACCGAACGCATCGGCCGGGTCCCACGGCGCGGCGAACAGATCGAAACCGACGGGCTGCTGTTCGAAGTCCTGCGGGCCGATGCCCGCTCGGTGCATCTGCTCACCGTCGAGCGCACCGCGTCTGCACCGGTGCCGGCGACCGACGCATGATGGCCCGATGCGTGATCACAACCGGGACAGGGGCGGGGTGAGCATCGCCCGCAACCGGTCCATTCAGCCCGCCCGGACTTCTGGACAGACCGGGTTCGCAGCCCTGTGCGCGGCCGCGATCGCCGCCGGCCTGCTGAATGCCGCCAGTTTTGGAGCATGGTCGCACTGGGTGCTGAACCTGCTTGCCATGACGGGTCTGTTCTGCCTGATGAATCATGCAGCCCGCCGAGGCGCGACCGCACGAGCGCAAGCCCTGCTCGCTGGCTGTTTCAGCATGGCATGGTTCGCCTCCGGCCTGTCCTGGCTGTACATCAGCATGCACGATGTCGGCGGCATGCCTGCCGCGATGGCCGCACTGGCGGTCCTCCTCTTTGCCGCCTACCTCTCGCTCTATCCAGCCGCAGCCAGCTGGCTCGCCTGGCGGGTCGCCGCCAAGGCTGGCCCGATTGCACTGGCCGTCGCAACAGGCGGTGCCTGGACCCTGGGCGAATGCCTTCGCGGATGGGTGTTCACCGGATTTCCCTGGCTGTCGATCGGATATGCCCAGATCGATGGACCGATGGCCGGCATGGCACCGCTGGCGGGCGTCTTCGGTGTCGGTGGTCTGACGGTGACGGTGGCCGCGCTTTGGGCGGCGACGCTCGTTCCACACCATCGCCCCGCGCCATTCAGATCCGCTCGGTCTGATTCGGGCAGACGCAAGTGGATGCCCGCGCTCATCGGCCTCGGCCTGCTCGCCGCACCACTGGCCTCATCGCCTGGGCAGTGGACGCAGCCTCACGGACCTGAACTCTCCGTGAGGCTGCTTCAAGGCAACGTCCCTCAGGACCTCAAGTTCCGACCCGATCGCAGCCTGGCCGCCATGCAGTCGTACCTTGCGCAGTTCGAGTCCGGTGGCGCAGCGCTCACCCTCCTGCCGGAGACCGCCTGGACCGTCCCCTGGAATCGAACGCCGCCGGAACTGGCCGAGCGTGTCTTGGCGCATGCTGCGCGCGGTCATGCGGTGGCGATTGGCATGCCGCTGCTGCGCCAGACCGAGACCGGCAACTGGCTGCCCACCAACAGCGTCGTGCTCTTTTCGGCCGGGTCGATCCCAGCCGGTTCGGCCCCACCGCAGTACGACAAACGCCACCTGGTGCCCTTCGGTGAATTCGTGCCCTGGGGATTCGGCTGGTTCGTGAAGCTGATGAATATTCCACTGGGTGATTTCGGGCGGGGCCGCGCTGATCAGATGCCCTTTGTCGTTGGCGGACAGCGAGTCGCCTTGAACATCTGCTACGAAGACCTGTTCGGTGAAGAAATTCGCGAGGCATTAAGCCCCGGGCGCGACGCGACCGTGCTGGCCAACATCAGCAACATTGCCTGGTTCGGCCAATCGAATGCACTGCCCCAGCATCTGCAGATCTCAAGGATGCGCTCGCTTGAAACCGGACGCCCGATGCTGCGTGCGACCAATACCGGCATGACTGCAGCGATCGACGCACAGGGCCGAGTGGTCGCGCAATTGCCCCCGCATGTTGTGGGCGCGCTCGACGTGAAGGTACAGGGCACCCGTGGCCTGACGCCCTTTGCGCGATTCGGCAACTTACCGGCGATTCTGCTGGCACTGGCTGCGCTGCTGGGCGCCTGGATTTCCGCCCGGACATCGCGCTGAACCGATCATGTCCAAAGCCCCTCCCACTGGCCTGATCCTCACCGGCGGCGGTGCGCGAGCCGCCTATCAGGTCGGCGTGGTCGCCGCGATCGACCAACTGCGACGCGAACACGGTGCGCCCGCCGGCAACCCCTTCGATGTGATCGCCGGGACTTCAGCCGGTGCGATCATCGCCGCAGCACTCGCAAGCCACGCCGATCAATACAGCGAAGGCATCGACCGACTGGTGCAGACTTGGGCCCATTTCAGTGCCGATCAGGTGTATCGCGCTGATGCATTCGGTGTGGCCCAGACCGGTGCGCGCTGGCTGTCGATGTTCACCCTCGGCTGGGCGATCGCAAAATGGCGAAAAGCCCGTCCAAAATCGCTGCTCGACACCTCACCGCTTGAAGACCTGCTGCGACGGATGATCCCGCTCGATCGCCTGCCCCAACTGATGGCAGACGGTCATCTGAAAGGGCTTGCGGTCACCGCCTCAAGCTACAGCAGTGGCGATCACGTCACCTTCTATCAGTCCGACCGGGAAATCGAGCCCTGGACCCGATCCCACCGGCTCGCGGTGCGCAGCACGATCACGGTCGAACATCTGCTGGCCTCCGCGGCCATTCCGTTTGCGTTTCCTTCAGTGCGACTGCCGCTGGAAGGCCAACAGGAGTGGTTCGGGGACGGCTCGATGCGTCAATCCGCACCGATCTCACCGGCGGTACACATGGGTGCCGAGCGGATTCTGGTCGTGGGCGCCGGTCGCCTGATGGAGCCGACCGAGCGGCGCACGGTCAGCGAGTCCTATCCGAGTCTGGCTCAAATCGCGGGGCATGCGATGTCGAGTATCTTCCTGGATGCGCTGGCAGTCGACGTCGAGCGACTGGAACGCATCAATCGCACACTCGGCCTGCTCGACGAAAAGGCACTGTCCAAGACCCACCTGCGGCCAATCGAAGTGCTGGTGATCTCGCCAAGCCAGAGGCTGGACGATCTCGCCAGCCGCCACCTGATGGAGTTGCCCAAGCCGGTTCGCGCCATGCTGCGTGCCGTCGGCGTCAGCGGACAAGGGCGCGATGCGCGTGGCGCGGCGTTTGCAAGCTACCTGCTGTTCGAGTCGGCCTACACTCGGGAACTGATCACCCTGGGCCAAGCCGACGTGATGGCCCGACGAGACGATGTCTGCCGCTTCTTTGGCTGGCCTGTGCCTTCGCTTGACGCGCCCGCACCGGTGACAAACCGGAACAATGCTCCCCAGCCCTGATCGGCACGCGAAACCGTTAGAATCCCGCCTTTGCCCGACGCGGTCATGCCACCTGCGCTGACCCATATCCGATGATCAGCTTTCAGCAAGTCATCCTGCGGCTGCAGGCGTATTGGGATCAACAGGGTTGCGCGTTGCTTCAGCCCTACGACATGGAAGTCGGGGCGGGCACTTTTCACACCGCCACTTTTCTGCGTTCGATCGGCCCTGAGCCCTGGCGGGCCGCTTATGTGCAGCCCTCGCGCCGCCCCAAGGACGGCCGCTACGGCGACAACCCGAATCGCCTTCAGCATTACTACCAGTATCAGGTGGTGCTCAAGCCCTCGCCGCCCGAGATCCTCGAGCTCTATCTCGGCTCGCTGCGTGCACTGGGCATCGACACCGAACGCAACGACATCCGCTTCGTCGAAGACGACTGGGAGTCACCGACGCTTGGTGCCTGGGGTCTGGGCTGGGAGGTATGGCTCAACGGCATGGAGGTCACGCAGTTCACCTACTTCCAGGAAGTCGGCTCACTGAAATGCCAGCCGGTCACAGGTGAAATCACCTACGGCCTGGAACGACTGGCCATGTATCTGCAGGGCGTCGAGAGCGTCTATGACCTGGTCTGGACCGACGGCGTGCTGTATCGCGACGTGTTCCATCAGAACGAGGTGGAGCAATCAACCTACAACTTCGAACATTCCAACGCACCGATGCTGTTTCGGCATTTCGAAGAATACGAAGCCGAGGCGCAGCGCCTGATCTCAGCCGAGCTTGCCCTGCCGGCCTATGAGATGGTCATGAAGTGTTCGCATGCCTTCAATCTGCTCGATGCACGCGGCGCCATATCCGTGACTGAACGGGCCGCCTACATCGGCCGCGTACGGGCCCTGGCGCGGTCTGTGGCCAGCGCCTACTTCGCCTCGCGCGAGAGACTCGGATTTCCGATGCTCGGATCGCCGCTGCGAAAGGTGGCCTGATGCCTGAGATGACCGCTGTGACACACCACCCGCTGCTCGTCGAACTGCTCACCGAAGAGCTCCCGCCCAAGGCCCTCTTGCGGCTGGGCGAAGCCTTTGCCGCCACGATCGCCCAGGGTCTGGAACAACAGGGCCTGAGCTCGCCTGATGCGCAAGTCGATGTCTTCGCGACGCCCAGGCGTCTGGCTGTGCGGGTGAATGCGGTTCGCGAGCGAGCCGACGCACGCGCAGTCGAGATCAAGGGCCCCTCGGTTGCGGTCGGATTGGACCCTGAAGGTCAACCGACACTGGCCCTGCGCAAATGGGCTGACAAGCAGGGCACCACGCCCGAGGCACTGACCCGAGCCTCCGACGGCAAGCAGGAATGCTTCTACCTGCGCACGACCGTGGCCGGTGCGACACTCGCTGATGCAATCCCTGCGCTGATCGAGCACTCGATCGCAAAGCTGCCGATCCCGAAGGTCATGCAGTATCAGCTGGCCGACGGGCAGACGAATGTCAGCTTCGTGCGCCCGGCCCATGGCCTGGTGGTGCTGCATGGCGCGTCGGTGCTTGCAGCGTCGGCGCTCGGCTTGCAGTCCGGACGGATCACGCAGGGGCACCGCTTCCAGGGCGAATCCGATATCGAACTCGCCGATGCGATGCAATATGAGTCGGTGCTGGAGCAGCGCGGGCGGGTGATCGCCTCGTTTGCCGATCGTCGCGCGCGCATCGAGCGGGCACTTCGCGATCAGGCACGCGAACTGGGTGCATCACTTGGCGATGAGGCGTCGATCACCCCCCTGCTCGATGAAGTGACCGCACTGGTCGAGCGGCCAGCGGTCTACATGGGCGCCTTCGAAGCGGCGTTCCTGGAGGTGCCGCAGGAGTGCCTGATCCTGACCATGCGCACCAACCAGAAGTATTTTCCGCTCTTCGATTCGAACGGCCGACTGGAGCCGCGATTCCTGATCGTCTCGAACATGCAGGTCGACGACCCTTCGCTCATCATCGATGGCAACCAGCGGGTGGTCAGGCCACGACTGGCCGATGCTCGGTTCTTCTTTGAGCAGGACAAAAAGCAGCGACTGTCCGATCGAACGGTTCAGCTCGAGTCCGTGGTCTACCACGCCAAACTCGGCACCCAGGCGCAACGCACCGAGCGGGTCCGCACACTGGCCCGTGCCATTGCGACACGGATCGGCACCGACCCGGCTGCCGCCGATCGCGCTGCATGGCTGGCCAAAGCCGACCTGGTGACCGGCATGGTTGGAGAGTTCCCGGAGTTGCAAGGCACGATGGGCCGCCACTATGCCCTGCACGACGGCGAGCCGGCCGAGGTGGCCCAGGCCATCGCCGAGCACTACCAGCCGCGTTTCGCAGGCGATGCACTGCCGGCATCTGCAGCGGGCACCGCGGTCGCATTAGCCGACAAGCTGGAGACGCTTGCCGGCATCTGGGGCATCGGTTCGCAGCCCACTGGCGATCGCGACCCCTTCGCCCTGCGCCGCCACGCCCTGGGTGTGGTGCGCATGCTGATCGAAAAGCCCACCGAGACCGGCCGCCATGCGCCCGCCCTGAGCGATCTGATCAGTCAGGCTTTTGCTGTGTTTGCCCTGACACCGACAGTCAGTCCGGCGCCGCAGCCCTTGCACGATTTCATCATCGATCGCCTGCGCGGTTGGCTGCGTGATCGCGGCTATCCCGGCGCGGACATCGATGCGGTGCTGGCAACCAATGCCGATCAACTCGACCAGGTCCTGCCCAGGCTGGATGCCCTGGCGCGGTTTCGCGATTTGCCGCAGGCCGCCAGCCTGGCTGCAGCCAACAAGCGGATCGGCAACATCCTGCGCAAGGCTGAAGCGGCTGAGCTTGCATCGACCGTGCAGGAGGCCCTGCTGGTGGAACCCGCCGAGCAGGCGCTTCAGACAGCGGTCGCAGCGCTGGCACCCCAGGCCGAGCACTGCCTGGCACAACAGGACTATGCCGGTGCTCTCATGGCCTTGGCGTCATTGCGTGAACCGGTCGACGCTTTTTTCGAAGCGGTCATGGTCAATGCCGATGATGCAGGCCTTCGACGCAACCGGCTGGCCCTGCTGGGTGGGCTGCACCGCCTCATGAATCGGGTGGCGGATTTATCGAAACTGGCCGCCTGATCTCGCTCGCATCCTCACGTGAAACTCATCATCATCGATCGCGATGGCGTCATCTCCCGGGACCCGGAGGGGCGAACTGCGCGTGCGGAAAAATGGCGTTCGATGCCGGGAGGGGCCGACGCCATCGCCCGTCTGACCCATGCCGGATACCGGGTCGCGATGCTGGCAGACTGCGGTCCGCTGGTGCGCGGCGCCTGTGACATGGTCGGACTCAATGCGCTGCATGCCAGGATCATCAACGAGATCAATGAAGCCGGCGGGCGGATCGACACGGTGGTCTTTGTACCGGCGCCGGATGCGCCCGCCCGCTGTGCGGCGGTGGCCACTGCGCTGAGGGATCTGATGGAGCGTCTGGATGTACTGCCCTCAGCGACGGTGCTGGTGAGCGATTCACGTCATGAACTCGACGCTGCGCATGAGGCAGGATGCCGTCCAGTGCTGGTGCTGACGGGGCATGGCCAACAAACACTCGAAGGCCCCCCCCTGCCGCCCGAGACCACCATTCGAATCGACCTCGCCGCCGTGGCGGCCGAACTGGCCCACTGAGCGCCCTGCGCGATCTCACCACACCGATGCTTGCACTGCGCTCAGCCTTGTTTCTGATCTTCCAGGCGGTCACCGTGATCCCCTGGGCACTGATCTGCCTGTTGCTCGCGCCGTTTCCGCTTCGAGTGCGTTACCGCTTTACCATCGGATGGCCGCGCATGGTGCTGTGGGCAGCGCGGGTGCTGTGCGGCATCCGCTGGGAAGTCCGGGGATGGGATAACCTGCCGAAGGGTGCAGCCGTTTTGCTGTCCAAACATCAGTCGACCTGGGAGACTTTTTTCTATGTCGCCTACATGCCGACCCTGCTGTGCTTCGTATTCAAACGCGAACTGCTCTGGGTGCCCTTCTTTGGCTGGGGCATCGGCCTGCTTGAAATGATTCACATCGATCGCTCGAAGGGGCGAAATGCCTTCGAATCGGTGGTTGAGCAGGGTCAACGCAAAATCGACTCCGGGCGATGGATCATTCTCTTTCCGGAGGGCACCCGAACCCCTCCGGGGTCTCAGGGTGAATACAAGTCCGGGGGCGCCCGACTGGCCATTCGCACCGGCGCTCCAGTGGTCCCGATCGCGGTCAATGCCGGGCAATACTGGCCCAAGACGACCTGGATCAAACGTCCTGGCCTGGTGACCATCTCGATCGGCAAGCCGATCGAAACCACCGGGCGCAATCCCAATCAGCTCAACAAGGAGGTGGAACGTTGGATCGAATCCGAGATGCGGCGCATCGACCCCACCGCCTATCGCAGCGAGACGCCCAGTGCCCGACATGAAGCGGCTGCTTGACCTGACGCGGGAGGCCGGACAGGCGATGCTGCAGCTGACCCTGCCGCTTTTCGACAGCGCGTCCGCTGCCTCGACCGACCGGCCCCAGCAGACACTCAAAAGCCCGCCTCGTCCGCCTGCTTCACGCCCGCTGCCACCCGACCCGATCGCCAATCCGGGAAGGAGCCTGCATGCGGTCTCGCGGCGCGTGACCCGCCTGGGCGACCATCCGGTCGAATACCAATTGAGGCGATCGCGTCGTCGCACGATCGGATTTTGTGTTGACGACTCGGGGCTGCGGGTCACAGCGCCTCGCTGGGTCTCGATTGCGGAAATCGATGCGGCGCTGATCGAGAAGGAATCGTGGATTCTTCGCAAGCTCGTCGAGTGGCGCGACCACGCTCAGCGTCGGGATCGACTGGCCGTGAAGTGGGAAGACGGAGAGACCCTGACATTGCTTGGACAGCGGCTGGTCATGCGCATCGATGTCACGGCTCGCGGTATCACCTTGCAAGCCGATGGCGAACTGCGAATCGGTCTGCCGCCCGATGCAGACAGCGAGCAACTGAGCAATGCGGTGAAGGCCTGGATGCAGAACCATGCCAGACGCGTGTTCTCCGAGCGTCTCGCCATCTATTGCCCGCGTCTGGGTGTTGAGCCCACCCGCTGGCGCCTGTCTTCAGCCCGCACCCGCTGGGGCAGCTGCGCGGCCGACGGATCGATTCGTCTGAACTGGCGCCTGGTGCACTTCCCAATCGATATCGTGGACTATGTCATCGTCCATGAACTGGCTCACCTGCGAGAGATGAACCATGGCCCCCGCTTCTGGGCCACGGTGCAGTCGCTGCTGCCGGAATTCGAGAGCGCACGACGCCAGCTCAAGGATTTTCCCGATGACCTCACGATGAGTTGAACACTGCCATGCGCATCCTGCACACCATGCTTCGGGTCGGCGACCTGCAACGCTCGATCGACTTCTACACCCAGATGCTCGGCATGAAACTGCTGCGCACCACTGACCGGCCCGAACAGCAGTACTCGCTGGCGTTCGTTGGCTTTGGCAACAACCCTGACCATGCCGAGCTCGAGCTGACCTTCAACTATGGCGTGACCCAGTACGATCTGGGCACGGCCTATGGCCACATCGCGATCGGCGTGGACGATGCGGCTGCAGCCTGTGCCCGGATCAAGGCCGCCGGCGGCACGGTGACCCGGGATGCGGGGCCTGTCAAAGGCGGCAGCACGGTGATTGCGTTCGTGCAGGATCCGGACGGCTACAAGATCGAACTGATCGAGCGCCGATGAGCACCCGCGTGATGGCCGCTGGCGGCTACCGCTTCATTCCTGCGGTGTCGCAATACTCGGGTGGCGTGGCAGCTGAAGCCGGCATGCGCATCGAGCGGGTTCGCTTCTCAAGAGTGCTGCCGCTGCAAGAAGGGTTTGCCGCGATTGCCTCGCACCTGGCATCCATTGGCCGTCCGAACGCAGCCTTTTGCGCCTGCGAATTGCGTTCGCCCGCGCCGTTCACCGAAGAAGGGTTTCGAGCCTTCAATGCGATCTACATCACGACGCTGCAGCGCTGGGGCCTGATGGAAGGCGAGGTGAACCCAGTGGCGCGCAGCAATGTCTGTCCGGAGATTGATCCGCCCGCGCAGCCTGGCTTTTTTGCCTTTAGCTATACCGTCGAAGATGCCGATGCAGCACCGAGTTTCGTGGTGGCCGGCAGCGGCGAGGCCGAAGAAGGCAAAGGCGATTATCGAGACAACCTGGTCGCGCGCGGCGACACCTCAACGCAGGGCTTGCGCACGAAGGCGCGCTGGGTGCTGGGAGAGATGGAGAGGCGCATGGCGGCGCTGGGCTTCGACTGGTCGCAGACCACCACCACCCAGGTGTATTCCGTGCACGACTTTCATCCTTTTCTGGCCGAGGAACTGGTGCGTCGCGGCGCCATGCCGGGCGGCCTGACCTGGCATTTCAATCGTCCGCCGGTGCAGGAACTCGAGTTCGAGATGGACTGTCGGGGAGTGGCGGTGGAGCGTGTGGTCGCGGTTTAAGTGGGGTCTGTTCTTGCAGCAACCGTATTCCCTGCGGACCTTCACCGCTTCTTTGGGGTCAAGGCAGAGCTTGAGCAATTGCTGGGGCTGAGCGTCGATCTGGTGGAACCCGGCGCCATCCGGAATCCCTACGTCCTGGCGGACATCAACCGAAACCGGCTGAGTATCTATGGCAACTCGCATCCCGGATCTTGCTCAGATCGTGGCGTTTCGTAATCAACTGATTCACGGCTATGCCCGCGTGAACGCAGCGACTGTTTGGAACATTTCGCAACAGGCGCTGCCTCCACTGCTCGACGCTGTTCAGGGCTTGCTGGACGAGTTGGGCTGAGTTTTGCCCTTCAGACAGTCCCTCGCCGCCGAACCACATCAGCCTGCATCCACCGCCCCAGCAACTGCGCATCCCGATCGTCGCTGGCCAGAAATGCCCGGGCTACGCCTTCGGCATTTTCGATCGGATGGTTCTGGTTCATCTTGAATTTCAGATCGATCTGATCAATCGACATCTGAAAGCCGACAATCCCAGCTGCCATCGAATCAAGCGATCGATTTGCTGCTGCCAGTGACCAGGGCTTGGACGATCCCGCCTCGAAGTGATCGGACAGTGCCGATCCCAGGGCCAGCAGTTCGCCTGGCTCCTCAATTAATTGGATCGGGCCACGCAGATGGGCTGTTGCGTAATTCCAGGTCGGCACCCGCCGATCCGGGTCAGGGTAATAATTGGGCGACACATAAGCATGCGGGCCATGAATGATGCACAGCGCCCGTTGCCCGGCAGCCGACTTCCACTGTGCATTGGGCCTGGCCCAATGGCCGCGCACCGTGACCTGACCGTTTGAGCGCTGAAGCATCACTGGAAGGTGCGTGGCAAAGGGCTCGCCCTCAACGACCGTCACCAGGGTTGCAAACGGATCATGGGCAGCGAGTTCATCCAGCCGATCCAGATCGTCGGTCTTGAAGTGGGCGGGCAGATACATCAAAACTCCTTGGTCTGAATCCCGTCAGGCACGGGCCACGCGCGCTGCGAACAGCGCATCGGCAATCCGAGCCCATTGCTCGACCGTGACCTGCTCCGGACGCGCCGTCGGGTCGAGCGCAAAATCCGGCGCCTGCGGATCAATGCCCTGCTCGCGCAGCCAAGGCAGGACATGGCCTCGCAACATCTTGCGTCGTTGCGCGAAGGCAACCGACATCAGACGTTCAAGCGATCGCAGATCGAGCACCATTGGTTGAGCGCGGGGCACCAGGCGCACCACGGCCGAGTCGACCCGGGGCGGCGGATCGAATGCATCGGGCGGCACATCGAACAGGTGAACCACCTGATGAAAGGCCTGAAGCATCACGCTCAGGCGGCCATATTCGGCGCAGCCGTGCGGCGCAGCCATGCGTTCGACGACTTCCTTTTGAAGCATGAAGTGCTGATCTCGAATCACATCGTGATGCGACAGCAAGCCGATCAACAAGGGGCTTGAGATGTTGTAGGGCAGGTTACCGACCAGCCGCAGCGGGCCGGCCTGCGCCAAGGCTGCAAAATCGAACTCAAGTGCATCCGACTCATGGACGGTCAGTCGCTCGGGCGGCCAGCGTCGTCCGAGGCGTCCGACCAGATCCCGATCGATCTCGATCGCCTCAATGTGCTCGACACGCTGCAGCAGCGCAGCCGTGAGTGCACCCAGACCCGGCCCGATCTCGACGATTCGCTGATCGTCACGCGGCGCGACCGCATCGACGATCGCGTTGATGACCGAGCCATCGGTCAGGAAGTGCTGGCCGAAACGCTTGCGCGGTGCGTGTTTCACCGTTCGTCGAGGCGGTACTCGACATAGGCCCGGTCACGCGCCTGCGCAACCCACTCTGCAAAGGCCTCATTGGACTTGCGGGTGCGGATGGCACCGCGGGCAGCGGCACGAACGCGCTCGGGCGAGGCCTCGTCGGTGCGACGGTCAACCACCTGGATGAGGTGATAGCCAAACGGTGAGCGCACCGGCTCACTGATTTCGCCTGGCTTGAGCACATTCATCGCATTCTCAAATTCAGGCACGGTGTCGCCGGGATAGACCCAGCCCAGATCACCACCCTGAGACGCACTGCCATCGGCCGAGTACTGGCGCGCCATGTCGGGGAATTCGACCGACTTCGCAGTCAGGCGTTCACGGATTTCGTTGAGCCGCCGCAGCACCTCGGGCTCGCTGTTGAGCTCGTTGATCCGGATGAGAATGTGGCGCGCCCGGGTCTGGCGCACCGGCGCTGCCGCCGATCCGCCGTCTCCGCCGCGACGCTCGACCAGCTTGAGCACATGAAACCCAGCCTGGCTGCGCACGACCGGCGCCACATCCCCCGGCACCAGCCCACTCACCGCATCCATGAAAATTGGAGGAATCTGATCTGCGCGGCGCATGCCCATGTTCCCGCCGACCACCGGCTCGCCGGTCACCTCATAGCTCGCCAGAATCCGGGTGAAATCGACCCCTGTGCGCGCGCCCCGCGCAATGGTCTCGGCCTTTGCCGAGAGTCGGGCCACCTCGGCAGCCGACGCGCCTTCGGGCACACGAACGAGAATCTGCGAAATATTGAACTCAGGAGCCGCCGACTTCTGCTCCTCGAGATAGGCATTGATCTCAGCCTCGGAAACCTGCACCCGGGCATCGATTTCCCGCTCTCTGATCCGGCTGACGATCAGTTCATTGGTCACTTCCTGACGAAACGCACTGAACCCGATGCCGCCCTCGGCCTCGACCTTGTCCCGAAACTGGGCGACGCTGAGGTTGGCGTCCTGCGCAATTCGGCCCACCGCCCGATCGATGATCGCCTCATCGACCCGGATGCCCAAGTCGCGGGCGGCCTGCTGAACGGCGAGATCGGAGACCATCCGTTCGAGCACCTGTGGCTTGATTACTTCATTCGGCGGCAACTCGGTGCCCTGCCCTCTGAGGCGACGCACGATCGCCTGGGTCTTTTGCTGCAGTTCGAGCTCGGTGATGGCCTCGCTGTTGACGATGGCCACGACACGGTCGACGAGGCGCGGATCAGATCGCGCCGAAACCGACTGAAAGGTGGGCGGCGACTGCGGCGTCGTCATGCGCAACTGGCACACAGCCTGGCCACTGAAGACCGCAAGCAACAGCACCGTCAAACGGGAAAACAGCTTGATATTCATTCGTAGCCAGTGAACTTGGACATCGGCACGGGACGCACCTCGGCCGTCCGGTATCCGGGGATGCTTCTCATGAGTATATTCTCGAAGCCATCGAGGCCGACTCGCGCCAGACCGGTCAGCTCGAACTGCATCGTGATTGCACTGGTGCGGGTGGATGTGGCGGTGGTGAAGCGCTGTGCAACGAACCTCAAGGCCCAGCAATCGGCCAGGTACTCGATGCCCAGCAACCCTTCCAGCAATTGCGGCTCCACCGCAACCGTTTGCCCGGTTGTGGGGTCGTTCTGTTCTCGCAAGACCGAATAGTTCATCCGACCCAGGGTGTTCCAGCGACCCGAGATCGGCCAGCGCCATGACGCATCGATCTGTGCGTAGTCTTTTTCCTGATAGCGCACGGCAACATTCAACAGGTGGTTATACGACGGCCACCATCGCCAGGACACGCCGAACCGTGGGAGGCTGGCATTGGCCAGCGAGAACTGGGCACCGGCATCGAGCGAGTGTCCGCCGCCCAGCGCACCGGAGATCCCGATCAGCACGTCCGAGCGCGGGTCGGTGCGCACGGTCTCGCCTGGCAAGGTGACGCGCTGCGGCGAAAAGTATTGCCGCTGCGCGAGCCCGATTCGAAGCTGCTCGGCGCCCGTGTCAGGATCGATATAGCGAGAGACCACCCCGGCGGTCAGCTGATTTGCGTCGGCGATTCGATCGCTGCCGACATAGGTATTTTCATTGAACAACGTTGCAAAACTCAGGCTCGCCTGACCGGAGTCGAAGATCGGAATCGCGCTCTGGTCGCGATAGGGGGCATACACATAGAAAAGGCGAGGCTCGAGCGTCTGGATCATCTGGCGCCCGAACAGCGTGGCCGGCCGCTCGAACACCATGCCCGAATCGAGCGAGAAGACCGGGACCACCCGATCGATGTCATTGGGCCCGGAAGGGTTCACATCCAGCTTGTAGATGGCGGCATTCAGGGTAGCCTTGGGCGTGATGTACCAGGCCGGTCCAGCCATCGGATAGGACACCGACGGATTGATGGTCGCACGCCAACCCTCTGCTGAACCTGGCAGATCCCTGCGGAAATTATTGATGTCCAAGGTGCCGCCAATGTCCAGACCGAAGCGGTCACGCTGAATGTTTGTGACCGTCAGTTGAGGCAGCCGGTTATAGGCCGGTGCGTTGCGCGCCTCCAGAATGTTCTGGTACTGCATCACGCTCAGCCGGGTATTCCAGTCACCCCAGCCCCGAGCGACGAACAGGTTTCTGGGCAGACTGCGCTCGGCACTTTGTGCAATCGACCGGGCGTAATCGACGAAATAGTTGTCGTCCGAAACACCACGAAGCAGCCAGCCACCTGCCCAACCCTGATAGTTGGTGACGTTGAGCACGCTGTTGATCATCCATCGCGACCGATCGGCATCCCGGTCATGCGGCGTGACCTCGAACAGCGTGGTGCCGTTATAGGTGGTGTCGAGATAGCGCGCCAGCCCGCCGAGCTGGAAGCCGCGCTTGTCGGTGTAATTGGTCGACAGCAACAGGTCCCGGTTGGTGGCGATGTTCCAGTAGTAGGGCACACGCACTTCCAGCCCGACGCTCGAGGACTGACCCAGCACGGGCGACATGAAGCCGCTGCGCCGATCCTCACTCAGACCAAAACCGAGGTAGGGCGCCTTGAAAATCGGCAGGTCCTTGAAGTAGACGGTTGCCCAGGTCGCACTGCCCTGGTCGTCGTTCTCGTCAATGTTCAGGGCGTCTGCCTTCATGTACCAGTCCGGATCCGGCGCCCGGCAGGTGGTGTAGACCGCATCTTGCAATGCCACTTCGCCGCGCCGCACGAAATCCACCCGTTGCGCCGTGCCGCGACCACCGGTGAGCGCCAGATTGAAGCGGGTCGACTCGAACTGGCCGCGCATCGAATCGAGCCCGATCTGCAGGCGCGGGCCGAAGAAGACCTGGCCTTCACGTGCAACCCGCACGTTGCCAATCGCGATGAGTTCGTCATCGGCTTCGTAATGGGTGATCCGATCGGCCCGGATCGACAGGCCCCCGCGTCGCAGCTCGGCATTGCCCTCGTAGGTCACCTCGCGATCGGTGCGGCCGGTCACCCGATCGCCACGCCCGAAGGCCGGGCGCGGCACATCGGCGCTCAGGTTCTGCTCGCGCAATTCGGTCTCGAGGCGCAGCCTGGCTAGGGGCGTCTCATCAGCCTGCGGCAGGATCTGCGCATGCGCTGCGGCAGACAGGCAGATGAGGCCGGTGAAGAGCCCGCGCAGCGAGCCGCATGCCGACTGCATGAAGGCGATCGATCTCGCATCGCGGCAGCGCACTCTGGACGGCAAGCTCGACTTTGAGGGGCGCTTCAGGGGCATCCCGTATTATAGGGATGCGTCTCGTTGCCTCAGGAGTCATTGTCCCCATGCACCCGAACCCGCTGCCCGCTGATGAGCGCATGGGGCTGCTTCACGACTGGCTGGCAGGCCTTTCCGGCCCGTACGGGCTGAGCCCGAGCAGCCTTTCGGTGGCATCGAGTGACGCCAGTTTTCGCCGTTACTTCCGGATCGATGCAGACCCGTCTCTCGGCGGCAGCCTGATCGTGATGGATGCACCGCCCCCTCAGGAAGATTGTTCGCCTTTCGTCCATGCCGCCCGCGAATTCGGGATCAGCGGGATCACCGTTCCGCGTGTGATCGAAGCCGACCTCAGCCGGGGATTGCTGCTGCTCGAGGACTTCGGCACGGTGACCTATGCCGACCAACTCAACGCATCGACCGCACCCGCCCTGTACGGCGATGCCATGCAGTCGCTGGTGACCCTGCAGCAGCACACCCGCGCCGACGCCTTCCCGCCCTACGACCGCGCCCGCTTGCTGACCGAGCTCGAACTCTTTGCCCAGTGGTATGTCGCGAGACATCTGGGTGCCACCTTATCGGCTCAGGAAGCCAGCGAACTGCAGGACGTCTTCAACCTGCTGATCGCCGCCGCGCGGTCGCAGCCGCAGGTGGCGGTCCATCGAGATTTCCACTGCCGCAACCTGATGGTGCTGCCCGATGGACGCAATCCCGGAGTGCTCGATTTCCAGGATGCGGTGCACGGCCCGATCACCTATGACCTGGTGTCTTTGCTGCGTGACGCTTACCTGCGCTGGGACGAAGAGCAGGTGCTCGATTGGTCGATCCGCTACTGGGAGCGCGCCCGCAAGGCCGGCTTGCCGGTGTCCACCGATTTCGCCGAGTTCTACCGCGACTTCGAATGGATGGGCCTGCAGCGTCACCTCAAGGTGCTCGGCATCTTTGCGCGGCTGTATCACCGCGATGGCAAGGACCGCTATCTGGCCGACCTGCCTCGGGTGATGCAGTACGTCCGCGAAGCCGCCGCCCGCTACCTGGCCATGACGCCACTGATCAGGCTGCTGGATCGGCTGGAAGGGCGCAGTCCTCAGGTCGGCCACACCTTCTGACCGGGTCGAATCCATGCGCGCGATGATTCTGGCAGCGGGCCGCGGCGAACGGATGAGACCGCTCACCGATGCCCTCCCCAAGCCGCTGCTTGAAGTCGGCGGTCAGCCGCTGATTGTCTGGCACCTGAAGCGTCTGAGCGCAGCCGGAATCCACGACATCGTGATCAATCACGCCTGGCTCGGCGAAAAGATCGAATCGGCATTGGGGGACGGTCGTCGCTTTGGCGTGTCGATCCGCTACAGCGCCGAGGCGCAAGCCTTGGAGACGGCGGGCGGCATTGCACGCGCCTTGCCACTGCTGGGGCCAGCGCCCTTTCTGGTGATCAATGGCGATATCTGGTGCGACTGGCGCCCTGAGCGCGCACACGCCATTGCAGCACAACTGGAGGCCCTGAACTGGCAGGCCTGGTGTGTCCTGGTCGACAACCCCGAGCACCATCGCAAAGGCGACTTTGTGATTGAACAGGGTCGTTTGCTCGACGACACCGCCCTGGCCGACGATGCCACCGGTGCCCGGCCCCGCCTGACCTTCTCTGGAATCGGCATCTACCATCCGGCCTTGTTCGATTCGATCGAACAAGGCACCCGCGCCCCATTGGCCCCTGTGCTGCGCAAGGCCGCCACCCTGGGGCGGGCCGGCGCCGAGCATCATCAGGGCCAATGGACCGACGTCGGCACGCCCGAGCGACTGCGCGAGCTGGATGCACGCCTTTCGACCGTGCACGCCGGCATGCCACCCCCTGCTTTTACACCGACTGCCTGAACGAGACTCTCATGCAACCCTATCTGTCCCGCCGACTGCAGCTTGCCGATCTGATGCGCGCCCGGGGTGGCGGCGTGGCGGTGCTGGCCACAGCACCCGAGGTCATTCGCAACCGCGACGCCCACTATCCCTATCGAAGCGACAGCTATTTCCATTACCTCACCGGTTTTCCCGAGCCGGAGGCGGTCGTGGTCATCGTGGCGGCCCCGAACACCACGCGGTCCTTGCTGTTTTGCCGCGACAAGCACGAAGAGCGAGAGATCTGGGATGGCTTCCGATTCGGGCCTGCCGCGGCCGGCGACCGATTCGGTTTCGACGAAGCCCACTCGATCGACCGGCTCGATGAGCAGATGACCCGGCTGCTGGCAGATCAACCCGCACTGTTTCATCCCCTGTCTGCCCGCCCGGAAACCGACGCGGCCGCGCAGCGCTGGCTGGCCGCGGTTCGGGCTCAGGCCCGCGCGGGCGTCGGTGCGCCAACGGCTGCCTTCGACCTGCATGCACTGCTCGACGAGATGCGCCTGCGCAAGGACGCCCATGAGATCGACATCATGCGGCGTGCAGCGAACATCTCGGCCCATGCCCATGTGCGCGCCATGCAGTCCACACGGCCCGGTGTGCGCGAATACGAGATCGAAGCCGAATTGCTGCACGAGTTCCATCGCAATGGCTCGTCGTTTCCGGCCTATGGCTCGATCGTCGCGGGCGGCAAGAATGCCTGCGTGCTGCACTATCGCGGCAACGCCGACACACTGCGTGACGGCGACCTGCTGCTGATCGATGCAGGCTGTGAGCTCGACGGCTATGCATCCGATATCACCCGCACCTTTCCGGTCAACGGTCGCTTCAGCGGCCCGCAGCGCGAGCTCTACGACATCGTCCTCGCAGCGCAGGCTGCCGCCATCGAACAGACCCGGCCAGGCCAGCGCTTCATTGATCCGCACGATGCTGCGGTCAAGGTTCTGACGCAGGGCATGATCGACTGCGGGCTCATCGAAGGGTCGCTTGACGGCGCCCTGGAGTCGGGCAGCTACAGGCGCTTTTACATGCACCGCACCGGCCATTGGCTCGGCATGGATGTGCATGATTGCGGCGAATACCGCGAGCCGGGTGAGTCGGCCGCTGTGGGTGGCGAAAAGCCCTGGCGTGTGCTGCGCCCCGGCATGGTCCTCACGGTCGAACCCGGCCTGTATGTGCGCGCCGCAGCCGACGTGCCTGCGGCCTATCACGATATCGGCATCCGGATCGAAGACGATGCGGTCGTCACCGATGCAGGCTGCGAGATCATAACCGGCGATGTGCCCAAGTCAGCGTCGGAGATTGAAGCGCTGATGCGGTCGGCATGAGCCCAAAACGCCTGCGCATTACAGGCAGTGGGCCGGTCGCGCTGGTCTGTGCGCTGTTCATGCAACGTCGCGGTATTGCCGCCGGGCAGATCGAGCTCGACCTGACCATCGGACCCGTGCCCGAAGCACTGTCTGCGCGGGTGCTGGCGATCTCCGAAGGCAGCTGTCAGGTGCTGTCCCGAGTCATTGCCCTGCCGCAGGCGGGCCTGATCGAGCAGGTCGAGGTCTCGATGCAGGGGCACGCCGGACGCACCCGAATCGATGCCACCGATCTCGACGTGACTCGCCTGGGCCGGGTAATGCGCTATGGCAGCCTGCTCGATGCGCTTCGCACGGCCACCGCCCGCCACGCGTGGGCAACCGAAGATGCGACCCAGCCTGCGGCCCTGACGATTCACGCAGAAGGCGATGCGGGCGAGGATGCCCGGGTTCGCGACTTCGACCAATCCGCCCTGCTGGGCGAGGTGCATGCATCGAGCTCCAGCACGATCTGGCACTCGACTGCATTCGAGCGCTTCACGCCGCACGGTCCGCTGGCATTGTTGCCGCTGCCTGAGCCCGGGCGCTTTGCGCTGGTCTGGTGCGATCGGGACGCGACCTGCCGCACGCGTCTGCTGGCTGATCGCGAGGCACTCTCTCAGGAATTGAACGACCTGATCGGGGCCCGACTCGGCGCTGTGTCGATGGTCGGACCACTGACCGTGGCCAAACTCACCCGTCGCCTGCGGCGCGACGTGGTCCGCGGTGAGGCGGTCTGGATCGGCAATGCCGCCCAATCGCTTCACCCGGTGGCTGGCCAGGGGCTCAACCTGGGCCTGCGAGATGCATTCGAACTCGCTGATGAACTCGCCTGTGCACTGCGGCGCGACGAACCCATCGACCGCAGCCTGGCGCGCTGGCAATCGAATCGACGCCCAGACCGCCTGGGCACTGTTGCGATCACTGACCTGATGGCATCGAGCTTTACCTGGCCACTGGCCCGTCCGCTGCAATCGCCGATGCTGATGGCACTCGACCTGATGCACTCGTTGCGCAGACCGCTGGCAGCGCGGCTGATGTTCGGGGGTCGCTGAGGGCCGATCGCTTGCCGCTGGAGATCCCTCACGGGCATCAGCGAATTCGGGTCTGAACGCTGATGCGAGCACACGCTTCGCTGGCATTGAAATTGCCCACTTCTTGAGCAACCAGAAGTTCGCTAGAATCCCCTCCCCCTGACGCTCTGTACGCCCGCCCCGACCACAGCCTGCCCGGTCGGAGTCACTTGTCACTGCCGCTCCATGATCGAACTTGGCGTGCATCGCCTGCCCAACCGTGTCTTCGTCGCCCCGATGGCGGGGGTCACCGATCGCCCCTTTCGCCGCCTGTGCCGGCGCCTGGGTGCGGGCTATGCGGTCTCCGAGATGGCGGCGTCCAACCCCAGGCTGTGGCACACCGTGAAGTCCTCGCGGCGCCTGGACCATCAGGGCGAAACCTCTCCGATCGCCGTCCAGCTGGCTGGCAGCGACCCGGCCATGATGGCCGAGGCGGCACGGTTCAATGTCGATCGCGGCGCGCAGGTCATCGACATCAACATGGGCTGTCCGGCCAAGAAGGTCTGCAATGTCGCAGCCGGCTCGGCGCTGATGGCCGACGAGGCGCTCGCCCTGCGCATCGTCGAGGCAGTCGTTGCTGCGGTCGATGTGCCGGTCACCGTGAAAATGCGCACCGGCACCGACCGCACTCAGCGCAATGCGCTTGCGCTTGCCCGCGCCATGGAATCGGCCGGCGTCAGGATGCTGGCCATTCACGGCCGCAGCCGCGCCTGTGCATTCGGCGGCGAGGCGGAATACGAAACCATCGCCCAGGTTGTCGGTGCGGTCGGCATTCCGGTGGTTGCAAACGGTGACATCGACTCCGCTGCCAAAGCGGCCTTCGTGCTGGCCCGCACCGGCGCGGCCGCGGTGATGATCGGGCGTGCAGCTCAGGGACGGCCCTGGATCTTTCGCGAAATCGACCATTTTCTGCAAACCGGCCGCATGCTGCCAGCGCCCACCCTCGAGGAATTCGGCGCGGTGCTGCGAGATCACCTGGTTGATCACTACGCTTTCTACGGCGAGGACGCGGGTCCTCGCATCGCGCGCAAGCACATCGGCTGGTACATCGACGGATGGTGCGACAGCCAGGCAGTTCGTCCATCCGAAGCGGCCCGCAGCGCTGCGCTGCGAGCGGAAATCAACCGATGTGAATCCCCCGAGCGGCAACTGGCGCTGCTCGATGCATACCTTGAACACGCTCATGATGACCAAGTCCAGCTCCATTGACGAAGCGGTGACCCGCAGCCTCGAGAAATACTTCATCGACTTGGATGGCACGCGACCGTGCGCCATCTACGACATGGTGCTGTCGGCTGTCGAACGGCCGATGCTGGAGGTCGTGATGAAGCAGGCACATGGCAACCAGTTGCGTGCCAGCGAAATGCTCGGCATCAACCGGAACACGCTTCGCAAGAAACTGCAGAACCACGGGCTGCTGTAATTGGCCACGACTCAATCACTTCGGAGAATCGAATGCAGCGCGTCAAGCAGGCCCTGATCAGCGTCTCGGACAAAGACGGCGTGGTCGATCTCGCCATGCAATTGCGTGCGCTGGGGGTGTCACTGCTGTCCACCGGCGGCACCGCGAAACTGCTGCAGCAAGCGGGCGTCGAGGTCACCGAGGTGTCCGATTACACCGGGTTTCCCGAGATGCTCGATGGCCGAGTCAAGACCTTGCATCCCAAGGTTCACGGCGGCCTGCTCGCACGGCGCGATCTGCCCGAGCACATGAAAGCCCTGCAGGACCACGGTATCGGCACGATCGACCTGCTGGTGGTCAACCTGTACCCCTTCCAGCAGACGATCTCGCGCCTTGACTGCACCCTGCACGAGGCCATCGAGAACATCGACATCGGCGGCCCGGCCATGCTGCGTGCGGCTGCCAAGAACCATGGCGGCGTCGCAGTGGTCGTTGATCCGCACGACTACCGCCGAGTGCTTGCCGATATCCGGGAACATGGCAGCGTCAGCGATTCACTGCGCTTCGAGCTGGCTCGCAAAGTCTTCGCACATACCGCCCAGTACGATGGCGCGATCGCCAACTACCTCGGTGGCATTCGCGCAGACGGCACGCATGATGCGCACCCTCAGACACTGACCTTGCAGTTCGAACGGGTCCAGTCGATGCGCTACGGCGAGAACCCTCACCAGGGCGCAGCCTTTTACCGCGACACCGACCCTGCACAAGGCGCGCTCGCGCATTACCGCCAATTGCAGGGCAAGGAACTGTCGTACAACAACATTGCCGATTCCGATGCAGCATGGGAGTGCGTCAAGAGTTTCGACGAACCCGCATGTGTCATCGTCAAGCATGCCAACCCCTGCGGGGTGGCGGTGGCCGATGACATTTCGCAAGCCTATACCCGGGCCTTTGCCACCGATCCGACCTCGGCGTTCGGCGGCATCATCGCCTTGAACCGCCCCCTGGACGGTCCAACCGCCGAGCTGATCGCCCGTCAGTTTGTCGAAGTGCTGATCGCACCTTCATTTGATGATGCATCCCGCAAGGTCTTTGCCGGCAAGCAGAACGTGCGCCTGCTTGAGATCCCGCTGTCGCGTCACACCAACCGCATCGATCTGAAGCGCGTGGGTGGCGGCCTGCTGGTGCAGTCGCCTGATGAGCACCGGCTGGATGCAACAGACTTGAAAGTGGTGACTGCCCGAGCACCTACCCCGGCGCAACTGAGCGATCTGCTCTTTGCCTGGCGGGTCGCCAAGTTCGTCAAGTCAAATGCCATCGTGTTCTGTGCCGACGGGCGCACGCTCGGTGTGGGCGCAGGCCAGATGAGCCGGATCGATTCGGCACGGATCGCATCGATCAAGGCGGAGCACGCTTCGCTGACGCTCAAGGGATCTGTGGTTGCATCCGATGCGTTCTTTCCCTTCCGCGATGGCCTCGACGTGGTGGTCGATGCCGGAGCAAGCGCGGTGATCCAGCCCGGCGGCTCGATGCGAGACGATGAAGTGATCGCAGCCGCCAACGAACGCGGTGTGGCCA
>Ga0209598_10000350_pt1 | contig 36729 bp, 29 predicted proteins | sample M_140807_EF_Meta_FD_187317 | JGI IMG/M metagenome (GOLD analysis project Ga0209598, IMG submission 187317) | Freshwater microbial communities from Lake Montjoie, Canada to study carbon cycling - M_140807_EF_MetaG (SPAdes) (version 2) | ecosystem: Environmental > Aquatic > Freshwater > Lake...
CGGCTTACGCGTCTGGCCGCCGGGAGGGCGGCCGACGCATTCGAGGCACACCTCGGCTGTGCCTCCGAATGCGAAAGCCCGCAGGGGCCATGGATGGCCCTGCGGGCGCGATAGTCAGTGCGTCAGCTTCTTGTGCCGGAAGCGGTGTGGCTCGTCGGCCGCGATGCCCTGCCGCTCGCGGCGGCTCCGCTCGTAGACCTCAAAGTTGCCTTCGCACACGTGGACGTAACCGTCCCCTTCGAAGGCGATGATGTGCGTCGCGAGCCGGTCGAGGAACCAGCGGTCGTGCGTGATCACCACGACGGAACCCGCGAAGCTCGCGATGCCCTCCTCGAGCGACCGCAGCGTGTCGACGTCGAGGTCGTTGGTGGGCTCGTCGAGCAGGAGCAGGTTGGCACCGCCCCGGAGCAGCTTCGCGAGGTGCACGCGGTTGCGTTCGCCGCCGGAGAGCGTGCCCACCTTCTTCTGCTGGTCGGGTCCCATGAAGTTGAACTTGGCGACGTAGCTGCGGGCGTTGACGGTCCGCTTGCCGAGATCGATGGTGTCGTGCCCGCCCGAGATCTCCTCGAAGACCGTCTTGTTCGGGTCGAGGGCGTCGCGGTTCTGGTCGACGTAGCCGATGTCGACGGTGGCCCCGACCTTGATGGCGCCCGAGTCGGGCTTCTCCTGGCCGACGAGCATGCGAAAGAGCGTGGTCTTTCCGGCCCCGTTGGGGCCGATGATGCCCACGATGCCGCCCGGCGGCAGCCGGAACGACAGGTTCTCGAACAGCAGCTTGTCGCCGAAAGCCTTGGAGATGTTCTCCACGTCGATCACCTGGTCACCGAGCGCGCGGCTGGCCGGGATGAAGATCTCGACCTCCGAATCGCGCACGGCGGCCTGCTCCGCGGCCAGCTTCTCGTAGGCCGACACGCGGGCCTTGCTCTTCGCCTGCCGCGCCTTGGGCGACATGCGAATCCACTCGAGCTCCTTGTCGAGGGTCTTCTGCCGGGCCGAGGCCTGCTTCTCCTCGAGCTCGAGGCGGGCCTTCTTCTGCTGCAGCCACGACGTGTAGTTGCCCTCGAACGGGATGCCGCGGCCGTGGTCCACCTCGAGGATCCACTTGGCGACGTTGTCGAGGAAGTAGCGGTCGTGCGTCACGGCGACGACCGTGCCCGCATACTCCGCGAGGTGCCGCTCCAGCCAGTCGACACTCTCGGCGTCGAGGTGGTTCGTCGGCTCGTCGAGCAGGAGCAGGTCGGGCTTCTCGAGCAGCAGCTTGCACAGGGCGATCCGGCGCCGCTCGCCGCCGGAGAGATTGGCCACCGCCCAATCGCCGGGAGGCAGGTTCATCGCGTCCATGGCGATCTCCACCTGCCGGTCGAGATCCCAGGCATTCTTCGCGTCGATGAGATCCTGCACGGCGGCCTGCTCGGCGAGCAGCTTCTCCATCGCCTCGGGCTCCATCGGCTCGCCGAGCTTCGCGTTGATCTCCTCGAACCTCGTGAGGATCGCCCGCGTCTTACCCACTGCGTCCATGACGTTCTCGAACACGGTCTTGGCCGGGTCGAGCTGCGGCTCCTGCTGGAGGTAGCCGACGGCGTAACCGTCGGCGAGGCGGGCTTCGCCATCGAATTCGCGATCGATGCCCGCCATGATCTTCATCAGCGTGCTCTTGCCGGCGCCGTTGCGGCCCAGAAGGCCGATCTTCGCGCCGGGATAGAACGCGAGATTGATGTTCTTGAGCAGCTCGCGCTGCCCGAACTTCTTGTTGAGATCGGTGATCTGGAAGATGAAGGCGGGGCCCATCTGACGCAGGTTCGCTCCGTGAACGAGTGGGGACCGAGGGGGGTGGGGCGGTCGGCATGCCGACCGGCTCGGGCACGGCTCCCTGCGGCCGCCGCCTCCGAGCCCGACAGCTTACCAGCATCGCGGCAGCGCCACGAGTGCGCGGCAGGCGACGTGTCCCTCGTCGCAGCTACGGCGGCCCGCGTGCTCGTTGCAGGCCGCATCGCGATGCACTACCATTTCACTTCCCGCAGCGGCTCGCCGAGCCCGGCCGAGGAAGGAGTGCTTCCATGCCCGATTCCACCCATCCCGACGTGCTCGTCTCCACCTCCTGGGTGGCGGAACACCTCACCGACCCGAGTGTCAGGATCGTCGAATCCGACGAGGATCGGGCGCTCTACACACAGGGCCACATCGCCGGAGCGGTGGAGATCGACTGGCAGGTCGACCTGCAGCACCAGATCTGCCGCGACTACATCGACCGTGCCGCCTTCGAGAAGCTCTGCGCGGAGCGGGGCATCTCCAACGATACGACGGTGGTCTTCTACGGCGACAAGAGCAACTGGTGGGCCTGCTACGCCTTCTGGGTGTTCAAGCTCTACGGCCACAAGGACTGCCGAGTCATGAACGGCGGCCGCAAGCGCTGGGAGCTCGACGGTCGGACCTGGTCGAACGACCGGGTGAGCTATCCGCGCTGCCACTACACGGCGACCGAGCAGGACGGCTCGATCCGCGCCCTGCGCGACGAGGTGCTCAAGCACCAGCGGGCAGGCAAGCAGATGCTCGACGTGCGGTCGCCCGAGGAATATCGCGGCGAACGGACGCACATGCCCGACTATCCCAACGAAGGGGCCGTCCGCGGCGGGCACATTCCGGGCGCCGTCAACGTGCCCTGGCCGATGAACTGCAACGACGACGGCACCTTCAAGACCGCGAAGGAGCTCGAGAAACTCTACGTGCGCGAGCTGAAGATGAAGCGTCGTTCGCCGACGGTGGCCTACTGCAGGATCGGCGAGCGGTCGAGCCTGACCTGGTTCGTGCTCACCTACCTGCTGGGCTTCGGCAAAGTGAAGAATTACGACGGCTCGTGGCTCGAGTGGGGCAACTGCGTCGGCGTGCCGATCGTGAAGGGTGCCGCCCCCGGCGGGGCCGCGACGGCGGCCGTCGGCAGCGTTGCGCCCCAGGCCTCGTGACGCCGTCGGACGGCCCTCGGCCGCACACCTCATGAACGCCGTCCAGGATCGCCTCGGCGCGATCATCGCCGAGTTCGCCGATCTCGCCGGTCGCGAGAAGCTGGAACTGCTCCTCGACTTCGCCGCCGGGCTTGCGCCGCTGCCGGCGGAGTACCAGGCCCGCAAGGAGACGGAGGACCGGCGCGTGCACGAGTGCCAGACTCCTGTGTTCCTCTGGACGGAGGTGACAGACGGCAACGCGAAAATCGTGGCGGAGGTGGCGCCAGAGGCGCCGACCGTGAAGGGGTTCGTGGCGATCCTCGCCGACGCGGTCAACGGCCGGCCGGTGCGGGAGGCGGCGACCCTCCCGGACGACATGCTCGAGCGCATGGGCCTGGCCGATGTGCTGGGCATCCTGCGGTCGCGCGGCCTGCGGGCGATCCTCGCCCGCGTGCGGCGGGAACTGGCGGCGCAGGCGTGAGGAGCACGATGGCGATCGAGACATGGCGGGGCGGGGATGGACGAGCGGCCGGCGGCGGCATGCGGCCGATGGCTGGCCGGTGGGGAATGCGTGCGACAGGAAAGGCAGGGCTGACGTGACGGGTTCAACGCATGGAATGCGGGTCGTGGCGGGCATCGATCTGGGTGGCACCGCGATCAACTACACGTTCCTCGACCAGCAGGGACAGTTCCTCATCAAGGGCCTCTGCGAGCATCCGGCCCGGAGCGTCGAGGGCCCCGATGTCTGCCTGTCGCAGATCACCGACGGCCTGGCCGCGGCGGCCGCGCAGGCGGGCGTGCGGCTCGAGGACGTCGTCGCCGCGGGCCTCGACACGCCCGGACCTGCCAGCGCCTCGGGCGTGCTCAGCCGGCGGGGCTCCACGAACTTCGTGCACCCGCAGTGGGCGGGCTACGACATCCGCGCAGGCCTCGAACAGCGGCTCGGCCGCCCGGTCACCTACTTGAACGACGGCAACGCCGCGGCCCTGTGGGGCCACGTGGCCATCTTCGGCTCCCACAACAGGGCGACGAGCCTGTCGGCGATCATCGGGACGGGCCTCGGTGGCGGCGTGATCACCGGCGGCGAGGTGGTCACGGGCCGCAACGGCTTCGGCGGCGAGCTGGGCCACGTGCTGATCCCCTACCACCAGATTCCTGGGATCGAAGGGATCACGCCCAGCTGCAACTGCGGCCGCACGGGCGACCTCGAGTCGCTCTGCTCGCTGACCGCCATCCGCCGCACGCTCCTGCCGCACTTCCTGGCGAAGCAGCCGGGGCACGAGCTCGCCGGCGGCGACGTCGCCGAGGCAGCCAAGCGTGTCCGCGGGCTCGCCGAACGGGGCGACGAGATGTGCCGGAGCATCTTCCGCGTGCAGGCGCGGGCGCTGGGGCTCTTCTTCGACGAGATGATCAACGTCTTCGATCCCGACGCACTGCTCGTGGGCGGCGGCGCGGTGGAGACCGCGGAGGAGTTCCGCCGCTGGTTCGTGGACGAGATCCGCGCCGGCATGCCGACCCAGCGGGAGGAGCAGGCCGGCATCCCGATCCACGTGATCTCCGACGGCGACACGGCGGGAGCCCGGGGCGCCGCCCTCGACGCGGCCCGCGTCGCCCGCGAACGCGGGCTGTGAGCACGCGCCCCGCGGCGACTGCTCACGCCACGCGGTCGAGGATCGGCAGCGACGGCAGCCCGTTGGCCGCGAGCTGCGGTGCGGGGGAGGGGGGCGGCGACGCTTCGGGCCGCGACGCCGGAGGCCCCAGCAGCATGAGGCGGGCCGTGGCGAGCAGCCCGCCCACCGACGCGAAGGTCGCCTCCACGGCCGCCGGCTCGTAGCCGCAGTGCACCATGCAGTCCTGGCACTTGGGATTGCCGCTGGCCCTGCCGTAGGCATCCCAGTCTGTCTGCTCCATCAGTTCTGCGAAGCTGGCCGCGTAGCCCTCGTCGAGCAGGTAGCAGGGCCGCTGCCAGCCGAAGAGGTTGTAGGTGGGCGTTCCCCAGGGGCGGCACTCGAGGCTCCACGCCCCCTTCAGGAACTCGAGAAACACCGGCGACTGGTTGAACTTCCAGCGGGCGGGGGCCCGGTCGAGGATCCTCCGGAACAGCGACTGGCTGCGTTCGCGCCGCAAGAAGTGCTCCTGATCGGGCGCCTTCGAGTAGGAATACCCCGGGGAGATCATCATCCCCTCCACGCCCAGCCCCATCACCTCGTCGAAGAAGCGGCGGTAGCGCTCCGGGTCGGCGTCGCTGAAGAGCGTGGAGTTGGTCGTGACGCGGAAGCCCGCCTTGCGGGCCGCGCGGATCGCCGACACCGCCGTGTCGAACACGCCCGCGCGGCACACCGCATGATCGTGCTCCTCGCGCGGGCCGTCGAGATGGACGGAAAACGCGAGGTACGGCGACGGCGTGAAGTACGAAAGCATCTCCTCGAGTTTCAGCGCGTTGGTGCAGAGGTAGAGATACTTCCTCCGCGCCACGATGCCGGCCACGATCTGCTCGATCTGCGGATGCAGCAGCGGCTCGCCGCCGGGGATCGACACGATCGGCGCACCGCACTCGTCGACCGCACGGAAGCACTGCTCCGGGGTGAGGTGCGACCGCAGAACCTCCGTCGGATGCTGGATCTTCCCGCAGCCCCCGCAGGCGAGGTTGCAGCGAAAGAGCGGCTCCAGCATCAGCACCAGCGGATAGCGTTGGTTGCCCCGCAGCCGCTGCACGGCGAGGTGCCGCAGCACGGAGATCATCTGGCCGACGGGCACACTCATGCGACGCGCTCCGTGGCGACCCGCTGGACGCGGGCGGCCTGCGCGAACCTGGCCAGCGCCATGAGCGGAAAGTAGATCGGATAGTAGTGGTAGCGCAGGTAGAACACCTTCGGAAACCCGGTGCCCGTGAACTCGCGTTCGTCCCACGAGCCGTCGGCGACCTGCCGGGATGCGAGCCACTGCGCGGCGCGGCGGGCCTCCCACGAGCCGTGCCTGCCGGCGGCGATCAGCCCCGCCAGCGCCCAGGCCGTCTGCGATGCGGTCGGGGTGCCGCGGCCCGCCAGCGACTCGTCCGCGTAGCTCTCGGGCGTCTCGCCCCAGCCGCCGCAGGACTGCTGATGGCGGCAGATCCAGTCCGCCCCGGCACGCACAGCCGGGTCATCGGCTGCGACCCCCACCGCGCGGAGCCCCTCGATCGCCTGCCAGGTGCCGTAGATGTAGTTGACGCCCCAGCGGCCGAACCAGCTGCCGTCGGGCCGCTGGCTGGCACGCAGGTAGGCGATGCCGCGAGCGACCGCCGGGTGGCCGGCCCGCACGCCGAGCCTGCCGAGCGCCTCGAGCACGCGGCCGGCGAGGTCGGGAGAGCTGGGGTCGATCATCGCGTTGTGATCGGCGAACGGCACCTTGCAGAGAATCTCCATGTTGTTGTCGCGGTCGAAGGCGCCCCAGCCTCCGTCGGAGCTCTGCATCGATTCCAGCCAGGCCACGGCCCGGCCGATCGCCGCCGCAACCCGCGCGCAACGCGGATCCCGGCCCGCATCGGCCTCCTCGCCGCGCCAGGTGGCGAGGGCGATCAGCACCATCGCGGTGTCGTCGACGTCGGGATAGAAGCGGTTGGCGTACTGGAAGCACCAGCCGGATGGCTCCACCGCGTCGCCAGGCCGCTTCCAATCGCCCCCCTGGCGGATCTCGCGGTCGAGGAGCCAGTCGACGGCCGCCTCCAGCGGGCCGTCCAGCCGCTCGGCCCGCCCGACACCAGCCGCCATCAACTGACGCGACGCCCGCACGGCCGTCCGGGCGTCCGCGACGGCCCGCAGCGACAGCGCCGTGTCCCAGACGGGAGAGCGGCAGGGCTCGAGCCTGACGGAACCGTCGTCCTGCGGCTCGACCAGCCGGCCGAGCTGCCGCCAGCACTCCTCGACCTCGGGCGAGTCGTCGGCGCATCCCATCGCCCGCAGGGCCACGATGCTCCACACGATCGGCGGGAAGATGGCGCCGAGGCCGTCGCTGCCGTCGAACCTGTCGAGCATCCACCGCCGGCAGGCGACAACTGCCCGCCGACGCAGCGGACGGATGCCGACCGCGTCGCAGGCCTTGAGAAGGCGATCCACACCGTGAAAGAACAGGTCCCAGCCGCCGGACGCGACGCGGCGGGGCCGCTCGCCGGACGGCGGGAAGAGCTCGGCGATCCCGCTGTCGGCCGGGATGCGGCGGACCGGCTTACAGGCCCAGATCAGCGACAGCGGCACGATCATCGTCCGCGACCATGCCGACACGCGGCTGAGATTCACCGGAAACCAGTCGGGCAGGAGTACCATCTCCGGGGGCACGGCCGGACAGTCGTCGTAGGACATCTGCCCCAGCAGCGCGAGGTAGAACCGCGTGAAGCTGTTGACCGCCCAGGGGCCACCCGCCTCGTGGATCGCGCGGCGGGCGCGGCGAAGAGGCTCCGAATCGGGATCGTGGCCGGTGATCTTGAGAGCGAAATACGCCTTCACGCTGGCACTGACATCCACGGGGCCGCCCGGGTGGATGGCCCAGCCGCCGCCGGGAAGCTGCTCCTGCAGGATGCGGCGGGCCGCCCCCGCGATCTCCGGCTGACCGAGCCTGCCAGCCCAGGTGAGGATCAGGATGTATTCGCTCTCGAGGATCGTGTCTCCCTCGAGCGGGCCGCGCCAATGCCCGTCGGCGTGCTGCCGCCCGAGAAGCCAGGAGCAGGTGGCGTCCACGGCGTCGAGGGTCTGTTCGTTCCCCTCATCTCCCGCATCCCGCCGCATGCCACCCCTCGCGGACACGACGGCAGCCGCCACGGGGCCGTCGGCATCGATGGTGGCGCTTCCAGAATCGGGCCGCAGTCCGGTGAGGCTCATGAACACGTCCCTGTTGCGCGGGTGGCGGCGATCCATCGCCGCAGGTCCGGGGCACACGACGAGGGAGAATAGAGAACGGCGAGAATGCCAACAAGCGCGAAACGGCAGGTTTTGGGCTGGGGCGCGACCACCACCCAGGACCAGCCGGGCTTCGCGGCGGAGACTGGCGAGAATGGGCAGACTTTGCCGCGACTCAGCCGGTCGGCGCCGCCGAGGCGGCCAGAAGGGCCTCCGGGAGACGTACGAGCAGCCTCGTCCCCTGGCCGGGCCGGGAATCGATCACGACGTCGCCGCCGCTCGATTCGACAAGCCGCCACGCCTTGGGCAGCCCCATCCCGGCGCCTCGGCCCGCCTCGCGACCGCTATAGAAAGGGTCGAACGCCCGCTTCACCTGCTCGAGCGTCATGCCTCGCCCCGTGTCCTCGACGCTCACCTCGCAGTCGCCGCCATGCCCGCCGCCGCCGTGCCCGCCAACGCCATGCGTCACCCGCACGACCACGCGGCCCCCGGCCGACGCCGCCTCGATCGCGTTGACCAGCAGGGCCCGCAGCGCCTCCTCGACCTGCACGCGATCGACGAGCACCGCCTGCGGCGCGGGCAGCGGGCTGTATTCCAGCCGCACGCCGGCAGCCGTGGCCTGGACGCGGACGGCCTCGATGGCGGCGGCCACGATCCCGCCCACGTCGACCGGCTCGCGGCGCGGCTTCGGCGGCCGCGCGAAGACCATCATGCCGCCGATCATGTCGCGGGCGCGGAACGACTGGTCCACAATGGTCGAGAGCCTGCGCCGGCGTTCCGGATCGCGCTCCTCCAGAAGCAGCGACTGCGCCCGCGTGGCGATGTTGGCCAGCGGGTTGTTGATCTCGTGGCCGGCACCGTATGCCAGTTCTCGCATCGACTCGATCCGTGCGACGGCTACCGCCCGCTCGAAATCCTGCCGCAGCCTCGCGTCTGCGACGGCCACACGGAGTGCTTCGCGGAGCAGCACCGCCTCCGGCGGCGGGCCGGCCCCACCCGCCACCCCTGCCACTCCCAGTGCCCGTTCGTCGCCGGGCAGCACGAGGCAGGCGGCGAGCACGCCGACGGAATCGTCATCGAACCCCGACGGCCCCTGCTTGAGCCGCTCGAGCCACGTCGCGCACCCTGCCACCGGCACGCCGGAGAGCAGCGCATCGAGTCCGCGGGAGACCGTGCCGGATGCGGGCGGCGGGGGAGTGCCACCCGCGCAGGCCAGCACCGCATGGGCGAGCTCGAGGCAGTCGCGACGCCCCAGCGGCAGCACAGCATCGGGCAGCGCCGGCCCCACGGCGAACGCCAGCCAAGCAACCGCGTGCCCCGGCTGGCCTGCGGCCCCATGCTCCGGATGGTCGGTCGCACGCTGGTCGGTCACCTGCAACGCCCTCCAGAACAACGAATCAGCAACGAATCAGCATGAGCACCACGAGCGGCATGGAAGAGCATGGAAGAGCATGGAAGAGCATGGAAGAGCATGGAAGAGATGGACGAAAAAAAGGACGGCAGCGCCGGACTGTGCCCGGCGCTGCCGCCTCCATGCGTGCGATCGCTTCCGCGACCATTGGCTTCGCAAACTGCCTCAGGAACCGGCGGCCACCGACTCGATGTCGAGAAGGCTGCAGATCCGGTCGACGAGCACCTCGGCCTCGAACGGCTTCTGCAGGAACTCGTTCGCTCCCGAAGCCTTGAGGTCCTCGATCTTGTCGGGCTCACACATGCCGGAGATGCAGATGATCCGCACCTCGTCCATCGTGGAGTCGCTCCGCACCCGCTGGCAGACTTCCTTGCCGTTGATGTCCGGCAGCATGACGTCGAGCACGATGAGGTCGGGACGGTAATCCTTCACCATCATCCCGGCGTCGAACCCGTTGTTGACACTGCGGGTCTCGAACCGGCCGTCGCGCTCCAGCACGTCGGTGATCAGGTCGACGAGGTCCTGGTCGTCGTCGACGACGAGAATCTTCCGCCGACCGCTCTCGAGCGCATCGGTGGGGATGCCGTTGTCCCGCATGAACAGGAACAGCTGATCACGGGGAATCCTCCGGAACCGGCTGCCCGGCACCCGGAACCCCTTCAACTGACCGGAGTCGAAGCAGCGAATGATCGTCTGCTGACTCACCTTGCAGATCTTGGCGGCTTCGCCGGTTGTGTACACGGTCTTCTGCATGTGCCTTACCACCCTCTCCCTAGCCGTGGTAGCAGCTAGTCAAAACGGAACCCGGGGAATGACTCGCTCCGAAACAATCGTCCCAAAAAGTCAGCCCCGAGCGCCTAGGCCTCCTGGTTGCCGTAACGCCCGCAATCCCTCGCGAATGTCGCCATGACGCCCCCGACCGCCGAAACAGCCGGAAACACCATGACTGTGACCGAATCGTGCCAAGAGAGGCAGCGAGGGGCGGGACTCCGATTCCCGAACGGCCACCTGGCTTACCATCCTTGCCACGCACGCAACTCTAGCGGCATCTTGCGTAGTGAGTCAAGATCGTCGTAGTCGTCGCAAACGGCTTGTGCGCAAGAGCTTGGGCAATGCCCCCGGTGTCGCCGAAATTTCTTTCGGCCGCCAGGCTTCTGGCCGGCGGCGCAACCTCCGTGGCCTGCGTCGCCTTCGTCCGGCCGCCTGCCGCCGGCATGAGAACTGGCCGCCGGCATCAGGCCTGGGGTGCGACGACCTCGAGAAGCTCGACCGCAGGCCGGCCGTTGAGAAGGATGTCGGCCACCCTCCCGTAGACCGGCGCTGCGCGAGCCGTCGCCTTGCCGAACAGGCCGGCGAGGTGGGGACCGGGAGCGATCTCCAGCAGGGACACTGCGTGCACCTCGCGGAGGATCCCGGCGTCGATGAGGATGCGGCCGAGGGGCCGCCGGCCGTCGCGAATCTCACGCGCCGTCCGTGGATCGACGCTCCGCAGGTCGATCCGCACGATGCCGTGCTGCACGACCCTGCCGGGGGGCGACTCGAGGAGGATTTCCCGGGCATACCAGGCCGCATCCTCAGCTGCCTCCTGATCATCGGCCCGCCCCACGACCCGCAGGTGGACCGGGCCGCCGTGAAACCGCTCCATCGCGACCGTCATGTGGCTGCGATGGTCGAGGAGCTGCCGCGCGGGCTGCGGCACATCCGCCGCCGGCACGCCACGGATCCCGCCGAACTCCTCCGGCGTGCAGAACAGCCGCACCAGGGCCATGGCGCGGTCCTCGGGCTCGCAACTCGAAGGCTCGACTGGCATGACGGTCCGCCGCAGGGGGCTCACGGCCGGCGCAGCGTGCCGCGGCCTGGGACCGGATTTTCAGTCGGGACCGCGACGACAGCAAGGCTCAGGCGTCGCACGCGGCCGCGGCCGGCTCCGGGACCGCCAGATCGAGCAGGAATTCGAGCACTTCCCGCAACCGTCGGCCGCGGCAGCTCGCGGCGGCAGCTGCCGCCAGGGACCGCTGCTCGGTGACGATTCGCGAGGCCCGCTCGAACACACCGGCGATCTGGTAGAGCCGCCTCGCCTCGGCCACAGCCGCGGCCACGTCCGCGTCAGCGGCAGCCGGCCGGCCAGCGGCCCGGGCCACATCGCGCAAACGCGCCCCATCGGCGTCCGTGAGCCTCTCCATCGCCAATGCCCACATGACCGTGGGGCGGCCGCCGAGCAGGTCGCCGGCGGCGCGGCGGTCGTTCTCGAAATCACCGTTCCAGTCCTTGAGGTCGTTGAGCACCTGGAACCCGGTGCCGACGTGCAGCGAGTAGGCACCGATCGCGCCGGCCCGGGACGGCTCGACTCCGGCCAGACGGATGCCCATCGCCAGCGCCGCCTCGAACGCCGGCGAGGTCTTCAGCCCGTAGATCGCGAGCGCCTCGTCCGGCAGCAACCCCTTGTCGCCTCCATCCCGCCAGGCCAACTCGGCCCCCTGGCCCTGCGCGAGCCGCAGGTGGGCGTCGGCCAGGATGGCGACCACGTCCCGCAGCGTGTCGGACGCGACTCCCGGCAGCGCCGCCACGAGCCTGTAGCCGAGCCCGACCAGGTAGTCGCCGGCATTGATCGCCGCAGGAACGCCCCGCTCCATGTGCAGCGTGGGCCGTCCGTAGCGCATCTCGTCACCGTCCTCGATGTCGTCGTGGACGAGGGACGCCTTGTGAAACACCTCGATCGCAACCGCCGCGGCCCGCACCGCGTCGCGACTGCCGTCGGCGACGGACCGGCCCGCGGGCGGCGCGTCCCGATCGGCGAGCACGGCGTCGTGGGCCGCGAGACAGATGAATGGACGGAGGAACTTGCCGCCGCGGACGAGGAACTCGCCGGCCATGGCAGCGGTGGCCTCGAGCGGAGGCACCCGCCGGGCCGCGGGCGTCAGGCCGCCGAACACCGGGCCGAAAACCGGCCCGATCGCCAGTCGATCAGCCATGTCCGCCAGCCGTTCGGCCGTGAACATGCCCGCGGCCTCGTGCAAGAGCGGCAGATAGTCGCCGACCGGGGCGGCTTCGCCTCCCGCCACGCCGAGCAGCCGCAGCACCCAGTCGACGTCGATCGCCGCAGCAGCCATCGCGGCCCCGCAGCCCCGTCCCGCGCGGTGGCTGGGCTCGGATGTCACCGCCGCCGACAGCCCGTCCTGACCGGGGCGGCCGGCCTCCCTAGCCGGTGCGGACCGTGCGGCCGGCTCGAACGGCACGGCGGCGATCGGCAGAGCGAACGCAGGGAGCATACCGAATGCTTTTTCAAGGTCGGAGAGCCTCGCGATGCCGAGCACACCGTCGTACTGGCCGGTCATGAGCCCGCCGATGCCGGCCACGGCCCGCCCCACCGGCTCCACGACCCAGCCCACGTCTCGCGCCGCCGCCCAGATCGTGGCAATGCCGCAATCGGGGCCGCAGACGAGCGGCACACCCGGTGATCTGGATGCATCGGCCGGCGGTTCGTCGAAGCGGCCGCTCTCGGCCCGCTCCGATGTGTCCGGGGCAGCCGTCGCGCACGGACAGTCGGGCAGAAGCAGGAGCCGCCGCCCTGCCGACGTGACCGCCAGGCGGTCCCGCCAGAACTCGGAAACGATCGTGACCATCGTCCAACCGACATGCTCCGGAGCCGCCTGCGCCCGCTGCACGAGCGTCTCCGCCACGCCTCGCAGGCCGGCGGCGGTCCGCACCTCGGCCGGGGCACCCCCGGCTCGCCACGCCGACACCAGGTCGGCCGCCATGGCCCGCAGGCGATCGCGGACCGCACGGTTGGCCGGGCACCGCATGCTCTCGCTCGCGGACCGGCCGTATGTCCGCTGGCCCTCCTGCGTACGAGCGGCACGCTGCGACCCGCTGTCGGTGGCGACGGGCGTCTGTTGCACGGCAAGTCTCCTGTTCGGCGGCGTGGCCGCAGGCCGCTCGGAGCCGCGGATCTCTCAGCCACGCTCTGAAAAAAGGCACTGCGAGGGAAAAACAGCCCTCTCCCAAAAACCGCACCGCGGGCCGCCGGCTAACCGGCCGAAGAGGCTGTATTCTCGGCCCGCTGGCCGGCCAGACTATGCCCGAAACAGCGACCGGACGAAAAGCCGGTTTTGGCGTTCCCTTGGCGTTCCCCGGACGCCTCGCCGGAGGTTCTCCCCAGAGGCTCTCCCCGGGGCCCAGCACCCCGACCAGCGTCTACAGCGGGGCCGGGTCGAAGAACCGCGGCAGCAGGGCGTCGACCTCCAGCAGCCCGCGGCGGGACAGCACCGGCACCGGCGTCACGGCCTCGAGATAGCCCTCCGCCTCCAAAGCCCGCCACCGATCGGCCCATTCCGCCAGCGGATCGACGCCGAACTTCCGTGTCAGCCTCGCCACATCGAGCCGGCCACGCTTGAGCCCCAGCACGGTCTCCCGGATGAGCAGCTCGCGCGGGGTCGGCACCAGCCCCCGGTGGATCGGCAGCCGTCCCGCCTCGACGGCCGACAGGTAGTCGTCCCAGTGCGTCGCGTTCTGGTAGTGGATGCCGGAAAGATGCCCGAAGCTCGCGACGCCAAGGGCGACCAGGTCGCTCCCCTCCCAGAGCATGTCCCGGTAGCGGAAGTGGACGCGGGCGGGATCGCGGACGAGCGTGTAGCCGCTGGAGATCGCATAGCCCTTTTCGAGGCAGCGGCTGAACGCCCAGTCGACCCACGCCCGCTTCGTCGGCCAGTCGGCCACCGGCGTCTGGCCGCCCCCCTCCCGTGCGTCCTTGACGAACACGGTGTTGTACGGCAGCTCCATCTGGTAGATCGTGATGCTGTCGGGCTCGAGATCGAGCGTCTTCTCGACGGTCGCCCGCCACGACTCGAACGTGTCGCCCACCATGCCGGCGATCAGGTCGACGTTGGTGCTCGGAAATCCGGCGTCCTTGATCCAGCCCCAGGCCCGGAGAATCTCGGCGGAGAGGTGGGCCCTGCCGTTCGCCTCGAGCACGTCGTCGGCGAAGTTCTCGACGCCGAGCGAGATCCGCGTCATGCCGAGCGCCTTGAGCGCCCGCACCTTCGGCTCGGAGAGCGTGCCGGGCTCGCACTCGAACGTCACCTCCTCGGCGTCCTGCCAGCCGAAGCTCTCGTGCAGTCCGGCCACGAGCCGCTCGAGCTGCTTGACGGAGAGGAACGACGGCGTGCCGCCGCCGAAGTAGACGTAGCGGAGCGTCCGCCCGGCGACCGCGGGTCGGGCCGCCGCCGTCGCCGCCTCACGGGCCAAGGCGAGCGAGTAGCGCTCGACATCGGCCGCATTGACGTCCGTGTAGACGCGGAAGTAGCAGAACTTACACCGCTTGCGGCAGAACGGCACGTGCAGGTAGAGGCCCAGCGGAACGGCGGCCGGCGGGGCGTCGAACGCGGCGAGGACCCGCGGCACGGCGGCCTCGTTCCACCGCGAGAACGGCGGATAGTTGCTGACGAAATAGCTGCCCGGCTCGGTCGCTGTGCTCGTCACTGTGGTCGTCACTTTGCTTTTGGCGACGCCGCCCGCCGCGCCCGCGCGGCATGCCGGAGCGGCGCCGGCCGGGCTACAGCCCGCGGGCGGCGAGGAGGTCGTCGAAGTCTCGCAGGTGGTAGGCCACCTTGGCCTTGTCGAGCACCCTGCACAGCGACCGCAGTGCGATCCCCATGCCGTCTGGCCCGCTCGTGCCGCCGAACTGCCCGCCGCCGCGGACGTGCGGCTCGAGGTCGAGGAACACGCCCGGAATGCCCCGGCGCTCCAGCTTCTTCGTGAGCGCCGGCAGCATGCCGCGGAGGTCGGCGAGGATCCGGTCGTGGCCGCCAGCCCCCCGATCGGCCGGCACGAAATTCTTGAGCATGTGCTCGTCGACGTGCCTGCCGATGGCCTTGGACGACACCTTCCGGTAGTCCTTGATGTGGACCCACCCCAGCCCCGGCTTCATCACCTCCCACTGGTGGTAGACCTGGGCGGTGGAGAAGCCCTGCGCCACGAGGTTGGCGGCGTCGAACACGAGCACGAGCCCGGGGTGGTTCACGCGGCGGTGGATCTCCGCCAGCAGGTCGCCCGTCTGGCCGACGAGGTTCGCCTCGACCTCGAGGCCGAACGTGAGGTCGGAACGGTGGCAGGCCTCGGCGATCCGGCCGATGCGCTCGACGGCCTCCTCGAGGTAGGCCTCCGGCTTCTCGCCCTTCGGGGGATAGAACGAAAACCCGCGGATCAGCTTCGTCTCGAAGGCGTGGGCCAGTTCGCAGGCCTTGGCCACGTCCTTGGCGAGATACTGCTTGAACGGCACGTAGGCATTCTTGGTGCCGTCGGGCTTGTCGACGAGCTTCACCTTGCCGATGGGCGACGCGATCGACGCGACGTTGAGCCCGTATTCGTCCTCGAGGTGCCGAACCTTCTGGATCTCGGCGACGGACAGCTTCATCACGTTCTTGACACCCTTGCCGACGTCGATGAAGCGGATGCTGTAGTACTCCAGTCCGATCGCGGCCAGCGCCGCGAACTGCTCGACGGCGGTGAGGTGGAACGCCGACTCGTCGGCGAGGGCGGAGAGGAGAACGCGGGAGGAGCCGGACGGGGTGCGGGCCATGGCGGAATGGGAACTCCGGGACTTTGGATCTCGACCGTGCCGCGATTGTGACTCCGCGGCGGCGCGATGGAAAGGGCGTCGCCGTGGTGCCGCGCGGCCTGGCAGGAGCCCGGCACGCGGTTCGCAGAAGACCAACGCCGGTTCAGGCGGTCGGGGGCAGGGGATCGCCGGCGGGGTGCGACACGACGATCCGTGACGAAATCCCGCCGCGGGGTGTGAAGCTCGCGACGAGGGTCATCCGCCGCGGCCGCAGGACCGCCACGAGGTCGTCGAGGATCCGGTTGGTGACGTTCTCGTAGAAAATTCCCTCGTTGCGGAACGCCTGCAGGTACAATTTGAGGCTCTTCAGCTCGACGATCGAGCCATCCGGAACATAACGAAACGTCAGCGTGCCGAAATCGGGCTGGCCGGTCTTCGGGCAGACCGACGTGAACTCCGGGCAGACGATCTCGACGAGGTAGTCGCGTCCGGGAGACTGGTTGGGAAAGACCTCGAGTTGGTCGCGCGAGGGACGGACGGACGTGGCGGCGTTGCTCATGATGAACCCCAGTCTGCCATGAATCCGCCCGCTCGCAAAGACGCTCGCGGCCGCTCCGCCGTCGTCCTGCTCTCGGGCGGGCTCGACTCGGCGACCGCGGCCGCCTGGGCGGCCGGCGTGGGCTACCGCCTCTCGGCCCTGTCGATCGACTACGGCCAGCGGCACCGCGTCGAACTCGACGCGGCGCGGGCCGTGGCGGCGGCGCTCGGGATCGAGGACCACGTCGTCCTCGCCATCGATCTGGCGGCGTTCGGCGCGAGCGCTCTGGTCGATCGGGATGCGACGGTGCCGAAGGGACGTGCCGACGCGGAGATCGGCAGCGGCATCCCCGTGACCTACGTGCCGGCCCGCAACACCGTCTTCCTCTCGCTGGCGCTCGCCATGGCCGAGGCCCGCGCCGCCGACGCGATCGTGCTCGGCGTGAACGCGATCGACTACAGCGGCTATCCCGACTGCCGTCCAGAGTTTCTCGCGGCGTTCGCCGAGGTCGGGAGGCTGGGCACGAAGGTGGGCGTCGAGGGGCGGCCGATCCGCCTGGAGGCGCCGCTCGTGACCCTCACGAAGGCCGAGATCATCGGGCTGGGGCTGTCGCTGGGGCTCGACTACGGCCTGACGACAAGCTGCTACGACCCCGACGCCGACGGCCGGCCCTGCGGCGCGTGCGATTCCTGCCGGCTGCGGGCCGCCGGATTCGCGGCGGCGCGGGCCGTCGATCCGCGTTCCTCCCGCTGACGCCTCTCCACGACCGCCGCCGATGCGCATCGCCGAAATCTACGCGTCGCTCCAGGGGGAGGGCCTGCTCGCGGGCACGGCCAGCAGCTTCGTCCGCACGAGCGGCTGCAACCTCCGCTGCCACTGGTGCGACACGCCGTTCACGTCGTGGGAGCCGACCGGCGAATGGCGGGCCGCGGCCGACGTCGCCGCCGACGCGCTGGCGCTGGGGCGGCGGCACGTTGTGATCACCGGCGGCGAGCCGCTCCTGGTGGCCGACCTGCCCGATCTGTGCCGCCTGCTCCGCGACTCGGGCCTGCACGTCACGCTCGAGACGGCCGGCACCGTGCCGTCGCCGGCCGCGGCCGATCTCATGTCGATCAGCCCCAAGCTGGCGTCGTCGGGGCCGCCCGCAGCCACACCAGGCGGCTGGGCCGCCAGACACGCCGCCGCGAGACGCCGCGACGACGTCGTCCTCGCGCTCATGCAGGCCGCCGCCTACCAGCTCAAGTTCGTCGTCGACACCCGCGCCGACCTGGCGGAGGCCGACGCCTGGATCGCCGACCTGGCGGCCGCGCTGCCCGGGGGCGTCGACCGCAGCCGCATTTTCCTCATGCCCCAGGGCCGCTCACCGGAGCAGCTTGCCACGACCATGCGGTGGCTCGCGGCCGAGTGCCGCTCCCGCGGCGTCCACCTGGGGCACCGGCATCACATCGAGTGGTTCGGACACACACGCGGCACGTGACCGGCCCGCGGGCCCCAGCCGCCTGGCGCAGCCTCGCAGGCCGCGGATAAAATCATCCGCCGCTGGAGGCGGCGACGGCGACTGCCGAAAAACCTCGGCTTTTTTGCCGCTCGCTCTCGTGGAAAAAGACCGGGGAGGGCTTTTTCCACAGCCAGCTAGGAGGCCGCCTCCTTCGGCGGCGCGTGGCCGCGCGGCCCGAAGGCGAGCACCGTTGCGGCGCCGGCCGCGACCACGAGCAAGCCCGCAAGGAAGAACGGGCTCATCGATTCAGGTTTCGTGTCGGCCATGACGATCGTCGTGAGCGTGTTGATCACGGGAGCGCAGCCGAACACGACCGGCATCACGGTGAAGGGCTTGCCGCCACAGGCGAAGGCGAGGATCGTGCCGAGCGCCCCAAGCGCCCCCAGCGATCCGGCGGCCAGGCTCCACACGAGGCCGTCGACGTGCCATGCTCCACGATCGCCCGTGGGCCCGAGCAGGGCCAGCGGCACGAGCACGGCGATCAGGAAGTAGGAGACGCCGATGCAGATGAGCGGCCGCAGCCGGCTGCCGCCCATCGCCACCTGCCCCTTGTGGAGCACGGGCCCGTAGGCGCCCCACGACAGCATCGCCATCGCCGCCGAGAGGAGCACGCCGAGGAAATTCTCCGCCGTGCGCTCGACCTTTCTCTCCACCGACACCGCGGCCTCCGTGGCCTCCGTCGCGGCGGCGGCCGCCTTGGCTGGGGGCGTGTGTGCCGGCGTCTGCGGCTTGAAGATGAGCACCGTGGCGGCGCCGGTGATCACGAGGATCAGGCCCGCCAGGAACGGCGCCCTGAGCTGGTCGAAGGCGCGGTTCATGGTGGCGTTGAAGAGCGTGTTGACCACCGGCGCGCCGCCGAAGACCAGCGGCATCACGTAGACCGCCTGACCGCCGAAGACCCGCAGGGCGAGAATCACCCCGAGCGCTCCCAGAGCACCGGCCGCACCTGCCACCAGGCTCCAGAGCACTCCGGTGCGCGTCCACCGGCCCTTCTCCCCGCCGCGCGCGAGGATCGCCGAGGGGACGACGATGGCGATCCCGAAGTAGGCGAGCCCCACGCACATGAACGCCCGCAGCGCCGAGCCGAGCAGCCCGCTGCCGACGTGCAGCACCGGGCCGTAGACGCCCCAGCAGAAGGCGGTCAGTGCGATCGCCGCGAGCATTCCCAGAAACTGGAACATCGATCATTCTCCAAGGCGGGTGGGAGGGCGGGCTCCGAACACCATACCTCATCGGTGCACCGCGATCGATGCACCGTGGACCAATCGGGACCAATACCACCGACCGGGACCGATCGGCAGCCGAAGCCCCGTCAGGCGACCCGTCCGCGGGCCGCGCCCCCATGCACCAGCGAGAGCATCGCGGCGCCGACGTCGTCGACAGTGAGCAGCCGCATGCAGTCGTGATGGCCGAGCGGGCAGACCCGCTTGCCGCACGGCGAGCAGGGCAGATCGGCCCGCAGCTCCACGAGGTGCCGCTGGTCGGACCGGCTCAGTCGCGGATCCATCGGCCCGTGCAGCACCACCGTGGGCGTGCCAAACGCGGCGGCGATGTGCCGCGGACCGCTGTCGGATGTCACGAGCACGGCCGCCCGCCGCAGGACCGCCTTCGCGAGGCCGAAGGGGAGCTTCTCCACGTCGGCGAGGCTCTGCACCGCCGGGTGCGCGGCCCGCCGGGCGATGTCGCGGGCGTCGTCACGATCGCTCGGGCCGCAATGCACGAGCACGCGGCAGCCGGGCAGCCGTTCGACCGCCAACCGGGCCAGCGCCGCGAACCGCTCGCTTCCCCAGGCCTTCGAGGGGCCGTAGGCGCCGTTGTCGTTGAAGACGACGAGCGGGCCGTCGGCCTCGCCGGTCCGGCCAGCCGGCCGGCCGAACAGCCGCGTGAGCACGTCGGCGGCGGCGGCCTCGTCGGCGGGCGTGGTCGCCAGTTCGAGCGTGAGCGGTCCCCGCGGGACGCCGATGCGCTCCGCGAGATCCATCGCGTGTCCGGCGGGCGAGGCGGGCTCGACCCGCCAGCGATTGAGCCAGCCGCCCCGTGGCGATCCCCGCTCCGGCTCGAGCGGGTCGGTGAGCAGCCAGCGTCGCCAGTGCCGCGCGAAGCCCACGCGCCGCCGCGCACCGCCGGCGAAGGCGAGGGCCGCCGATGAAAGCGAGTTGGGAACGACGAGCGCGACGTCGGCCGGATCCTCGCGCAGCCGCCGGGCCACCGCCCCGAACCGCCGCGCGGGATCGCGGCTGCGGCGGTCGTAGAAGACGAGTTCGTCGAGCCAGGGCGAGCCCTCGAGCAGTTCGGCGAACATCGGCTTGAGCACACCGGTGATCCGCGTCCCCGCACCGAAGTGGTCGCGCACGGCCCGGAGCATCGGCGTGCTCATGACGAAGTCGCCGACCCACCTGGGCAGGATGACGACGATGTGCTCCGGGGCGGTCTTCATGCCGCGACACAGTACCCCGCCGGCGGCCAAAACCCCAACCGCAAAAACGGCCGGTCCGATACCACCCGCGGCCCGGAACGGGCAGCGGGCACGCCTGTCAGTCGGGCTTCGCCAGCGCCCGCCCCGGCTGCAGCCGCGTGGCACCGCGGGCCGCGACGATGCCGGCCGCCAGGGCGGCGGCGAGCGTGAGGAGCCACGTGACCGCGATCCAGCCCGCCGGGACTCCGGCCCGCCCCGACGCGAACGCCGGCACGAGCGAGAGACAGCCGGCCAGGGTGCCGGCCGCGAGCCCCAGCAGCACCATGATGAGAGTCTCCAACACGACGAGCAGGCCGATCCGGCCCCGCGTGAAGCCCAGCGCCTGCAGCAGCCCGAGGCTGCCGCGGCGCTCGAGCACGCCCTGCGCCTGCACCGCGGCCACACCGGCGGTGCCCAGGAGAAGCCCGAGCGTGCCGAGCGCCTGGAAGCCGGCGAGGAACGTGTTCTGCACGGCCTGCAGGCTCCGCAGCCGCTCGACGGCGGGCACAACGGCCGGGCCGGCGTCGGCCCAGGCCCGCGACACCGCCCGGGCGGCCAGCGCCGCATCGGCGTCGGGTGGTGCTTCGACCAACGCGAGGGAATAGCCCGACAGCCTCGGATGGAGCCGCTGGAAGTCGGCCTCGCCCACGAGCACGTAGCCCTGCAGGATGCCGGGCTCGAGCAGCCCCACGATCTCGCAGGCCGCGCGGCCCTCCTCGGCATCGAGCCCGAAGCGGGAGCCGACGCCACCGAGCTTGAGCGCCCACTGCGCCGTCGCCTGGTCGAGGATCACCGGAGTCGGCCGGCCGGCGGCGGCCCGCGCCGGATCGTCCCGCAGCAGCATCCAGGGATTCTGGGCCACGGCATTCTGGGCCACGGCATTCTGGGCCACAGAATTTGGGGCCGTGCCCGATGCCGCGGGCAGCGGCGCGTGGTCGACGAACCGGAACCCGCCCCGTTCGAGGAATGACGGGCCGAGGCCGAGCACGGTCGGCTGCGTCGGCGCGTAGAGATTGATGCAGCTCGCGTCGTCGCCGCCGCTCGAGCGGATGCGGGCGATCGTGCACCGCGTCAGCGCCGCCTGCTCGGCGGAGGAGAGCCCGAGCGCGTCACGGGTCTCTGGATCGGCGGGATCGATACCGGACGGGGAGGCGAAGCTCGCGATGAACGTCCAGCCGCCGGTCGGCGAGTCATGGTCCTGGGGCCGGCGTGGCGGATGCAGCGCAAATGCCGACACGGCCACGATGAGAAACTCGGCGCAGGCCACGATCGCCGCCACCGAGAAGGCCCGCGAGCGGCCGTGCGCCAGCCCGCGCCAGGCCAGCCCCGCGAGGGACCGCACCGGCAGGTCGCCGCGGCCCGCCCGCGGTGCGAGCGCCACCCGCACGGCCGCCAGCAGGCCCGCGAGCGCCGTAAAACCGCCGGCGAAGAAGAGCCCGATCGCCGCCTGCGGCTCCGCCCGCCGGCCCCACCAGGCGAGCCCCAGCGCCGCCGCCGGCGCGACGACCGCCACGGTCTGCGCGAGCCTCCCGCCGCCGCGACCGCCGTGCGACTCGGCAGGGAACCCCTTCAGCAGCGGCAGCGGCGGCAGTCGCGCGGCCCTCCACGCAGCCGCCGCGATGGCGGCCAGCGACACCGCCGCGGCGGCGGCGGCAGCCGGTAGGGCCGCTGTCACCGCAGGCCGGTCGAAGGCGGACCCATGACCGCCGAAGGCCTCGGCCGACCCCGCGGACACGTCGGTCGTCCAGGCCGACTCGAGCCGTGAGAGCAGGGCCGTCGTCCAGAGCGGCCCCACGACCGCGCCCGCCACCAGTCCCGCGAGTACGGCCAGACCGCCGATGCCGGCGAGGAGCGCGGCAACGCGGCTGGCCGGCCAGCCGATCGCGGCGAGGATGCCCACGTCGCGGCGGCGGGCCGCGACCATGAGCCAGAAGAGCAGCCACTCGAGCATGAGCCCGGCGCCGATCAGGAAGCTCGACAGGGCGAGGAACAGGCTGCCGAACGGCGTGGAGCCCCGCGCCGCCTCCTCGGCCTGCGCCCGCACCGGCAGCACGCGCAGGCCCATCCGCGCCGGGTCGATGGCGGCGGCGAGCGCGGCGGCCGTCTCCTCGGGGGACGTGAGCGACGCGGCCGGGACGTGCCAGGCCGTCGTCACGCCGAAGCGGCTGCCCGCGAGCCGACGTGCGGTGGCGAGCGACACGAACGCCTTCGGCGCCGCGCCGTACTCCTTCCAGTAGCGGTCGTCCTCGTCGTGCGGCGGCGAGGCCCGCACGCGGCCGCGGTCGAACGGGAAGGGGGGATCCCAGTCGGCGATCGACGCCTCGTCGGTGATGCCCTCCACCTCGGGCACCAGGTCCCGCGCCACCGCGGCGCCCTGCATCGCCGCGATGCCCGAGATCCGCAGCGTGCAGGTCGTCTCCGCGACGCGGCCGTGCAGGGTCTCCGGCGCGAAGAACTTGATCTCGAGCGGATCGCCGACCGCAACCGGACTGCCGCGTGCGGCGAGATCGTCGGCGGCCCAACGGTCGATCACCACCTCGTCGGCGGCCGGCAACGGGAGGAGACGGCCGACGTTGTCGACAAGGTCACCCACAGGCAGCGAGGCCGCGTCCACGCCGACGATCGTCGAATAGGGAATGCCGAGGCGGCCCTGCTCACCACCAGCGGCCGGCGCGATCTCGTTGGCAAGGAACACGAGCGACGGCCTACCACCGAGAGGGCCGAGCACCCGCTCCGCGGCCCGGTCGGCCTCCTCCGGCATGAGAAGACGGCGGCTGCCGAGCCGCCACGGCCGCACGTCGCTCGCGGCGCCCGGACGCTCGAGCACGAGCCCGAGATCCCCGAGGTCGGGGGCGAGCGCGGCCGCAACCGCCGCCGCGGCGCGGCGTGGATCGCTCCGTGCGTCGCCGGCGGCATCGCCGCCGACCGCGAGGATCGCGTTGGCGACAGGGCGATCTTCCCGCAGAACCGCCCTCGCCGTGGCGAGCGACGTGACGGCCAGGCCGGGCGTCACCTGCGCCGGCCGCAGCGAGAATCGGCCGAGCCCCTCGCGCGGCAGCACCTCGGCGACCCGCAGCCGGCGGCTGAGCGAATCGTTCGTGCGGCGGCCGAGCGGGCTGTCGGCCGGGACATCGCCCGGCTTCGAGATGCGGACCACGACGGTGTCGGATGCCCGGGCGGTGAGCGCCGCGGCCAACGGCTCGTTGAGCGCCACGGCGTCGGCAGCCACGGCCGGGCACGCACGGGTGAAGCCAAGACCGCCGGGCTCGTCGCACGCCAGGAGCGTCGCTCGGACGGGCGGTCCCGCCCGTCCGTCGGCGGCGACCGCCTCGAACGTGACCTCGAGGATGATCGCCGGCACGAGTCGCAGCGCGACGGCGTCGTGGGCAGCCGTCTGGGCAGCTCTAGCCGCCGCCCTGGCGGCGAGTTCGGGACCGAAGAATCCGTCGGCGACGACGGCGGCCTCGATGCCCCCCAGCCGCGCGACGGCGAGCCGTTCGAGCCCCCGCCCTAGCGCGTTGCCCACGCCGACTGCGCCGGTGATCGTCGTCGCCACCACGGCGCAGGCGGCGGACAGCGCGGCCAACTGCGGCCACCACTGCCGTGCGAGCCTGAGTGCGAGCGCGGCGGGTGACCGCACGACGCCCGCATCGCCGGCGGCATCGACGCCGGAGGGTGACGACGGGGGGCCGCTCATGGCGCTCATGGCGACAGCCGCCCGTCGACGAGCCGGCGCACCGTGCCCACGCGGGCGGCGATCCCCTCCGCGTGCGTCACCACCACGAGCATGCCGCCCGACTCGGCGGCGAGCTCCACGAGCAGGTCGGCCACCGTGGCGGCGGCGTGCGCGTCGAGCTGGCCGGTCGGCTCGTCGGCCAGGATCAGCCGCGGCGAGAGCACCAGTGCCCGCGCGACGGCCACGCGCTGCCGCTCACCGCCGGAGAGCGACGCGGGGAACGCCGCGAGACGGTGTGAGAGCCCCACGCGGTCGAGCAGCCGGTGGGCGCGGACCACCACGTCGGTCGCGGCGCGGCCGCCGGCCAGGGCCGGCAGCACCACGTTGTCGAGCGCCGTGCAGCCGGCGATCAGGTGATGCTCCTGAAACACGAACCCGATCCGCCGGTTGCGAAACGCCGACCGGCCGCCGGCATCGAGCGCGAAGGGGTCGACGCCGTCGAGCCGCACCGTGCCGCTCGTCGGCTCCTCGAGCGCCCCGAGGATCGCCAGCAGCGTGCTCTTGCCCGACCCACTCGGCCCCATGATCGCCAGGCGGTCGCCGGGCGCGAGCGTGAGCGACACGTCGTCGAGCACGCAGACCGCGTCGCCCGCCGATGCGAAGGCCTTGGAGACGTGATCGACCTCGAGCACGACGGCCTCCCGGCGCCCAGAGCGGGCGCGCACTCAACCCGCGGGAACGAGCCGCGCGACGATCTCGGGCGGAATGGCCGCCGCCTCAGGCCGGCCACCCGGCCGCATCAGGCACCACACGGCCACCACCCGCCCGCGTGCCACCGTGCGGCCCGCATGGAAAAACTCGAACTCATAGGTCACGCTTGACCTCCCGACCGCCGCGACGGTGACGGCGATGTCGACCTCGTCGCCGAACCGCACCGCGGCCACGTAGTCGCACGACACGGATACCCGCGGCCAGCTGAACTCGCGGCCGTCGGGCTGCCGATCGATCACGTGCAGGCCCGCCGACCGCAGCAGTTCGTGCTCGGCCGACTCCATCCAGAAGAAGAACGCCGAGAAGTGGACGATGCCCGCGGCGTCGGTGTCGCGGAACTCGACGCGACGCCGAGTGGCGATCCGCAGGCCGGACTGCTCGCGGGCCGCGCCGGATGCGGCTGCCGCACGCGACCCGGCTGGATCAGGACTCTGTCCAGGCGCGGCGTCGCGTGTCACGCGGGTTACCCGTTCACTCGCCCACGAAGGGCAGGAGCGCCATGAACCTGGCCTGCTTGATGGCCCGCGTCACGGCGTGCTGGCTGGCGGCCGTGCAGCCGCTCTTGCGGCGGCCGAGGATCTTGGCCTGACGGTTGACGAGTTTGCCGAGCAGTTCGAGATCCTTGTAGTCGACGAACATCGGACGCGGCCGGGCGCCATCGATGAAGATCGGGTCGCGCCGCTTCACCTTCGCACGGGGCTTCGCCTTCTTGCGGGCTGTCTTCGCGAACTTGCCACGGGCGGGAGGGGGACTCATCGGCGTGCTTTCAACTTTCTGATACGGAAGGGGTCAGAGAGGGGATGCCGGTCGGGGCCGGGCAGCATGATACCCGGGAAACAGAACCAGGGAAGATGATAACACGTCACGGGAGCCGGGTCGCGAGGGACGCCGGCTCCCGTGATCGATTGCGGGAATCAGGAATCAGGGATCAGGAATCAGGGATCCGGAATCAGGGTGAGCCCGCGGGACTTCTCGAGCCTTTAGTAGCGGTCGCCGCCGCCACCGTAGCCACCACGGCCGCCGCCACCGCCACCGCCATAGCCGCCACGGCCACCACCACCGCCACCGCCGCCGTAGCCACCACGACCACCGCCACCGCCACCGCCGCCGTAGCCGCCGCCGCCACCCGAACGGGGAGTCCGCTCACGAGCCTCGTTGACCGTGAGGGGACGGCCGTTGATCTCATGCCCATTGAGGGCTGAGATCGCGGCCTGCAGTCCCTCGTCGGTCTCCATCTCGACGAAACCGAAACCACGCGAGCGGCCGGTCTCGCGGTCGGAGATCACCTCCGCCGATCGCACCGCGCCGTGGGGAGAAAACATCGCCTCAAGATCGGCCGACGTGGTGGACCAAGGCAGGTTCCCCACGTAAATCTTCCGGGCCATAAAGAAAGAACCTCAGGGACGGGAGCTTGCTCACGAAACAGTTCAACTCATCGACGACCGCCTCGCCCACACCCCACAGCTCCCGAACAGCACTGGAGTGCGGATGAAAGTCGGCCGCAAGGGCCGCATTTTTACCATCTTGCCCCAACAGCGGCAACACCGGGCCGGGGCCATCGGAAACCTGCAAAACAGCACCGTCCGCCCAGAGAAGCTAGCGGGGCGAGTCACCTCCCGGCGCCGCCCCGTCCGGTGCAGGCGGCCCGCCTGCGCCGGTGATTCCAGCGATCGCCCTGCGCACCTCGGCGATGAGCTGGCTGTCGGGTTCGAGCAGCTTCTCGCGAATCCGCAGGGCCCGCGTGTAGTACGGCAGCGCGTCCGCGGCGCGGCCCGCCGCCCGCAATTGATCGGCCAGCGTCTTGACCGCCAGCGCCGTGTCGAGATTCTCCTCCGGCGACACACGTTCGCGGATCGCGAGGGCCTTCGACGCCATCGCCACCGCAGCCTCGTGATCGCCGAGGCTGTGCCGGGCACGGCCGAGGGCGTGGAGCGCTGGGATCGACTGCTGGCAGTCGGCGCCGTGGATCCGCTCCATGATGGCGATCGACTCCTCCGCGTGCTGCGCGGCCGCGGCGGCGTCGCCCCGCGCGTTGCAGTTGTCCGCCATCGCGTAGAGCGACCGGGCGGTCTCCACGTTGTCGTCGCCGAGCACCTCCCTACGGATCGACAGGCACCGCTCGAGAATTGGCCGCGCCTCCTCCGGCTTCCCCTGAGCGGCCACGGCCCAGCCCAGCAGCGCGAGCACCTGCGCCGTGGCGATGTTGCGAGGGCCGAGCGCGGCCTCCTTGATCCGCAGTCCGTTCCGCAGGATCACCTCAGCCTCGGCATAGCGGCCGCGGCGCAACAGGCTCCAGGCGAACTTCTCGCCGACGGTCGCCATGAAGATGTGATCCGGACCGAGCGATCGCTCGATCGCCACGAGCGCCCGCCTGAGAGGTTCCTCGGCCTCGCGTTCGAGCCCCTGGCTGATGAGCGTCATTCCGTACGACTCGAGCAGGCCCGCGGCGACAGGATGGGCGTCGCCGAGATACTCCTCCGCCACCGGGATGCCCCGCTCGTAGAGCTGCCGCGCCCGCGCGGAGTCGCCGTTCTTCTCCAGTGATTGGGCCGTCCTGCTGAGCAGCATGAGCGTCTCTGTGTCACGCAGGCCGAACTCCTGCTCCAGGATGCCGAACGCCCGCTCGTTGAGCGACAGCGCCTCACCGCAACGGGATTGCTGCTGCGCGATCGCTCCCAGCTGACCGAGGCTGGATGCCATGTCGCGGGCGCTGCCCACGCCGCGGTGGTCGAGCACTTCGATCGCCTCGGTGATGTGCGCCCGCGACTCGTCGTAGCGGCCCAGCTGGTTTTCGACGGAGGCGATGCCCCGCAGCGTCTGGGCGAGGAAGAGCGGATCGTCCTGGCTGCGGGCGCTGGCGAGCACGTCGGCGTAGACGGCCGCCGACCGTTCCAATTCGCCGGATGCCTGCAGCGATCCCGCGAACGATGCGACGACCGCCGGCGTCGCGCCGCTGGGTCCGTTCGCCTGGACCGCCTCTTCGAGCGCCCGCGCCGACTCGCGGGGCATGCCGAGTTGGCGGAGCGTCGCGCCGACCGCAGAGAGGATGCGGCTGCGGGTCTCCGGGTCGGTGATTCCCGCATGGCCGTCGCGGCGCAACACGTCGGCGGCCCGCGTGAGCGTCTCCGCCACGGTCACCTTCCGGCCGTCGCGGGTGGGATCGGGCGACCGCAGCGCGTCGACCAGGAACGCGAGCACCGCGTCGGCCCGCGCCCGTCCCCGCCGCGCCTCCTCCGCCTGCCGCGAGGCCTCGATCGCCAGCATCGAGATGCCGACGAGGGCCGCGACGATCGAGCACGCGGCCACCGCGGCCGCCGCCGTCACCGCGCGGTGCCGCGATACGAACCTCCGTGCGGTGTCGATCAGGGTCGGCGGCACGGCGAGAATCGGTTCGCCGTCGAGCTGCCGGCGGATGTCCTCGGCGAGCTCGCCCGCGGATCCGTAGCGGCGGGCCGGCTCCTTCTCGAGGCACTTCGCGACGATGCAACTCACGTCGCGGCCGGCCGCGGGGCAGCGATCGACGAGCGCCGGCGGGCTCGATTCGCGGACGACCCGGGCCACCTCGTACACCGGCAGGCCCCGCAGGTCGAACGGATGCCGCCCTGAGAGCATCTCGTGCAGCACGACGCCCAGCGAGTAGACGTCGGTGCGCACGTCGATGTCGTCCGGCCTGGCGGCGAACTGCTCCGGGCTCATGTAGGCCACCGTGCCCACGAGGTCCCCGAGGGCCGTCACCTGGCTGGCCTCCGCCGCGTCCGCCTCCGTGGCCCGGGCCACGCCGTAATCGATCACCTTGGGGCTGCCAGAGCCGTCGACGAGGAGATTGGCCGGCTTGATGTCCCGATGGATCACGCCGCGGGAGTGGCCGTGGCCGACCGCCTCGCAGACCTGCAGGAAGAGCGTCAGGCTCTCGCGCGGCCCGAGCTCCCTTTCCCGCACGAACGCCGTGATCGGCCGCGCGTCTTCGACCCGCTCCATCACGAAGTAGGGCCGCTCGACGCCACCGATCGCGTGCGTGCCAGCCGTGTAGATCTGGGCGATACCGGGGTGCTTGAGCCGGCCGAGGATCTCGGCCTCGAAAGCGAACCGACGGAGCCGTTCGGGCGACACGGCGTCGGGCCGCAGCACCTTCACCGCCACGCGACGCCGCGGCGAGTCCTGCACGCCCTCGTAGACGCGGCCCATGCCGCCATCGGCGATCACGCCGGCGATCCGCACGCCGCCGACGATCTCGCCCACGAGGTCGGGAGACTGCACGGCCACCCGCGGCCGCACAACGAGGCCGAACGACGCGTTCGCATCGAACGAGCCTTGCGCGTCGAACGAGCCTTGTGCGTCGATCGAGCCTGCCGCGTCGCTCGTCACGCGCGTGGCGCTCGCCCCCGGCGCCGTCGAACCGCCGTCCGTGCAGTCCGCGCTCACGGCCGGCGCGACGGCAGGATCCGCGCCGCCGACCGGCGGCGTGAGGCGGGACACGTCTGCATCGCCCTCGTGCGGCATGGCGTCAGCATGCCCCGTAAGATCGGGGCGGCCGGAATGCCACGACGAGCGATTCGTAGCCCAGCGGCCGCTCGTATACGGCAGTGGCCTCGACCCGGCCAACGGCCGCGAGCACGTCGATCCGATCCACGCGGCGGCACAGGCCGCTCACCAGCGCTCGGAGCACGGTGCGGGAATGCGCGGCGCCGAGGCAGAGGTGCGGGCCGAAGCCGAACGAGACGTGGGGATTTGGCCGGCGGTCGAGCCGGATCTCGCGGGCCGACGCGAACGCCTCCTCGTCGAGGTTCGCGCTGGCCCAGCCGAGCGAGACGCGGTGGCCGGCCCGCACGGCGACACCGTGCACGTCGGTGGCGGCCGGGCAGACGCGGCCGATGTGCGTCAGCGGCATGAAGATGCGGAAGAACTCCTCGCACGCGTGCACGATTCGCGCGGGGTCCGCCCGCAGGAACTCGAGGTCCTGCGGCTGGGCGGCGAGGTGGCCGATCGCGCAGGCAACGGTGTGGATGATCGTGTCGCGGCCGCCGGCGAACGTGAGGTTTGCGAGCCCCATCATCTCCTCGCGGGTGAGCCGCCGGCCCCGGAACGTGGCCCGCGAAAGCACGCTGAAAAAATCGGTGCCGGGCGCGGCCTCCGCCCGGTCGAACTGCGCGTGGTGGTATGCCTCGAGGCCGGGCGTGTCGCCCCCCGCGTCTTCGGAGAGCACGTCGAGCCCCCACCGCATCCAGAGGTCGGCCTCGGACTGCGGCACGTCGAGGAGCACGGCCAGCGCGCGGCACTGCAGCGGCAGCGCCAACCCGTGCACGACCTCGATCGATTCGCGGCCCAGCGCGTCGTCGAGCAGCGTGTCGACGAGCGACTCGATGCGGGCCGCGAACGCGGGTTCCCTCGCCCGCATGAAGAACGGCTCGACGAGCCGGCGGTAGTCGGTGTGGTCGGGCGGGTCGGCCTCGATCGGCAGCTGCCGCATCGTGCGCACGAGCTCCTCCGACGGCACCGGCACGCGGAACGGCGCGTCGGAGCTGAAGGTCTGCCAGTCCCGCGCCGCCTGCCGCACGTCCTCGTGACGCAGGAGCATGAGCACCTCCTCGTCGCCGTACGGACAGCGCAGCACGCCGGAGGCGAGCCGGGCGTCGCGAAACGGATCGGGCAGCTCGTCGGAGTTGTGGCTCATGCGGCTTATGAAGTCGCTCGCGTCCCTGGCCGCCGCGATCCGACACCGTCACGTCGCGTCACGCGGCATCCCTGTTCGCGATCGTAGCCCGGGAGCCGACAGCGGCGAAAGTCTTGTGAACCGCACCGATCGGCATGCGGCGGGCCGCGGCCCCTGCGCCGCGGTCCCTGCGGTGTGTCCCGCGGCAGCCATCGGCATTTTGTCCGGCCGGCGGAAGGGTCCGTAGCATTGCCATGGTGGCCGCACGGACCCATATGGCCAGGAGGGTGGCCAGGAGGGTGGCCAGGAGGGTGGCCAGGAGGGTGGCCAGGAGGGTGGCCAGGAGGGTGGCCAGGAGGGTGGCCAGGAGGGCGGCTGTTTTCCGGAGCCTTCCGAGTCCGATTCCACCGTCACGTGAGGTGCATCATGGGAACTGTCAGTGCGAATCGTGTGGGGCTTTCGGTCGCGGCCGTCCTCGCCGGATGGCATGCGGTGTGGCTGGCGCTGGTCGCGAGCGGCGCGGCCCAGCAGGTGTTCGACTTTGCCTCCAGGCTGCACGGCATGAAGCCCGACGCCGTGGTGGGCACGCTCGACCCGGGCCTCGGAGCGCTGCTGCTCGCGACGGGCGCGATCGGCTCCATCCCCGGCTTCGGCGGCGCGTGGGTGTGGAACTGCCTGCAGCGGCTCCAGGAAGGCGCAGGATCGGCGGCGGGACGAGGCGGCGTGACGGCAGGCTCGCCACGCCAGGCTGCGTAGCGCAGCGCGGGCGCGACACGCTGTGGGACATCGGGCGGGGCGTCGCCGACCGCAGCGCGTTCCGCGCGGACCAGTTCCGTCTCGAGTCGTCGGCCCGCGCCCACGAACTGCAGACGGGCCCCGAGATGATCCAGCAATCGGGCGGACGGATCGACGCCTCCGGCCTGAAGTACCTGAGCACCGACCTCTGGACGGCGGAGGCGTGATGAACGTTTCGCGGCGGCGATCCGCGTCGGGGCGGTGCGGCAGCGGGCAGAGCCGGTGGTGAAGCCTCCCCGCGGCGATTAGGCTTGGGCACCACCGACGAGGACAGGTGCCTTGGACTTCTCGCTGATTTTCACGATCCTGCTGATCTTCCTCGTCACGTCGCTCGTGGGCTTCGTGCGATCACGGTTTACGGATCGCTGCCTGCAGTCGTTTCAGGGATTCCAGGTGTCGCTCTGCCGCACCGATGGGCGGGAGGTGTGGGGGCGACTTGACCTGAACCCCGGCGGCATCGAGATCACGTTTCCGCAGCGTGTGTCCGGCGAGCCGCGGGTGAAGAGCACCTACCTGCTCTACGCCGGCGAATACACCCTCATCCAATCGATCTTCCGCCACGCCGACCGGCTCACCGAGGCCGAGCAGGCCCGACGCAGCGCCGACATCGCGCGATCGTTCCACCCAGGCCCGGCCCGCCGGCTGCGGCGGCGCCTGCGGAATTTCCTGGGCACCGCCACCGATTCGCTCCGCGAGGTGCTCGCCCTCGTGGTCGGCCGCGTGCAGAAGACCCAGGATCGCTACGTGGCGGCGGAGGGCACTGACGCGCTGACGAAGCTCGGTGGCAGCGTGCTCACCGAGGTGAGCAGCATCCACGATCCGCTCCTCGAGCGGCAGATCGGCCGCCAGGTCGTCGTGGAGGTGATCGAGGGTAACGAGATCCACGAGCACGTCGGCATCTTCAAGGAGTATTCGTCCGACTTCCTGCACCTGCTCGATGTCGAGTTTCCGGAGCCGTGGACGCTCGATCTCGCGGCCGGCCGCCCGACGGAGCACGCCGGGATGGCCGCCGCCTGGGAGGGCGACGTGCTGAAGGTCTCCAACCGCGGCGCGCGGCCGGTGCTGGTGGTCGCGTTGGACGCTGGCGGCGGCGAGCGGTCGGTGGACGCGCTCGTGGCACCTGGCGGCACGATCGACGTGCCGCTGGCGGCGACCGGCGACAAGGCGCGGCTCCGCATCCAGACGATCCGCGACCTCGACATGATCGTGCCCCGCTCCCGGGCGGCCGTCCGCAACCGTGCGGAGTGCGGCGGTGACGAGGCGGGCGAGTCGCTCTGGGACCTGGTCTTCGATCTGGGCATGGCGATCCGGGGCGGCACGAACGCGGAGCAGGAGGAGCGTCTCCGCCTGCGGCTCGAGCAGGCGCCGGCCGACGCCACGGCCGCCGCGACCCTGGGCGCGCTGCTCCTGAAGCGGCAGGACCACGCGGAGGCGGGCCGCTGGCTGCGGGCCGCCTACAATGGCCGCGACACACTGCCCGACGGCGGTCGACGGGTGCTGATGCAGCTGCGCGAGCTGTCGCGCAGGCTGGCGCAGCGGGGCCACGAGGGGGCAGGGGGAGCGGGCGTTGCACGAATCGTGACACACCGTCAGGCGGCCCATGCGATGAGCGATCCACGACTGCACCTCGGCCGGCACCTGCGTCTCGACGACAACCCGCTGCTGGCATCCGCGGCGGCCACCTGCGATCGACTGCTCCCGGTGTTCGCCCTCGATCCGGCGATCCCGCGGGGCCGCTGCCAGGAGGCTTTTCTCCTCGCCTCGCTCGCGGACCTGCAGTCGTCCCTCCGCGGCCGTGGCTCAGACCTGCTCGTGGTGCACGAGCCGCCGCCGGCAGACGCGCGCGACCGCTACCTCTCGCCGCTCCGCATGATCGACGAAGCGCAGCTTCCACGCGACGCGTCGCGGCTGCCGCGCACCTACACGCCGTTTCGGCAGCTGGTTGAAGCCGCAGGCGTGCGGTTCACCGCGGCCATCGCCGCCCCCGACCGGCTCCCGCCGCTTCCCGACGGCGTGACCTGCCCCACGATCCGGGTGCCAGACGTGCCGCAGGTCGCGACGGGCGGCGAGTCAGCCGCGCTGCGGCACTGGCGGCAGTACCGCGATCGACGCCTCCCTGACACGTATAAGCAGACCCGCAACGGGCTCTTGGGGCCGGACTATTCGAGCAAGCTCTCCCCGTGGCTGGCGTGGGGATGCCTCTCGCCGCGGCGCGTGGCGCACGATCTCGCCCTGTACGAGGGCGAGCACGGCGCCAACGAGGGCACCTACTGGCTCTGGTTCGAGCTCTTGTGGCGGGACTTCTTCGCGCTGCGGGCCGATCACCTCGCCGCCGGAGCCGAGCCGCTCGGCCCCGACGATCCGCGCCGACAGATGCTCGCAGCCGCGCGGCTCGGCCACCCGTTCGTCGAGGCGGGCATTCGCGAGCTCAACGCCACCGGCTTCCTGGGAAACCGCATGCGTCAGATCGTCGCCAGCTACTGCATCAACGAGATGGCCTGGCCGTGGACGGTCGGCGAGGCCTACTTCGCCGAGCAGCTGATCGATTACGACCCGGCGTCGAACGTGGGCAACTGGAAGTACATCGCCGGGCAGGGGGCGGATCCGCGGGGCGGACGGCGATTCGACATCGCCAAGCAGCAGGAGATGTACGACCCGGACCGTGCGTACGAGCGTCACTGGAGGGAGCCATGACCTCGCTTCTCGAGGTCACTCCTTCGGCTGCCGGCACTGCCCTCATGAGCACTGATACAAGAATTGGGAGGGGTCATCATCGCCCACCCGCTCCCTCGCGACGGTCGAGCCGGCCGCTGAATTCGAGGCGTCACCCCCGATTCTCTCTGCATGCGGTGCCGTGACCAAGGGGGCAGCCCGGACCAGGACGCGAGATCCCGCATGAATCACCGCGTGTTTTCGTTTCACGCCGATTGCGATACCGTGTGAGCCGTGTTTGGTACCGGGTTCGACATGCAGGGAGATTGGGATGCCAGAGCGGAGGGTCGCCGTCGTGACGGGTTCTGCCACGGGCGTGGGTGCCGCCACGGTCCTGGGCCTGGCACGCCGCGGGTACGACGTCGTCATCAACTACACGAAAAGCGCGGCGGAAGCCGCGGCTTCCTCCGCAGCCTGCGCCGAAGCTGGCGCCGACACGCTGATGGTGCGTGCCGACGTGGCCGACGACGCCGACTGTCGCGGCATGGTCGCCGCCGCGGTCGATCGCTGGGGCCGTATCGACGCGCTGGTGAACAATGCGGGCCGCACGTCCGTTGCCAGCATGGCGGGCTGGGAGGGGTTGGATGCGCAGGTCTTCCACGACATCTACGCCGTGAATCTGATCGGCGCCTTCCAGATGATCCGCGCCTGTGCGCCGGAGCTGAAGAAGGCCAGGGGGGCGATCGTCAACGTCTCGTCGATGGCCGGGGCGCTCGGAATCGGCACCTCGGCCCCATACATCGCCTCCAAAGGAGCGCTCAACGCCCTGACGCTGAACGTGGCGAGGATGCTTGCACCGGATGTGCGGGTGAATGCCGTGTGTCCGGGCCTCATTCTCAGCCGTTGGTTTGCGAGCGGGGCCGGCGAGGGTGGCATGGACCTGCTGAAGAGCCAGTACGAACAGGCCGTTCCGTTGGAGCGGGCCAGCACTCCAGCGGATATTGCCGACGCGGTCATCTGGTTGATCGATGGTGCCGCATCGATGACGGGCGAACTGCTGTTGCTCGATTCGGGCATGCATCTCGGCAAGGGATTATCTGGGGGCCGCACGGCCCCTTGAGCCCCAGGACTCGCGTTGCCGGCGGCAGTCTCTCGAGAATAGGATCGGTCGCAGGCGGAATGCTCGAGGGCAAGACGTGGCAATCAGCGTGGCGATCATCGGTGGTGGGCCGGCGGGCCTGACGCTGGCTGCGGCATTGGCCCAGCAGGGCGGCTTTGAGATCGCGGTGTTCGAGCGTGCCGACGACCACTTCAGCGCCGAAACCTACAACCCCGACCGCAGCTACACGATCGACATCACGGGCCATGGTCTGCGTGCGGCACGCTTCATCGGCATCACCGACCGTTTCGATGCCGGGCTCATTCACTTCAAGGGGCTGAAGATCGCCCCCCATCCCTGGCTTCGTCGGCTCGGGGCTGGATTCGCGGAGGAGCCGTACCACGGCAGGGGCTGGACGGGGAGCCGCGGTGACATCTGCCGCTGTCTTCAGGCCCATCTGTCTGAGCGGCATGCAGATTCCGTGGCCCTTCACTTCGGAGCCGAGGCGACCCTCGTCGATGCAGGGCAGCCACGGCTCCGCATCGCGTCGCGGGGTGCCGGGGCCGGCGAGATGCGACAGTTCGATCTGGTCGTGGGCTGCGACGGTGGTGGCAGCGGCGTACGGCAGTCCCTCGCCGATCACGACAGCGGGTTCGCAGTCGAGGGGGCCGACCTGGGAAACCACTCCCTCATGCTGCATCTGGACCAGCACCTCGACGAGTTGGATCCGCAGTACCTCTATGTCCTTGCGGTCCATCCCGTGACGGCCGTGGCCGGGGCGATCAACGGCCCCGGGGGACCGACGGATCCGCGGTGGTTCTGCCAGATCGGATTCAGCGGGACGATGCGGTTCGACTCTGACGCGGATGCCGGTCGTTTTCTCGACGGGGCGCAGCCGCTGCTGCGGCACTTCGCCTCCGACGTCAAGGTGCAGGAGTTTGGCCGTCGGCAGTGCCTGCCGACCGGCAAGACCAAGCGGTGCTCGTCTCTCGTGGCCGGGCGGGTGGCGCTTCTGGGCGATGCCGGTGCTCCTGTGCCTCCCGTGGGCCAGGGGGTGAATGCGGCCATGGAAGGCGCGACGGTGCTCGCCACGTGCCTGCACGAGCATCGTGATTCGCTGGATGCTGCTTTGGCGGCTTATGCGGCCACGTGGGGCCCGGAAACCGATGCGCTGCGGCGGATCGCGATGACGGTCGACCTCTCACACACCATGACGCCCTTCCGGATCCTCCTGGCCTCTTTCCTGGGCTACTCTGGCTTGAGGCTCGCCAAGCGCGAGGATCTGAGTTATGCCGAGGCCTGGGAGCGTTTTCGCCGCGGCGAGGACCGCATCAGACGCACGCCCCTGGGGCTGGTGCTGCCTCGCCGTCGAGGGTGATTGGGAGCGGCTGGCGGCAGCCATAGCGGTTGCCGCGGCTCCTCGCGTTGCCGGGGCCGTCGGCATGCTCATGTGTCCGATCCTCGGCCTCGAGGATCGCCGCCCCCCGCCAGGCTCCGCCACAGCCGTGAGAACCCGGCAGGCCCTCGGCGATTTCGGCCGACCGGGCCACTACAAAAGCACTCCTTGAAGAACCTCCGTCAGGGGGCTAATTTTTTGTTTTTACCATGCGACAGAGGACGGTCGTGCAGCGTACCTGTGAGTTAGAGGATCTTTCGTCGTCTGGGGCCAGTGGTCATCGCACCGCCTCCTGCCCGACCGCGGAAAAACGGTATCCGACGAAGCGGGAAGTGCTCGCGGTCATTCCCGACGAATGCTTCGATCGCAGCTTGATCAAGTCGTCGCTCTCGTTGTTTTTGTCTTTGGCGATGACGATCGGC
>Ga0209598_10000352_pt1 | contig 36719 bp, 31 predicted proteins | sample M_140807_EF_Meta_FD_187317 | JGI IMG/M metagenome (GOLD analysis project Ga0209598, IMG submission 187317) | Freshwater microbial communities from Lake Montjoie, Canada to study carbon cycling - M_140807_EF_MetaG (SPAdes) (version 2) | ecosystem: Environmental > Aquatic > Freshwater > Lake...
ACTAGGCCAACAAAAGGATCGGCCCAGTCACAATCCCGAAGGATGTGGCCGGGCCTCGACGTTTGGCAACGTAGCGCGCTGCTCCTACGAAACTGGCTTGATCTTGTGCAACATCAGCGGGAACGTGGTGTGCCAGTATGCGCCGTTGATGTAGCTGTTGAGCACGGTGGGCCAGTTTGACCAGCGCAACGTGTTCATCGGGATCCAGTGGTAGAACTGCCACACCGGGATTGTCGGCAGTTCCTTCAGCCAGATGGCCATTGCATCGTGGAAGAGATCGAGAAGCCTCGGGTCACCCATCGGGACGTTATTCATGGTCTCAAGGACCTTGTCGAAGTCCTTGTTCGACCATCGGCTCCACTGGTTGCCTCCTCCACCCGAGGTGTTCCCTTGAGGCTTGGAGTTGACTGAGGTGTACAGGTAAAGGGTGTAGTACGGGTCAGCAATCGATGCCCCATGGCCGAACAGCCATGCACCGCCGAACTTGCCACTGATTGCCTGATTTGTCCAATCGGGTGGCTGGCTGTACGCGGACTCGAAGCCGGCCTTGCGGAGTTGCTCGGCGAGAATCGGGCCTGACGTTGCCCAGATGCTGAACCCGAGTATGTCGATGACAATCCTCTTGCCGCCCTTGGCCCAGAAACCCGCACCGTCCTTGGCGTAGCCCTTGGCCTTCATGCGCTTGTCGACCTCACCCAAGTCGAACTTGTTGGTTGGATACTTCTGGAGGAGATCCTTGATGCTGCCGAAGAACGGGAGGAGCGCCGGATAGGCCGGGTACGGGATCTCAGTTGGCACGCCGGCGCCCTCATACCCGACTTCGATTACCTGTTGGCGATCGAGGGCGTAGCTCAACGCCCACCGGATTTCCGGGTCGTTCCACGGTTCCAATTCGGTGTTGACCCACAGGCTATTCGGCCACCAGTCGATATAGCCGTACGGCGGACGGTTGAAACTGTGGCTGATGATCTGCTTGTTTTGCTCGACCAATGGCTTGATGATCTGCGGCAGTAGCGTGAACCCTAGGTCCCCGTCGTTCGACGCCATCAATTGCGCTAGGCGGTTGTCGTCCGAGTAAGGCACAAAGACGATGCGCTGAACATCGGGGAGGGTTCCGGCCGCCGACCATCCTCCGAAGTCGACGTCCTTCCCCCACCAGTCATCCCGCCGATCCATGAACTTCTGCGTCTCGGTCCAGAGGACGATCTTGTACGGTCCGGTGCCGCAAGGCCATCCCTTCGCCACGTCAAACCACAAGAACTCTGTTGGGTCCTGACCCTCGAAGATGTGCTTGGGAAGAAGTTTGACGCCGTTGTCGAACTTGAACGCCAGATACTCGAACAGGAACCGCGGGTTCGGGGAGGTAAACGCAAAGGTGACCGTAAGGTCGTCGGACGCGGACACCGATTTCAGATACTTCTGCATGTCGGCGCCATACGACAACTTCAAGTTTGTCATGAGAAGGTTGAAGGTGAACTCAACATCCTTGGCGGTGAAAGCGACCCCGTCACCCCACTTTGCGCCCGTGCGGATGTTCACCGTGAGGCTGGAGAAGTCTTCAGCGTAGGAATAGCCGGTTGCCAGCCACGGGATCATTTCATCGCCGAACGCCGAATAATAGAACAGGCCTTCCCAGAGAGCAGCGTTGCCGATCTGATGGGTTGCACCAGCCGCGTACGGGTTCCCAATGCCTGCGTCGGTGAAACGGCCACCACCACCACCACCAATGATCTGCAGCGACCGGTTGCGAGGTACGTCGGGGATTCCGGCCTGGGCCGCCACGGTTCCGGTGTCTAGTCCGCCAAAGGTCGCTGCCAACGCAACGGCGCCTCCGACGGTTCCCGCACGGAGTATCGACTCACGTGAGTGCCTGGTGTCCAACAAGTCCTCGTTCCTTCCCCCAAAGGCGTGTGGAAGCCAACGCCGGATGTAGCGTTAGCCTCCTATCAAGATGGCGAAGCCAATCTCCCCCAACAATCCAAGCAAAGGCGGGCAATGGTGCTTCACCGCCAACCTCCGACTTTAACGTATCACGGGTTATCACTCATTGCAACTTCATAGGCGTGTGCAAGCTCATGACCAGTGCGGTTGATCGCGGAAAGACGGTCGGAGGTCCTGCACACGAAGTCAGGCCCACGCACCCTTTGCCATCATGCCTCCGTCGACGCAGACGTACTCGCCAGTCATGAAACTGGCAGCGTCGCTTGCAAGGAACAGGACAACATTGGCGATTTCATCCGGGGTTCCGATCCGTCCCAGCGGGTGCGCTTGCGCCGCCCTGGCAAGGTTTTCTTCATAAGTGCTTGGGTCACGCCCCAATGCAACGCGGACCAATGGAGTGTCAATTGTTCCCGGGCAGATGGCGAGAACGCGGATGCCTTCATGGGCGTACTCGACGGCAAGCTGGCGCGTCAGGGAGAGGACGGCACCCTTGCTGGCGGCGTATGGAGGCACCCCCTTCATTGATTGCAGTCCCTGCACGCTGGCGTTGTTGATGATCGCGCCACCACCGCGCTTGCGAATGTGGGGAATTCCGTATTTCGCCATGAGGAAGTGGCTCTTCACATTGACATCCATGATCCTGTCCCAGACTTCCTCAGGGGTGTCTTCGGCGGTGCAGTAGCTCTCCGCCGGTTGGATGCCAACATTGTTGAAAATCACGTCCAATCCGCCGTATGTTTCGACCGCCGCATCAATGGCGTGGCGCGCGGCTTCACTTTTGCCAACGTCACCCTTGACATAGCGACCATGTCCCCCGGCTGCCTCGATAGCCTGCACGGTTTCAGCACCGGCGGCATCGTCAATATCTGCGACGATGACCGAGGCACCCTCCCGCCCAAAGGCGATGGCAGTTGCCTGTCCCATTCCCATCGCGCCGCCGGTAACGATCACCACTTTGCCGATGTAACGGCGCTGCGCTTCGCTCATGTCCGTTCTTCCCCTTCATTGCGGCCTTAGGCCGTACTGCCAAGAACAGCGTATTCGGTCGGCGCGTTCCGGTGCGTTCCCGAAGTTGTCTGGTATGACGTCCGCGTGCAGGTTCCGGAGGTAAGTGCCCCCGCGCATCGGTCAGGCAACGCGTCGGCTCGTGGATCGGAAACCGTATCCGGCTTGCTGCGCACATACCTTTGGCCGTTTCGGAAGCGGGTGTTCATGATGGCGTCCCTCGTGATGCTGTCGTCCGCGATTCAGGTGCTGATGCCTCGGCTGATCGGCGCCGTGATAGACGGTGCTTCACTCGGCAGGTCGCTTGGCGACCTCTACTTTCTCGCCGCGATCTTCGTGGCGGGTGGGGTTGCCGTCCAGGTACTCGGTGTCACCGAGGCCTACCTCGGGGCGGATCTGGGTCAACTGGCGACGAATTCGGTCCGTGCGGACGTGACCAGGCATCTTTTGACACTTGACCGCGAGTTCTTTGCCTCCAACTCGCCCGGGACACTCATCGAGCGGGTGGACGGCGACACTGCACTGCTTTCAGGTTTGTTTGGCAGGTTGACACTCGAGGTCGCACAGGGAGTACTCATCCTGAGCGGGGTGCTCGTGATGACCGCATCAACCTCGCCATTGATCGCAGCAATCTTGGTGGTCATTCTTCTACTGGCGTGGGGAACGTTGCGTGCCGGTCACTCCCGTGGCTCTCCGATCAGAATTGCGCGTCAGGCAGCCTCGGCAGACTTGTTCGGGTTCATTGAAGAGCGAATTGCCGGGATAGACGACACGCGGGCCGGGGGCGCGGTCAAGTATGCCCAAGGACGGCTTGAGGCCTACCTCAACCGATGGTTCAGGGCCACGTTTCGGTCAGTAGCCTGGAACGGTTTCGCGGGTGCCACCATCACCATCGCTGTTGGAGCGATGCTTGCCGCCGTCTTCGTTATTGGTGGGTTCGGGCTCGTCAACGGAACCTTGTCTCCCGGAAACCTCATTGCCCTCGTTGCGTGGGTCGATATCTTGCGTCGCCCGGTCGAAGCGTTTGGTCGGCAGGCCCAAGAACTTGGGCAAGCAGCGGCAGGCGCTTCGCGGCTAGCCGAGCTCCTCGCGCTTCGGTCGTCCCGGGCGTCATCGACAAATTCCACGAATGTGCAGTTCGAGGATCATGGCGGGAATTGGGCAGAAGGCAGTGCCCCGCTCGGTATTTCCATGGAGAACGTCACCTTCACGTACGAGAATGGCGAACAACCTGCGGTGTCGAACCTCACGTTCGAATTGCCTCCGGGTGGTTTCCTTGCGGTCGTCGGACATACCGGAAGCGGCAAGACGACACTGGGAAGACTGATTGCACGGGAAGTCGAGACCGGACGGGGGATCATCAAAATCGGCAGCCGTGACGCTTGGGTTGACCTTGCCACGGTGCCTGAGGTTCAGCTCCGTCGGATGGTTGCGGTGGTGAACCAGGATGTCGCGCTTTTCCATGCGAGTGTCAGAGACAACGTGACCATGTTCGATCCGGAGGTTCCGGATGCGGCCGTGATGAGCGCGCTGGATCGAGTGGGACTCGGTCCGTGGCTGGCGTCGCTCCCGGACGGAGTTGCTACCCATCTCTCGCCCGCGGGTGGGCGTGAACAATCCCATGGGAGGATTGGTGGGCGTGTGGGGACAGGTGGGTTGTCGGCGGGGGAGTCCCAACTCTTGGCACTGGCCCGGGTATTTCTCGGGAACGCTCGCCTTGTGGTCCTCGATGAACCAGCCGCGCGGATCGATCCCGTGACCGAAGTCAGGCTGATAGATGCTCTCGACGCACTGGCCCGTGACCGCACCGTAATGGTGATTGCGCACCGTCCGTCGACCATCGGGCACGCGTCTCATGTCGCGGTGATGGAAGCCGGATGCCTGGTCGCCTTCGGACCGTCCAATGACCCTGCAGTCTCGCGGTTCATCGCACCCGGGGTTGCACCTGACATTGCGACCGACCCCGCCCCGATGACTCCTGTGACTGTGGCCCGGAATAAGGCGCCGACGGACACTGACATTGGGTTTGGTCCGTCGGATTCAACTACGACGGACCGTTCAGCAACGGTCTCCGTCTGGCCCGTGCTCGGCGGGCTTATCCGAGCGATGACCTGGTGGTGGCTTGGAAGTGTGGTGATGGCCGGATTTGTCGGCTACGTGATCGGCTTGGTTCCCGGCCTCGTCATTCGCGAGTTCCTCGATGCGGCATCTTCCATGGCTAGGGGCGGCGATCCCTCCCCCTTGATTTGGCTGGGTGCCTTGATCTTCCTCTTCGGGGTCGGCAGAGGGATCCACATGGCCATCACCGCGACCATCGAACCCACCACGCAAACCATGGGGTCAGGAATGCTGATCGCAGCGTGTTTCTCAGGGGTCATGCAATCTCGGCGGTACCCGGCGTTGCCCGGGTCTCCCGGTGAAGCGGTGAGTCGATTTCGTGACGACACGCTGGTGATTGGACGCTTTGCAACCTGGCTCGGCGACCCTTTCGGGCAACTTGCACTCGGGGTTGGCGCCTTTGTGGTCCTGTGGTCTCGCGATCCGCAGGTAGCGGTCGCGTCGGTTGCTCCGATCGTATTGGCTATGGTGGTTTCGCAGGCTGCCAGCGGACCAGTGCAACGCGCTCGGCAGGCTGCGCAGGCGGGCGTCGCTAGCGTCACGGACCTGCTTGGCGACGTGTTTGCTGGTGCAGCGGTAATCGCGATGTCCCGAACCAGTGAGCACGTGATTGCACGGGTGCAACAACATGGAGACACACGCCGTCGCGCGGCGCTGCGAGAAGTGCTCCTCAATCAGTCGGTACAGGCACTCTCTCGAAACGTTGCGACGCTCGCCTCTGGGGTAGCGTTGATCGTGTCGGTGCCCGCGATCATTGACGGGAGGCTCACAAGTGGAGACGTGGGACTAACCCTGTCCTACGTGACATGGCTCGCGGTGCTCGCCGGGTTCTATGGAGATTTTGTTCTCCAGTTCAGGCAAGCGCGGGTCGCCCTCGCGAGACTGGGTGAGCTTGTGCCAGACACCCATATCCCGCAGGAAATCGCGGGTCACCGACTCGGGATCTGGGAGTCGGCAAAAGGGGCCAACCGGCAAGAGTGGCTTCCCGTGGAAACTGGGGACAATCTGGTCTCTGACCTTGCCGTGTGCAAACTGACATTTTCGTTTCCCGCTCGTGACCTCCCGAACGATGCGCGAAAGCCAGCAATAGCCGCGGGAATCTTTGGGGCGACCTTCCGGGTGCGTGCGGGGTCGTTCACGGTCGTCATTGGGCGTGCCGGTTCAGGCAAGACGACCCTCTTGCGAACGCTGATGGGCTTGCTTCCCGCCTCGTCCGGATCAATCGCGTGGAACGGTGTGGAAGTTCCAGACCCCGGGTCCTGGTTCGTTCCCCCGAGAGCGGGCTACGTTGCACAAGTACCCCGTCTGTTTACCGATACCGTTCGGGCGAACATTCTTTCCGGAACCGACCCCGCTCTGCTGGATCTGGATGCGCGGCTTGCCAGCGCCCTACATCTGGCAACTCTGGACCGGGATATTGGGGCTCGGTTGCTGTCGCTGTCGTCTCCAGTCGGGCCTCGGGGGCTGCGGATATCAGGCGGGCAAGCACAACGCGTCGGAGTTGCGCGAATGTTGGTCACGCGTCCGTCCTTGCTTGTCGTTGATGACCTATCGAGTGCCCTCGACGAAGCAACCGAGGCCGAACTCTGGTCGAGATTGATTTCGAGTGGTCCAGTGACAATCGTTGCGTCGTCGAACCGTCCCAATGTCATCGAAATGGCCGATCAAGTCATCGAGGTAGTTGATGGCCGATGCCGAGTGATCCGCGGATCCCGGTCGCAGCAGAACTCCTGAGTTCCAAAGTCTGGATCATGAGAAAGCATGCGCGAGACCGAATGCCGCGCCTGCAGCCAGTCCGCCCACGACAAGGGTCTGAACGGCAGACCGAACCAGGTTCATTCCGGTCAACCGACCCTTGATTGCCCCAAAGGCCAAGAGAGCGACACCGGTAGATATCACCGACCACACCATTGCGTCGGGAACGGCCGGAACCAGCATGTAGGGAACTAGTGGCACCAGCCCGCCAACGATGTACGCACCGCCGATGGTGAACGCACTGGTGAACGCGCGTCGCGGATCCGGTCGCTCGATCCCGAGTTCGAATCGCATCATGAACTCGACCCAACGATCGCGATCCGCGGTGATGGCCGCCACGACGCGCTCCAGCGGTTCACCTTCGAGGCCAAAACCTCGCATGACGCTTTCAACTTCGGCCACTTCTCGATGGGGGACTTCCGCGATTTCTCTCCGTTCTCGTGCCACTTCAGCGTCGAAGTGTTCTATGTCTGTCTTGGCCGCGAGGTACCCGCCCAGACCCATGGCGATTGCCCCGGCGGCAACTTCGGCGAGCCCCGCCGTGACGATAAGTGAAGACGACGTAACGGCAGCAGAGAGACCGGCAGCAAGTGCAAATGGGACAGTCAGCCCGTCGGACATCCCGATTACAACATCGCGTACGGCTTCAGTGGCAGTGAAGTGTCTCTCAACGTGGGGAGTGGACGGCATCCCTTTTTTTCCTCAACTCCGCCAACGGCTTCCGATTGACACTTGGCGCAAACTCCGCGGTACCCACGGTGCGTTCCGCCTCGGAAGCGTCCGGTCTCGTGGGCTTTCACCGACGGCGTTTCGTGCCACTCGAGAGGCAGCAGGTTTGAGCAAGTGGGTAGCCCACCTTGTGAGCCTTCCAACTGGTTCGCGTAGTATCAGGATTGTCACGATGGCAAGGATTAAACCTGCCGCCGCGCGGAGCGCGGTCCGGTCGCCGAACACACGTTGGATCTCTACAAGTGCCTGGACGACGCCCCACGCGGCGATCATGATTCCGGCAATCATCAATGGCAGAACCACCACAATCGCGATCATTCCGTAGGCGATACCTCGGCGCTCGCCCCAGGGTTCCTTGATCACCAGGGCACGACGCGCTTCTCGGTCTATGATCCAGGCCCCGATCAGCCACACCATTCCGAGAGCAACTGGCAGCGACCGTCTCCAAATCGCCTCTTGGTCGCCTGGCGGTGGTGATTCTTGAGTATTCCTTTCGGAAACCGCTTGAGAAGGAGGTTCGAAAGCGGAAGCATTGGTCGAGGTGCCGGGCTTCAGCATCTCGGTTGAGGCGAACCTGTCACCAGTGACCGTGCCAAACAGGTCACGAGCCGGAGGGTGTGCCGTCGAATACCCAATCAGGGCAACCAGAGATGCGAGCAACACCAATGATAAGACGAACCAACCCTGACGCTCTCCGTCCGACCACATGGCCACCAGGATGTTGTCGGACTCGGCCTTCTGATCGGTGTCTGCGAAGTCATCAATCCACGGCGTGACAACCCGACGTGGTCCGACCGGTTCTAAGCGATTTGTGTCTGCCGATGCGCGAGGAGGATCGAGAGGCTGAAAGATTGAAGGTTCGAGTGCGGAATTGAGGCGAGCCAACCTGGTCCCTGCCCGAGAGTCTCCCGGGCGTGGCAACCAAAGTTGCGAATCGCTTTCCGGACGCGTTGCAAGGTCCGGTCCCGTCCCATCGCTGCGACGCTGATCCGGATTGCCTCCCATCGGACATTCCTATCTTCCGTGCCGGAGCCTCGCGATCAGCCGCGCCGGCAAACCAGCTTCGCGCATCTTACGTTGCACGTCATCAATGTTGTACTCCACGCGTCGAGCCTGAAGTCTCGTTTGACCGCCGTCTGTAGTCTCGAGCATCAGGTAGGAGGCGGACGATAGGCCGTCACGCGGTTGACCGACGCTCCCAGGGTTGGCAATCAGGCGCACGTCAGTTTCAAGGTCGACAATGGTTCCGTGATCGAACGCTGACACGGAAATCAGCGTGGACGCGGGTCCGTCGTCGTCATAACCGTCACCATGGCCGCTCGACGGAAGCTGTCCGCTATCGCTTTTGGGGCGGAGAGCGTAGTATTCGGCACGGTGGGTGTGGCCGACGAGACAATGTGGCGTGCCTATCTCGGCAAGGCTGGCGAGTGCAACGGCCTCCGAGTCCATGTAATCCCAGACGGGGTCGTGAGGCGTACCGTGGACGAGCGTGAAGTCGCCCAAACTAGGGACTGCGCGGCCATCTAGCCGCACCGGAAGTCCGTCGAGATACGCGCGGGTCTCAGGGGTGAGGGATTTGATGGTCCAGCGCGCGGCCGTTGCCGCGTCTGGGTTGAATTCGGCAATCGAAATCTTGCCGGTCGCCGCCCGGTCGTGGTTCCCGGCCACGGCATACACCGCAGTCCCGCCGATTTCGCAATCCCTAAGCTCACGAACGCATTCGTTTGGGTTAGGTCCATAGCCGACAATGTCGCCGAGGCACCAGATGGCGTCAAGGCTTCCGAACGACATTGCATCGACTATTACGCGCTCAAGGGCGTCGAAATTACCGTGTATGTCAGAGATGATTGCGCATCGCATGATCAGGTATCACAGACCAAACGTGCGAGGGGGCCGACGTGACACCGTCAGACAACTAGGCGAGGCAAGTTGTCGGTACTTAGTGTGTGAAAATCTGCTTGGCTCGACCGCACGCAGTTTGAACAGGCCCGAGTGTCATTCAGGCTGCACCACTTCTCACTGGAGGATCCAATGGTTCTCGACTGGCTCGTACGCAAACCCGGCAGTGCCCCTCTGGTCATCGCCCATCGCGGTTCGAGTGGCGTCGCGCCCGAAAACACGATTGCGTCGCTCGAACTTGCCGTTTCCCAAGGGGCGACGGCGGTGGAGTGTGACGTTGTCCTGTCTGCCGATGGAGTGCCGATTGTCATCCATGACACGACGCTTGACCGGACCACGAGCGGATCTGGCGACGTTTCCGCGCTAGATTGGTCTGATTTGGCGAAGTTGGATGCTGGATCGTGGAAAGACACCAAGTATGGGACCGAACGTCTTCTACGGCTAAGTGACCTGCTGCATCGTGCGAAGGGACGGGCGCGGATCATCATTGAACTGAAGGCAGGGGATCCAGCCACACTGGCCCAGACGACCCTGGAGGCAATCGAAGCCAATCCGGGAGCCGACACCGCGGTCATATCCTTCGTGCCCGCGGTGGTTGAGGCGGTCCGCCGGACGATTCCGGGCGTTGCGGTCGGATATCTGTATTCGAGACACTGGCCGTGGGCAACCGACCACGCCGACGTCATTTCGCGTGCCCGGGCGATCGGCGCTCACTTCGTTAGCCCCGAATATTCCCTCGCAACTGAGGAGTTCTGCTCGGCTGCGCACCTTGCCGGCATGCCCGTGAGTGTGTGGACCTGCAACGACGCGGAGTCAATGCGCAGTCTCGCCGACGCAGGCGTGGATGCAGTGACGACTGACTGGCCGGACATTGCCCTGAAAACATATCGGTGATGCAGTGGGCACGCCCAATTGGTCGTGCGCGTGAGTGCCGGTTCGTTGCTATGATGCGCCGTCTGTTGCCGGGGGAGATCCATCGGGGATCAAGCATTACCAACGGCAGGCGAAGGGGAGATCAGTTCCGTGAGAATTGCACGCGTTGAAGTTCACGGCGAGGCACATGATGCTATTCTGGAAGGCGATTTCGCCTATCACCTAGAGGGATCGGTTTTCCACGCGCCTCACAAGGGCGCCGCGATCGGACCGTTGTCCGAGTTGAAGTTGCTTGCGCCTTGCACCCCGACGAAGGTGGTCTGCATCGGGCTCAATTACAAGGCGCACATCGAGGAGACTAACGCGACGGCGCCCACGGAGCCGTTGATGTTTTTCAAGCCTCCCACATCGGTCGTCGGTCACCTCGACGACGTGCATTGGATTCCGGGTTGCGAGAAACTGGACTACGAGTCTGAGTTGGCGATGGTCTTCGGCAAGACTGCGAAGAACGTTGCCCCGGGCACGTACCGTGACTATGTACTGGGTTACACGTGCGCGAATGACATCTCGGCGCGCGATTTCCAGCGATCTGATGGGCAGTGGACGCGAGCAAAGGGGTCCGATACGTTTTGCCCGCTGGGTCCGTGGATTGTCACCGACATCGATGCCGAGGACCTTCACATTGGTGGTGCACTCAATGGAGAAGTGCGGCAGGACAGCCGCACGTCAGACCTCCTGTTCGGATTGGACGAACTGGTCGTTCACGTCACCAAGTATTTCACGATGCTTCCGGGCGACGTCATGATCACTGGCACGCCGTCAGGCGTGGGCACGTCCAAGGGGCTCATGAAGCCTGGTGATGTCTACGAAGTCACCATCGAAGGTATCGGCACCCTCCGCAACCGAATTGTCGGACTGCACTGATCACTTCGCGACCCTCCTCCCAGAAATCAGATCGGGGAGGAGGGTCGTTTCCTGCTCCCGTTCCGATTTCGGGGAAGTCAACCTGGCCGGCCGCCTCTGGTGAAAGGGCGCGTTTGGATCCCTAATGACACGGATTGGCAGGCAGTCGGCATCCCTCCGGATTGGCCTCATTGCAGACGATTTGACGGGCGCGCTTGACGCAGGTGCGGGGTTCGCCAAGGCGGGCCTGCGGAGCGTCATGCAATTCGGGCCAACCGGAACCGTCGCCTTGCCCGTTGGCGCAGACGTAATCATCTTCAACACCGCAAGTCGTGAGGGGGATGCGGTAGTTGCCCGGGAACGGGCTCGCGAGGCGGCACTGCGTTTGCTTGGGCACGGCGTATCGCTGATTTACAAGAAGATGGATAGTGTACTTCGGGGGCATCCAGGCCCTGAACTATCCGGAGTGCTTGACGCAATTGTGATCACTCATCCTGGCGCGCGAGCACTGGTGGCCCCTGCATTTCCCGCCCAGGGCCGAACCACTGTGGATGGCGTGCAGCTGGTCCATGGTGTTCCAGTGGCCGCGCATCTTGGTCGTCTCGACCACGCGCTTGCCCCGGTGTTCGCCAGCTGCGACATCCGGGACTCTACTACGGACGACGACCTCCGAGTAATCGCACGCGACGGTGTCGCCGGTGAAAGGATTTTATGGGTTGGTTCCGCCGGTCTTGCTTCCCAAGTCGTTGAGGCATTCCGGGTGTCGGGTGCCGCCTCTGAGACCCGGGAGGTTGACACTTGGAGTGATGCCCCCGACAGAAGTGCCAGTTCAGGCGAGGTTTGGAACGCGGTGCGGCCCGAGAGAGTGATCGTAGTCGCGGGAACGGTTCACCCCGCAACGGTGTTGCAAGTAGAGACACTCGTGGCCGACGGGTGGGACCACATTGCTTTTGACATCGGCGACCCGGATGGGTGGCCAGATGAACGGGAAGTCTTGCGGGCCATGACGAACTCCAGCACTTCTGGGGTGGTCGTGTCAACTCATGCGAACCTGTCTGGCCACTCACACCCGGATGAGGTCATAGATCCCAGTTTGGTGCGGAATGCGGTAACGCTGCTTGACCGAATTGCGCCAATTGTGTCGGCATTGTTGATGGACGGACGTACTGGATTGGTAGTGACCGGGGGAGAGACTGCACAGCACCTCTTCACGGGGATTGGTGTGACGTCTGTTGACGTGTTCGGCGAGGCACTGCCGGGCATCCCGATTGGTGTGATGGAGTTTGGCGGCGTTCGGGTACGTGTCGCGACCAAGTCTGGCGGTTTTGGCGGGTCCGATGCCCTCCGGCATGTCTGTCGCGTTCTGGTTTCGTGATGACCATTGGCCACGCGTGATCTCCGCCGCACCGGCACAGTCCGACTGGCACGACCAAAGCCCCTGCTTCCCGGCGTGCCTACTGCTCGCGAGAGGTCCGGGCCACCGGTTGTATTGGCGACGGTGACTCCTGGGCTTGAGGCTGTCGCGATTGCCGAAATCATCGAGACAGTTTCCGGTGCGGTGATCGTTTCCACGTCTCGTGGGAAGGTCTACGCGCGGGTGCCTGCCTTGGACCCGGCGCTGACCGACTTGCGGACCGTCGACAACCTGTACCTCTATCTCGGTGAGGTGGAGGTTGGCGTCCGTCGTGTCGATCTTTTGGCGCTTGGCACTGCGGTTGCGTCCCTAGGTGGAGTGATCGGACTGTTCCGACATCGAGAGTCTGACTGGGGAGATTCCCCGAGCTTCGTGGTGAATGCCAGTCGGATTGGGAAGCAGGCGTACAGCCGTTTCGATGCTGCAACGGCTGTGGCACAAGCGATTGCCTTGAAGGTGCCCGGGTGGACGAATGCCACCCCCGCAGTCATCCACACTGTCGCGCGTCGTGATCTTGAGGACGAGGGTGATGCGGCGCCCCGCTTTGCTCGCAGCACGGTTGAACTTCGCCTTGACATCCTCGGGCAAAGAGGCGTTGTTGGATGGCGGCTCACACCCCCATCGTTCCGGTTTCGTGGGCAAATGCGGGCATTTGCTCCCGGGTCCATTCTTCCGACCGTCGCGCACGCACTCGTGAGGATGAGTGAACCGCGTAATGATGACGTGTTCCTTGACCCGTTTGCCGGCACCGGAACGATCCTTGCCGAACGTGCCACGACTGACGCACTCGCTGTCATCGGGACTGAAATAGATTCCGATCTGATCCCCGGGTTGAGGCCTGGTCGTGTGGGTGCTTCGGCTAGTGGTTCCCGTGTTTTCGAGGCTGATGCGCGCCGCTTGCCGGTTCGCGACGGCACCGTCGATGCGGTGGTGTCAAACCTACCCTTCGGACGCCAGGTCCTCGACGAAGACGCTATTGTGCCGCTCTACATTGACGCCGCCCGTGAGCTGCGCCGGGTCATGTCACCAAATGGGCGTGCCATCCTCATGACCACTCGGGTCGATGTCATCGAAGCGGCAATGGGTGCGGCTGGGTTCGTGGGCGAAGTCCTGACGACGATCAGTCTTAACGGTCAGAACCCATCTGTCCTCAGATACATCCGGGTTTGACCCATCGAGGTGTTTCAGACCCCTTGGAATCCCAGTTCTGACAGGAAACTGGCGAACCAGGTCATTCCACCCGACATGACGATCAGCCCCATCCCCACCATCAGCGCTCCACTGGAGAGTTCAATCAGCCGTGCACGCCGGTTGAGGCGTCGCATCAGGCGCGTGGATGCTTCAAGGGCAAGTCCGGTGAGGAAGAACGGCACGCCCAACCCAAGGGAGTACGCCGTAAGTAGGACAGCGCCCTGCAACACCGTCGCCTCAGTGCTGGCATACAGCAGTATTGTGCCCAAGATTGGCCCAATGCATGGGGTCCACCCGGACGCAAACGCTGCTCCGATTAAAAACGATTTCAGCAGGCTGGCTCGAGCGCCTGGACGAATCTGGAATCTGGTGTCACGGTAGAGGGCGTTGAAACGCAGGAGGCCAGCGCCGTGGAGCCCGAAGCCGATCAGAACCGCGCCAGCAACGATCCGGAACACAAGGCTCCTCACGAGGTCCTGGAAGACGAAGCCGATCAGGCTCACCGAAGCGCCAAGTGTCACGAAAATTGATGTGAAGCCCGAAATGAACGCCAGTGCATGGACGAGAGACCGCACTCGCGACGTTTCTCCAACCGATGTCCCGGCAAGCATGCCGATGTACGCGGGTACAAGAGGCAGCACGCAAGGAGACGCAAAGGACAGGACGCCTGCCCCGAATGCCACAAGGAGTGACAGGTTTCCGGTCATGGCCAGAGTCTACGACGGGCACCCGTTCCCGATGGGCGTGGCCTTCTAGCGACGGATGTGTGTACGTTCTTGTGCCCTCTAACCTGCACATTCGCCTTCACACTGGCGAGGCAAACATATAGCGTAGTGGAGTTGAACGAGATGCCGCTGGGTTGGCATCGTGTCAGCAATCTTCCTGGAGGTCTCAGATGACCCGCATCTCCGGATCGATGGTGATCACGAACGTCGTGACGCTCGTTGCAACCCTTGTTCTGAACGGACTCGCCACTGGATTGCCGCTGAACGGTCGAACCACTGGCGAAATCTCCGACAGTTTCCCGAACGTCTTCGCGCCAGCTGGCTACGTATTCTCGATATGGGGAATCATCTATATTGCGCTGATCGCATTCACGGCATTCCAAGCCACCTCCGCTGGCAGTGCAAGTCGTGCAGTGCAACGCATCGGTTGGTGGTTTGCAATCAGCGGTGTAGCGAATTCTGTATGGATTCTTTTCTGGCATTACGGCATGTTTCCAGCGACGATGGCCTCGATGGTCATTCTTCTCGCATCGCTGTGCGTGATCGTTTCGCGCATTGGGTTGCCCAAGGATGCGACGTCCAAGGGCGAACGGTGGATGGTGCACCTGCCATTCAGCATCTATCTCGGTTGGATCTCAGTTGCAACAATTGCGAATGCGGCTGTGACGCTTCTTGACCTCGGTTGGGATGGTGGCCCGCTCTCGCCCGGGACGTGGACAGTCACTCTCATCGCCATTGCCGTTGGACTGGGCCTCTGGTTCATTGTCCAGCGCGAAGATCTGGCGTATCCATCTGTGCTCATCTGGGCATTCATTGGAATTGCTATCAAACAGGTGGAACCGTGGGTACCTGAGGGCGCAACAATTGCGTCCGGTCTCCTGGCATTGGTTGCCGTGTGGCGGGTTGCGACTTGGCTTACCGGGCCAAGGTCCTCGCCGAACCGAAACATCGCGCCAGGAATTGCCCCGTCCTGATTGGTGCCACCCGTCGGCGGCTCTTAGGTGCAGGGGTTGCACGCCTACAAGTGATTGGCTTCACCGGGTCGAGCCAAGAATGGCGTGGAGGTGACGGAGGAGGCGGAACTCCGTCACCTTCGATTGGGCGATGACTCGTCCACTGACCTCAACGACGGGGATCACAAGGCCGAACCGCTCCGCCAATTCTGGATGTTCCCGGATGTTGACCTCCACAATCTCAAAGGGAACAAGGCGTTGTACGCGACGCAACGTGGCCATGGCTTCGTGGCAGAGGTGGCAATCTGGCGCCCCGTAGAGGACAAGCTTTCGTGAGGTCGCGCCTTGTCCGGTCACGTTCCAGGTGCCGTGGTCAAGATGGTTTCAAGGGCACTTGAGAGGACTTCACGGTTCATCGCCCCCGGTTGAACCGCTCTGATGACCCCGGTCCGGTCCACGAAGTATGTTGACGGGACTCCGATGAGGCGGTACCGGTTGCGCAGTTCCTGCTTGGTGTCCAAGGCCACTGGAAATGTGTAACTCCCGGTAGTGTCGTCTCCGGCCTTCAGGAATTCCGGCACATCTCTCGCGCCGGCCTCGGTATCCAGCGACACCGCGATAACCATCAGGCCCGCATCGCGATGCTTCCGGTACGCAAGTTCTAGTTCCGGCAGTTCTTCGCGGCACGGGGTGCACCACGTCGCCCAGAAGTTGACGACGACGGGCTTGCCACGGTAGGAGGCAAGATCGATCATGCCTCCACCCGAGGCCGGCAATGTGAAAGTGGGAGCGCGCTGCCCAACCGATGGCGGCGCTGGGGGTTTCCCGTCAAGCCCGGGGAGTGGCAAGGTTGACGCGTACCCAATGCCTGCCACGGCGACCAAGGTTCCCGCGCCGATGGCGATCCGCCGTCGTGTTGTCCGATTGGAGACGGGAGTACCGGTTTCCGTGGCGCTTTGCTGGCCAATCAAGGGCGGTTCAGTCGTCACAGACAAGTTGTACCGCATTGCCAAGCAATTTGATCGGCTTTGTTTGCAAGGGGATTTGGGTGCCAAAAGGAAAAGCGCTGGTGATCTCTCACCAGCGCCCTTGGTGCGGACATAGCTTTCCCGTTTTGGGAAGGAGTTAGGTTCGGCTCAATACTCCGGCATCGGCGCCTGGGGCTTGGCTGCCTCAGGAATGTCGGTGATGAGCGCCTCAGTGGTCAGGATCATCGCTGCGATCGAAGTCGCGTTCTCGACGGCGGAACGGGTCACCTTGGCCGGGTCAATGATGCCCGCGGCGACCATGTCCTTGTACGTCTCGTCAACGACATCGAAGCCGATGTTCTTGTTGCCCGTGGCTGCTTGCTGGCGTCGAACATTTTCGATGACCACGGACCCCTCGTAACCGGCGTTTGCCACGATGGCACGCATCGGTTCCTCGAGAGCGCGGCGCAGGACGCTGACGCCCGTGGCCTCGTCACCCTTGAGATGGAGATTGTCGAGCGCCGCGATCGCCGCGAGTAGCGTGACGCCACCACCGGCAACCACGCCCTCCTCGATTGCTGCACGCGTCGCGGACAAGGCGTCCTCGACCCGATGCTTCTTCTCCTTGAGTTCGGTCTCGGTTGCGGCACCGACCTTGATGACGGCCACGCCACCCGAGAGCTTCGCCAGTCGCTCCTGAAGCTTCTCGCGGTCGTAGTCCGAGGTCGTGTCCTCAATCTGTGCCTTGATCTGCTTGATGCGACCCTGGACCTCGTCGTTGCCACCGTGGCCTTCGACGATGGTGGTGTTTTCCTTGTCGCAGACGACGCGGCGCGCGCGCCCAAGGTCTTCGAGCGTGACACTGTCCAGTTTCCGGCCGAGTTCGTCGGAGATGACCGTCCCGCCGGTCAGGACCGCAATGTCCTTGAGCATTTCCTTGCGGCGATCACCGTAGCCCGGCGCCTTGACTGCAACGACGTTCAGGATGCCTCGCATCTTGTTGACGACCAGCGTGGCAAGTGCCTCGCCTTCGACGTCCTCAGCGATGATCACGATCTCCTTGCGCCCGCGCTGGACCAGCTTCTCCAACAGTGGGAGAAGTTCCTGCACGGACGAAATCTTCGTCTCAGTGATCAGGATGTAGGGCTCTTCCACCTCGGCGGTCATGCGATCCGCATTGGAGACGAAGTACGGAGAGCTGTAACCGCGGTCGAACTGCATGCCTTCGACGTACTGAACCTCGAACTGGATCCCACGGCTTTCCTCGACGGTTATGACGCCGTCCTTGCCGACCTTGTCCATGACCTCGCCGAGGAGCGTGCCGATCTCGCGGTCGTTCGCTGAGATCGTTGCGATGTTCGCAATCTCTTCACGTCCTTGGATCGGGGTTGCGAGTTCACGGATTGCGGCGACCACGGCGGCGGATGCCTTGTCGAGGCCTCGCTTCAGAATCATCGCGTTGGCACCGGCGACAACGTTGCGCATGCCCTCGATGACGATTGCCTCGGCAAGGACGGTCGCGGTGGTCGTGCCGTCTCCGGCGACATCGTTGGTCTTGCTCGCCGCTTCCTTTAGAAGCTGCGCGCCCATGTTCTCGAATGGGTCCTTGAGTTCGATTTCCTTGGCCACGGTCACGCCGTCATGGGTGACCGTCGGTCCGCCGAACTTCTTGCCGAGGGCGACATTGCGCCCCTTCGGACCAAGGGTGGTCTTAACACTGCGGGCAACGACCTCAACGCCCTTGGCGAGGGCACGCCGTGCGTCTTCACGGAAGACGAGTTGCTTGGCCATAGGACTGCTCTCCTTATTGATGCGGATGGGCGCCGGGTCTATGTCTACGCGCTCACGGCCCAGACGGGTGTGGCGCGGCCCACGGCGGATCAGAGTCGCTGCAAATCATCGCCCGCATCCGGGCGACAGTTGCATTAGCACTCGGCCAGTGCGACTGCTAATCCAGTCTACCAATGGATTAGCAGTCCGTCAATGGGACTGCTAATCCCATCCTGATACGGTGGTATAGTTTTCCAGTTCGCAACGCATACAGCAGGCCGTCGCATTCCCTGAAACCGGCTAGCCGCCGGAACTTTCCGCAAGGCGGTTCCTCATGTTTGGCCTCCGCAAGAACAATGGTTCCTCAAACAAGCCGGTTGTGACTGAAGAGGCCGTTCTCGCGGCGCTCAGCCGCATCCAAGATCCTGATCTCCGCCGCGATATTGTTGCGCTTGGCTTCATTAAAGACCTGGCGATTGACGGAGGCAAGGTTTCTTTCAAGGTTGAATTGACAACTCCAGCCTGTCCAGTCAAAGGCGAGATGGAGCGTCAATCTCGGGAGTTTGTCGGGGCAATCCCGGGCGTCGAGCACGTGGATGTGCAGATGACCGCACAGGTGCGCTCCATGGGCGCGACCGGTCAAATGCTCCCCGGGGTACGCAACGTGATCGCCATTGCAAGTGGCAAGGGCGGTGTCGGCAAGTCAACTGTGTCCGCGAACCTAGCGGTGGCCCTGGCAATGACTGGCGCACGTGTTGGCCTGCTTGACGCAGATATCTACGGACCATCGATCCCCGGTTTGCTTGGCATGAGTGGGAAGCCTGCGGTAAAGCCGATGCCGTCTGGGGACCAGATGTTTGAGCCCCCGGTTGCACACGGCGTGAAAGTGATGTCGCTGGGCTTCCTGCTTGACGACCCGAGCCAGCCTGTGATCTGGCGCGGACCGATGGTGGGATCCGGGATTAGCCAGTTGCTCTCCCAAAGTGATTGGGGCGAACTTGACTACCTGCTGGTGGACTTGCCCCCGGGAACCGGAGACGCGACCCTGACCCTCGCTCAACGCATTCCGTTGTCTGGTGTTGTGATCGTGTCCCAGCCCCAGCGGGTAAGCCTGGACATCGCTATCAAGGCTCTCAAGGCGTTTCAGAGCCTCAAGGTTCGCATTCTGGGCGTACTCGAAAACATGAGTACGTTCGTCTGCGACGACTGCGGCAAGGAACATCACATCTTCAGCCACGGCGGGGCGAGACTGGCGGCTGAGCAACTCGAAGTGCCATTCCTCGGCGATATCCCGCTTTCTCTGGACATCTGCGAAGCGAGTGATGCGGGGACACCGGTCGTGTCGCTGAAGCCCGACTCCGCACAGGCGCAGTCTTTCATGCGCATCGCAGAAGGTGTCGCAGCTCAGGTCAGCATCGCCAGCCTGCGGCAACGAACGACGATTCCATTGCGTGCGGTGTAGCGGCCCGTGGCCCTTGCCTTCATCGATCAAGCGCCATGGCGTTCTGCCCGTCAACTTGGCAAGCAACGTCGGCGCATCGATGGGGTAGGTTCCTTTGCCTTCGGAACACTCTTGCTGTTTTCCATCCTTTTTGTTTCGACCGGACGGGTTCAAGGCCAAGGTCCGCCTCAGGCGAATGACAGTCCCGCCAACTGCTCCCAAACCGCCGATGGCGCTGCCGAGTGTGAGCTGTTCGGGTCAGGGTTGGTTTCTTTCCCGACGGTAGACGTTCGGGTTGAGTTGGCTGAGACTGCTGTCGATCATGCGCGAGGCCTGGGCGGGCATGCCCCACTCGGGATGACCGATGGAATGATCTTTGTCTTTCAGACGCCCGGCTTCTATGCGTTCTGGATGAAAGGCATGACCTTCAATCTGGACATCATGTGGATTGACGGTACTGCCGACAACCTCAGGGTCGTTCACCTTGCGAGTGACGTTCCGGCATATCCGACCGAGACCCCGGACGGGCGCTTGCCAACATATTCACCAACTCGCCCGGGTCGGTATGTACTTGAGGTGAACGCGGGATTTGCCGACATGCACGGGATCACTGTTGGGTCTCCCGCGTCATTCATTCGTGATGTGGACACCCAGCCTTGACGGGGCCCGTCACAAACCTCTCGAGGCCCGTTCTGCATGGGCGCCGGCACGTACTGCAGTGACGATTGCATCGAGGGATGTTCCGGGACCAAAAACCTCACGAATGCCGATGGATATGACCTTCGGAATGTCTGCCGGGGGGATGATTCCGCCTGCGTAGACTGGAGTGTCTCCGAGGCCCCGGACACGGAGGGCCTCCATGATCCGTGGGAACAGGTCAAGGTGTGCTCCTGAGTGGATCGACAAGCCGATGGCCTCCACGTCCTCTTGCAAAGCGGCCTCAGCGATCTGATCCGGCGTCTGACGGATGCCCGTATAGATCACTTCCATGCCGGCATCTCGCAGCGCGCGCGCCACAATCTTTGCACCCCGGTCGTGACCGTCGAGACCGGGCTTGGCCACGAGTACACGGATCGGGTTCGAGGATCCGAGCGCCCTCGTGTCCAGTTCGCCGGTGGTTGGATTCATTATCAATAAACTCTCGTCCGCCGGATTGCCCGTCCACGGCGGATGTTCATATCAACCATACCCGTGCATAGGTCCGGGTATCGGCGGGAGCGACTAGTGACCGGAAAAGGTTGGCGGACGCTTTTCGAGAAACGCCGTTACGCCTTCACGCGCGTCATTCGTCGCGAACGAAGACACAAACCCATCAATTTCGGTAGCGAGACCGTCCGCCAGGGGCATTGCCATGCCTCGTTGGATGGTCGCCTTTGCGATCTTCACGGCCAGAGGCGCCGCTGACGAGAAAGACTCGGCTAGCGACGTCGCAGCTGCAAGGGCTTCGCCCGCTCCGACAACCGAGTTCGCAAGGCCGATCCGGAACGCTTCTTCCGCGTGTACATGCCGGCCGGTGAGGATCATGTCGGTAGCCCGAGAAAGGCCGATCAGCCGGGTCAGCCTCTGGGTTCCTCCCCAGCCCGGAATGATCCCCAACTTGATTTCGGGCTGCCCAAACCTCGCCGTGTCTCCGGCAATTCGGTAGTCACACGCAAGTGCAAGTTCGCACCCGCCGCCGAATGCGACCCCTTCGATTGCTGCAATTGTTGGCTTTGGGCAATCCGCCACGGCATTCATGGTCCGGTGTCCACGATGGGCGCGGGAGGCAACCTCCGCGACACTTGACGCTGCACCTAACCACTTCAGGTCCGCTCCGGCAGAAAATGCACGTGGGGTGCCACTCGCAATCACGATGGCACGCACATCAGGGTCCAGCCCCGCCTCATGAATGCACGCCTCGAGGGTTGCGAGGGTTTCCTCGTCAAGGGCGTTCAGACGGTCAGGTCGATTGAGAGTCAGGAATGCCGTTGCGCCTTCAACACGTGACAGAACCGGTCCATCTTGACGTTCGGTCAGGGTCATTCGTGGATCTCCCTCAGGCCCAAATGAATTCAAAGTGGGGTTTCGCGAATGCCCGCTCACGCATCTTCGTTGCGGTCAAGGATAGTCATAGAAGCCACCACCGGATTTCCGTCCGAGGCGACCAGCGTCGACAAGTCGGCGGAGCATCGGGCATGGCCGGTACTTGGGATCTCCAAGATCCCGATGAAGGACTTCCATGACGGCGAGGCACACGTCGAGACCGATCACATCCGCCAATTGGAGGGGGCCCATTGGGTGACCCATCCCGAGGCGCATCACGGTATCGATGCCCTCCCGTGAGGCCACACCTTCCATGAGCGCAAACATCGCCTCATTGAGTAGCGGCATGAGGAGACGGTTAGCGGCAAATCCCGGTGTGTCCTGGACGGTTACGGGCGTCTTCCCAAGCGTGCGGGCCAAGTCTGTGACCGCGTCGATAGTGGCGTCACTGGTGTGATGCCCGCGGATCACTTCCACAAGTGCCATCGCAGGAACCGGATTGAAGAAGTGCATCCCCACGACCCTTCCGGGGTTGGCAATGCCGGCTGCTATCCGTGTCACACTGATGCTTGACGTGTTGGTGGCGAGGATTGTGTCGGGTCCGAAATGTTCGGCCGCTTTACCGAATGCATCCCGCTTTGCACCGACCTCTTCGATGATCGCCTCGATCATCACCGAGGCCCGGGATGCATCCTCAAGTGCCGACCTGGTCGAAATCCTCCCGATGATCTCATCACGAACCTCACCGGTCACGTCTCCTCGTGCGATCCTCCGTGCGAAGCCGGTCGCGATGAGATCTAGGGCCCGGGTTCGCGCTCCGGGTGAAGGTTCGACAATCTCCACGGCAATCCCGGCGGTCGCAATCACTTGAGCGATTCCCCGCCCCATGGTTCCTGCGCCCAGGACTATCATTCTCTCGATGGTCGTCATGAGCATGAATCGTACTGTTCAACCGGTTCGCAACTCATCGAGGTGTCCCGGTTGATTGCATGTAGTCGGCGGGTGTTCTCCCGTTACCGTTCACCGAGCTACGTTCGTTCGACCGCGATGGCAAACGCTTCGCCTCCCCCAAGGCACGCACTCGCAATCCCGCGGGTTCCGCCAACCCGAATGAGCGCGTGGATAAGAGTGGCAAGAATGCGCGAGCCCGACGCGCCTAGCGGATGACCGAGGGCAATCGCGCCGCCATTGACGTTTACTCGGTCCTCATCCCAAAGTAGCGCCCGGTTGTCGGCGACCATCTGGGCGGCATACGCCTCATTGAGTTCGAACAGGTCGTAGTCGGCGAGCTTGGTCCCAGTCTTGTCAAGCAGGCGGTTGACGGTTGGAACTGGCGCTTCAAACAGCCACTGCGGTGCCACCGCTGCGTTTGCACTCGCCACGTATCGCGCCAGGGGCGAGATGCCGAGGTCGTGGGCGCGCCCGGCACTCATCACCACAAGTGCGCTCGCGCCATCTGCAAGTTGCGAGGCATTTCCCGCGGTGACCGAGGGTTCGGAGGCGTCATCATGGCGATTGGTGAATGCCGGACGCAGTGAGGCGAGAGCCGACGCAGATGTATCGCGTCGGGGACACTCATCAGTGTCAATCAAGAGCGCTGGGCCACCTCGCTTGCCCGGAATGGACACCGGGACAATCTCATCGCGAAACGCTCCCCCATCCATGGCCGCAATCGCGCGCTGATGGCTTCGCAATGCCCAACTGTCCTGGGCTTCACGGGAAACGCGGTCCCTTTTTGCAATCGCCTCGGCCGAATATCCCACGTGTTCGTCATCCCACGGAGACCACAGGCCGTCCAGGATCATGCCGTCGCGAAGGGTCGCGTCGCCAGCCTTCTGCCCGGACCGCAGGCCAGGGAAGAGGTGGGGAGCGTTGCTCATGCTTTCCATTCCGCCGGCAATGATCACGTCTGCTTCCCCGAGCATGATCTGCTGCGCTGCGAGTGCGACGGCCATGAGGCCGCTCCCGCAAACCTTGTTGATGGTTGCCGCCGGAACGTGGTCAGGCAGGCCCGCGTGCAGCATCGCTTGGCGGGCCGGCGCCATTCCGAGCCCGGCCTGCAGGACGCTTCCCATGTACACGCCGTCGACGGAGTCAGGGTCGATGCGCGCACGGTCTACTGCGCCTCGAATGGCAATCCCTCCGAGTTGCGGCGCAGTGAATGAGGAGAGGGCGCCCAGGAACCGTCCGATCGGCGTTCGGACGGCACTCACGATGACGGCTTGTTGGAGGTGTGACTGGCGATTGGTCATGATCGTGCCCCCATCGTACCGCGGACCCTTCGGCTTGCAATGGTCCCTACGCCATTTAGTTACACTCTCCTAGTTCGGGGAGTAGCTCAGCCCGGTAGAGCGCCACGTTTGGGACGTGGAAGTCGGAGGTTCAAGTCCTCTCTCCCCGACCACACTCAGTCATATGGATGACCCCCGCGCCTCGAATTCGATCCGCCAGACGGGTTCGGTGCGGTGTGACGAGGCCGAGTAGATCGCGCCTCCCTTCACGTGTTGGACCGACGCAGACCATTCTCCCTGTGCACCCTGCACAGTACTGGTCCCCAAAGATTGGGTAGCCCGTACGTGGGTCGAATGACCGCGCGAACCTATGATCACGGCATGAACCAGACTGACCGTTGCGAAGCGGTTGGGATGTGGAGCGATGTGCATGACGGAGTGCATTCGCGTGGGGTTCGGTGAGGTGGGTTCCAAAGGCGGGGCAGCTTCGGCGATGGCGCCGACCAGACGTATTTTCAGTCTCTACGACGGCAGTCGATAGAAGTGCATGAGATGTCTCGGACGCCTCTCGTCGGGAGTGAGTAGAGCGTTCGTGGCCACATGTTTCGGGTTCGAGTTATGTTCGCCCGTAGATAGGAACCAAATCTCAGGCGGCTGGTTAGGGCGATGATTCTCGAACGCGCCGCCGTCTCTCATCCCGGTTTGGTGCGACCTAGCAACGAAGACGCTGTCGGTTTTCTGATACCTGACCGGCCGGAAATCCTGTCCGCGCGAGGCGCGTTGTTTTCGGTCGCTGATGGCGTGGGAGGGCTTGCTGCTGGCGAAGTTGCGAGCCAGACAGCCGTTGCGGTCATGGCTGATGAGTACTTTTCTCCGAGGGCGCCGTTCGGGGTTGAGGCAGCACTTCGCCTAGCGGCTGAGGCCGCGAACCGAAGGGTTTATGCGTTGGCTCAGACACCATCTCCGGAGCTCAACGGCATGCAGACTACCTTGACGGCGCTCGTCGTCGCCGGTCGCCAGGCGTATATTGCTCACGCCGGCGACACGCGCATTTACCGGTTACGTGGAGGAACCCTGACCCAACTCACTGCCGATCACTCTGAAGCGGCAGAGCTTCTCCGCCTTCGTCTGATAACTCCTGCACAAGCCGCAAATCACCCTAGAAGAAGCGTTCTTACACGAACATTCGGCGGGTCGTTGCAGTTGCGCCCGGACTTCGGGAGGCACGCGGTTGACGATGGCGACGTCTACCTTTTGTGCTCCGACGGACTGTGGGGCGAGGTTCCTGACGCGGATATTGCCCGCGAACTTCAAGGGCCTGTCGGCGAAGCGTGTGATCGCCTGGTGGAGATGGCGTGCGGGCACGGTGGAGGCGACAATGTGACTGTTCAATGCATCCGGGTCCTCGAGGCAGGACCGGCAAAGCCTGCGTCTCCACCAGGGCGAATTGCGAGGCTTCTCTCTGGATTGCGTGGAGGCTAGGGTGCGAAACTTCCGTGGGCGATTGGCGGGCAACTGCCGTCGGTGTCCTGATGAAGGGCACGGAGGCGTATTGGGATTGCGGGTGCCGCTCCGGCGCTCAAGGTGTGGAAAGTGACTATGGACGCACGTGATCCCGGACACTCGTCGGCCCCAAACAACCCTTCAACCGCGGTTGTCCAATCGGCGAAGGTTGCTGAAGCCCTACGTGACGTCACATCGGGCCGGTGCCATTTTGTCGAATTGCAATTCACCGACGTCAGTGGTGCGCTAAAGGGGGTCGTTGTTCCTTCGTCTCAGATTGCGGATGCGTTGACCTACGGCCACTGGTTCGACGGATCATCGCTCGAGGGAGGCGCGCGCACCACCGAGACAGACCTGTTGCTCTGGCCAGACCTCCGGACATGGTCACTCGTCCCGTGGGTGCAGCCGGAAGGCATGGCGCGCGTGCTGTGCGACATCCGCACGCCGGATGGTGACCCATTCCCGGCGGATCCACGGGCCGTACTTGCTCGCGCGATCGCCGACGCAGGTGATCTAGGGTTTGAACTCTTTGTCGCTCCGGAACTGGAGTTTTTCCTGTTTCAGTCGATGAGCGATGGTCGGCGACTTCCAGCCGATCGGGCCGGCTACTTCGACCTTGCCAGCGATACTGGTGTGCGCGTGCGTGAGGAGATTGTCCGCTACCTCAACGCGATGAACGTGTCCGTTGACGCTTCGCACCATGAAATAGCACCAGGCCAGCACGAGATCGACTTGCCACTGATGCCCGCAGCCTTGGCGGCCGATGCGATCGTTGCCGTGAAGTACGCGGTGAAGGCGGTTGCTCGGCGCCGCGGCCTTGCCCCGACATTCATGCCGAAGCCACTTGCGGGTGTCGCGGGTTCGGGGCTACACCTTCACCAAACTTTGAGGTCTTCCGATGGTGCCGATGTCTTTTCGGATCCGATCGATGAATATGGGCTTTCAGCGACGGCACGTGCCTTCATTGCTGGTCAGCTGAGTCACGCGCGGGCCGCGTGTGCAGTGCTTGCGCCTCAGGTAAATTCCTACAAGCGTCTGGGCCGCGGGTTTGACGCCCCTTCTGTCATCGGGTGGAGCCAACGGGCGTCCCAGGCAATGATCCGGGTTCCTCGTCCAGGGTTGCCGGGGAGGTCCCCAGACGGACGCGGGAGGCCGATCCGAGTGGAACTTCGGTGTGCAGACCCCTCCTGCAATCCGTACCTAGCGATAGCCGTTGCGCTTGGCGCCGGTCTCGACGGCATCCGGCAAGGGCTCTCCGCGCCCGAACCTGTCGGTGTCGTTGAGCATGGGATGCCCGCTGGCAACGTGGACATGCTTCCGGTCTCACTCGGCGAAGCCCTCACTGAACTCGCTTGGGACGGTGTAGTTCGGGATACCCTTGGAAGTCAGGTTCATGATCGGCTTCTGACGGCTAGCGAGCAAGAGTGGCAGACGTACAAGTCACAAGTGACCGAATGGGAGTTCGGCCGCGCCTTTGATGCTTCGTAGCGGTCTCTAGGCCCGCGTGTCGTGTCCCCTTCGCCGAAGCCGAACGCGGGGCGATGCTTGACCATGGTCGGAAACCGTGATACCTTTCGTGTACACGATAAAGATGACCGTCTTAGTCATCATTGTGAAGCGCAGGAAGCAATCATCATGGCACTCGAAATCCCGGTCGCTGAAGGCGGTGTGACCGACGTGGTTGCAACTGCGTTGCTGTCACGCGCACGCACCCGACTGCTTCAGCGCGTTGCCTCGGCCGAACCCGGGCTTGCGCAAATCTGGTTCCGGGCGAGTGTCCTGGAGCGATACCGAGGCACTCCCGGTTTCCAACTGGTCCGAACCAACACTGTCGGGCGGGTGCGTGGGGCGGATTGGCGCCTCGATTTTGGCATCTCTGGCGAAACGCCCGGCCAGGAACCCGATGTGCTCGTGCATATCTGTGCGCGTGATTTGGGTGAACGGATCCCGGAGGGTGAACGCGCGCATTGGATCAGTCACGCCGTCACATTGCCCGCTAGTGTGAACTTCCTGGCCATGCAGTCCACGCGCGGGGCCTGCATAGACGATGGTGACCTGCGATCCTGGTAAATCCCGGCGGGTGTCACGCTGTTCGTGCCACCCCGCCTCGCACGGAGGAGTTGACCTATGTCCACCCCGCATGAGTACGCCAAACCAGCCGCACTTGTCTCGACTGAATGGGTCGTCGCCCACGGACATGACGCCCACGTTCGCCTCGTTGAGGTAGATGTTGACGTTACCGCATACGCGTCTGGACACATCGCCAATGCAGCTGGGTGGAACTGGCAAACCCAGCTCGGAGACACAATCCGCCGAGACATCCCATCGAAGGCCGCTTGGGAGTCACTTCTCTCGTCGACAGGTATCTCTGACGACACCCACATTGTGTTTTACGGTGACAACAACAACTGGTTCGCGGCGTTTGCCTACTGGGTTGCGACGGTCTACGGCCACAAGCATGTCAGCCTCATGAATGGCGGGCGCAAGAAATGGGAACTTGAGAACCGTCCATTGGTGATCGAAGTACCCCACTTCTCACCGACGACCTATCACGCCCATGATGCTGACCTGTCAATCCGTGCCTTCTCACACCAGGTGCGCGAGTACATCGATGCGCCCGGACGTGCCATGGTTGACGTCCGGTCTCCCGCCGAGTACACGGGTCAAGTGATTGCGCCTCCCGGCATGTCGGAGACGGCCCAGCGTGGCGGCCATATCCCAAGCGCGACGAACGTCCCGTGGGCACAGGCGGCGAACGAGGACGGATCCTTCAAGTCGGCAGAGGAACTCCATGCCCTCTACGGAGGCAAGGGTGTGACCTCGGACAAGGACGTCGTGGCGTATTGCCGCATCGGTGAGCGGTCAAGCCACACGTGGTTCGTGTTGCGCGAGCTCCTCGGCTACACGAACGTGCGCAACTATGATGGCTCCTGGACTGAATGGGGCAACCTGATCGGTGCACCAATCTCCAACCCCTCAGCATCCCACTAACTGGCTCGTCTCATTCCCCCGGAGCTCCGGGGAAGGCTGATCTGCGTGCAATCATCTGGCGGGAAACTGCCAGATGATTTTCGCGTTTAGCCGACAGTCAGATCTAGGGTCGTGCACCCGCAATGTTGTCTGTTTGGCAACGTTGCTGTGCGCCCTCCAAGCGTGCGGGTCTCCTGAACCTCCTGGACCGCCGTCGCAGAATGCGGTTCAATCGACCGTCCCGGGCAGGACCCCGCAGACACCTCGGGACGACCAACCCACCGTTGAAGCGTCGTCATTCCGACCGACACCCGGGCCAGAACGGGCCTATCCGGATGGCCAGCGTTCTGGCTCGAAGGAAACTGGACCCAACTTCCGTGCGACCGTTATTGCTGGCCAATCCAATGGCGAAGCGCCGCCGACGTGGATGGTCCACATTGGTGACGTCCTGATTGACGGCGACGTGACTGTGGTCGGGACTGACCTGCTATTCCGCCCCGTCGATCTCGGTGTTGCAGCAAACGTCTGCCAAGCGATTGCTGCGCAGGTCGTTGACCGGGAATCAATCGCGGCCAATGCGCGGGTCCGTGTGCTCGATGCCAACGGGCGTGTCCTGATCGAAACCGGTGTCAACGCTGATGGTATGCCCGATTGTTCCCCCGGCGTGCACCCCTTTCGCTGAACCTTTGTCACCGCGCACCCGGTCAGGACTGCGGCACCCCCGCAAGTTCAAGGACGGGACGGAACCGTGCGCAAGCATCGTCGACATCTACCAGCAGGCCTGCCCGATCGGCCAGTCGGAAAAGTTCGGCGAGATGAATGATTGATCGCGCACTCTCCTGGCCTCCGATCATCCGGAAGTGCTTCTGACGACCGTTCACATATGACAGGAACACGATTCCGGTCTTGTAGGAGCGGGTAGGCGCGCGGAAGATATGGCGCGCAAGTGGGACGGTGGGTTCGAAAATCGCGTTATACCGCGCATGGTCGCCGGCATCGAGTGCCGCGAGTGCGGCAGCCGCTGCCGGGGCGATCGCGTCGAAAATGCCGAGAAGAGCATCCGAATGACGGTTTTCGTCTCCAGCGATCAACTTCGGGTAGTTGAAGTCGTCGCCGGTGTACATCCGAACGCTTGCGGGTAGACGATCACGAAGGTGGATCTCCCACGCATCGTCAAGTAACGACAACTTGATACCGTCAATCTTGGCCCTGTTCGCGTTGATAACCGCAACGCAACTGTCCATCGCCGCGGGGATGTCACTCGAACCCCAATACCCGGCGAGCGCGGGGTCGAACATGTCCCCAAGCCAATGAAGAATGACTGGTTGGCGGATTTGTGAAAAGACATGGTCATAGACTGAGGCGTAGTCTTCCGGTCCGCGCGCGCACGCCGCCAGTGCCCGGCTTGCCATCAGGATCACCCGGCCGCCTTCACCTTCGACGTATGCACACTGTTCGTCATACGCGCGCTTCACGTCTGCGATCGTCACACCTGGGCCCGGTTTCAGGTGATCAGTCCCAGCTCCACACGCGATGCGGTCGACTGCCCCGATCGCACGTGCATCTGCAAGCGACCGGCGGATAAGTGCCTGGCTCGCTGGCCAGTCGAGACCCATTCCCCGTTGGGCTGTGTCCATTGCTTCAGCCACGGAAAGCCCAAGGGACCAAAGGTGGTGGCGATACGCCATCGTTTCGTCCCAGTCGATCGCTACATCAACGGTTGGGTCCGAGACCGCGGCCAGTGGGTTTGAAACAACGTGTACCGCAGAGTAGGCGACACGCGTCCGGGATGGCGCGAGGGATGCGAGACGTGGGTCGAACGCCGGAGGATCTCCGTGGCCAGCGTTGTACTGAATGACTGCCCCCGCCGCGTCTGGAAGCTGCAGGGATGCACGCGTGGTCATGGTTTTGGTTCCTCCAGGTCACATGCACACAGCCGCCCGGTGGACGGCCCTGATAGTTTCGCGTTAGACGCCAGCGGCCTGTTTGATCTTCTTGAGTTGTTCGGCCTCTGGCGTCGCCTTGTAATGCGGATCAAGCGGGTAGCACCCGGATGGCAACCCGTTTCGAGGTGCCGTGGTGCAATCTGAGAATGTTCGGCACACCCTTGTTCGCGCGATGTCATGCCCACCGACCGCTTCGGTAATGATCTCCGGATAGGAGAGGACCATGCGACCCAGGCCTACGCTATCCACCCAACCTTGTCGGACTGTCGACTGTGCGACGTTTGGCAGGAACTCCTGCAAGTAGGAGTATCCAGTGCCAACGAACACCATTTCCGGTGGTGCCGTTGCCTTGATCGCCCGAACGACGGCAATCTGACGTGCGACCCCGACTAATGGATCCTCCGGAGGCTGATACCCATCGGAAGGCGGGAACGCAGCTGGACGTTGGATATGGGGTACGTAGTAGGGAGAACCGGCGGTCAGGTTGATGAGCGTGATGCCGAGTGTGTGACACAGTTCGATGAACTGTCGCGTCTCGGTCAGGTCCGGAACCAGTGGGTTTGCCGGGTCATGTCCGAAGCCAAAAGGATAGATTTCGAGACCACCGAGCCCGACCGGCATCCCGGGGCCCAGACGTCCATTACGTGCCCGCGAGGCATCTGGCACGAACGGCAGGAAATCAAATGCCGACAAGCGGACTCCAAGTCCGATGGGGTTCCCGTCAGCGCGGATGCCTGTGACGATTTCGCGGAGTAGCCGTGTGCGGTTTTCAAATGAGCCGCCGAACTCACCGGAACGACCCCGGGCACCAAGGAATTCGTGAAGCAGGTAGCCGTGGCAGTGCTTGATGTCGACGAAATCGGCGCCGCACTCCAGGGCCAACCGTGCTGACTTGACGTAGTCCGAAATCAGGATCCTGAGGTCGGCGTCGGTAAGGATCTGGGAGTCGTCGGTTACCCGGAAACGCGCGTCGAGCAATGGATGACGGAAAGCCACGCGCGGTTCAAACGCACCTCCGGGATTAGGCCGGCAATATCGTCCGGAATGGGTCAATTGGAACCCGATCACGAGGTCATCCGTCTGGCCGTGGGCCTCTGAATGGGCTTCGACGAGAGCGTCGCGCACTTCCCGGATGCCCACAGCATGCGGCTCATCCAGGATCAACTGGTTAGGGTTCGCACGACCGTCATGGCGCACAGCCATGGCTTCGCAACCCCAAATCAGCTTGGCACCTGAGAGCCCGAACCGCTGCCAGCGACGACGTACTGCCGGAGTAATGCTTCCATCGGGCGTTCCGTCCCACCCTTCCATTGGATGGATGGCAACGCGATTGCCGATGCGTCTTCTGTTCCACTCAAGTGATTGGGCTAGGGGAGACCCATCGCCCGTGACTACTTCGTCATCGACTGGCACATCGACGCCAAGGGCCGACAGGTGTGCCCGGAACTCTGACACCGTCTTGATCGACGCAACCCGGCGGACAGGGTCGGATCCGCCAGACAGGTGCGACGTTTGCACCCCGGTTGGCAAGCGAACGCCCGTTGGGGGATCAACAACCACGTCAGTCGGGTTTGCGCGAAACGGCTCGCTGTCGTGAGGTTCCAGGTTGGTAGACGTTGTCATGGTCTCGCTCTAATTCGTGGGGTTTGCGCAACATGACTGGCAATCTAGTCCGATGGTGGAGTCGGATCACGTCCGCGTCGCGCGAATTCGCAAAAAATGGATGGTTGGAAGGTTTTGTGGCCCCGACTCGCAGTTTTTTTCGATGGGCAATCCCAATGCCTATAGGTGAAATTGGTTTGCAGTGGAGGTGCATTGTCGGTGGACGACTAACCTGTGCATGTTGGCGGATCCGCCGACGCGCGGCCAACCGAGAACCTTTGCGCGAAGCACGTCCGGGTCACTTCGGCGCGTTCCTTGAAAGGACCGCCTGCACTTTCGGCATCACTTCAGCGATGGCTGCTTGAACGGTCTTGGTGCCGTCGGCGATTGGTTCCAGGATTTCCTTTTGAACCATGGTGTGCCATTCGATGTAGTCCACCGTCCATGGCACTCCCCGAGCCAACGGTGCCATTTCCGTGTAGACCTTGGGCCACGACTTAGGGGCTGTTTCAGGTATACCCAAATTCTTGAGGTGCTTCTCCTGAAGGCTTCCCCGCGCCGGATCGCGCCCAGTTAGCGCACCGTACCGAAGCATTTGTTCATCTTCCATCAGGAACTTCAGGACTGATGCAACCTGCGCCTGGTTCTTGCTGGCTTTCCACGCGTAGAGACCGTTGGTGAAAAGGACTGGCACCGGCTTCTTGCCCGCAGGTGCAGGGAACGGAACAATGTCCCAATCGTATGGGGAGTTGTTGTCTTTGACGAATTTCTGGACCGCCCGAATATTCCCGGGGTGACTTGGCTCCATGCCGAGCCTCCCACCGTTGAACCCTCCTTGCGGGGGCTTCGTCGGCGAGGTCGAAACTTTGTGTTTTGCTGCCAGATCCGCCCAGAGTTGCAACGCCGTCACGCTTGCACCCTGATCGATAAGTAGCTTTGTCCGGTCGGGGCTGAGCATCTCACCGCCGTGAGTACGCATGATTGTGAGGTAGTCCCCCTCCCACGTCTTGACGAGATAGGGAACTCGGGCGTCGTCTGCCGTAGCGGAGCGGGCCATTGCAGTGGACATTTCTAGGAACGAGTCCCAATTCCACTTGCCGCTTTCCCACAGCTTACCAGGATCTCCGACCCCTGCTTTTGCGAAAAGTGATCGGTTGTACTGTACGTAGGCATACCCAATGTCGTATGGGAGCGCTAGCAGAGATCCTCTCCAATCAAAATTGTCAAGGACAGGTTTTGACACGTCTTTGAGATCAATCTTCTCCGTTTTGACAAGGGTATTCATGTCAGACGTGAATCCACGGGCGAAGATGGTAGGACCGTTACGCGTGACCGAATACGTGAGGTCGGGTGGAGTGCCACCTGCCGCGAGTGCGGTGGCCTTCTCTACGAAAGCCAGTGGTCCTATGGTCGCGTCCGGCCCCGTGACGTCGAATGTAACGTTCGGGTACTTCTTGGTGAACGGCTCCAGCATCGTGTTCCATTCTGTGACGGATTGCTGGTCCCCACCTTGGTTGAACATTGCAAGACGAACGGGGGTCGTGCCAGGACCGCTCGCCGCCGGGGCTGGGGTAGCTTGGTCGCCGCCACAAGCAGCGTTGACGAGCGCAAGAGACGCCGCTCCAAGCGCTTTGAACTGGAGACGGCGACTATGGCGAGAACCGCCTGAACCGGAAAACAGATTGCCCATTGAAATCTTCCCTTCTTTAAAGAGTTAATTAGACTAAATATTATAAAACGGCGATAAGTTACAGAACAATTTGTCAAGCGGACGCCCTACCGAAGTCGCAGGGGTTGACCAGGAAGGGTCTCCCAGAGCGATACGTCACTCCACTCTGCCGGGGTTGCTGGACATCCCGTCGGTGGATTCCACCCGGGCGCATATTTGCGGATAAGGTCGGCGGCATTCCGCCACGCGACGCAATCCTTCGCCTCATCAGATATCGGGGCCCGCTCAATTGCCGACTGGATCACGCGGTAGTCGTAATAAGGGGCGTCGCTGCCGAACATGACCCTGTCTGCCGGGAAGTCCCTCACAATCGCTGCAATTCCCCATGACAGTTCATCTGGCGCTGGATGCTGAGCGATGTCCACCCAGACGTTGTCCAATGGTGCGAAAGCCTCTACCGCGTGTCCGTGCCCTACCTCGTTGCTGCCCACGTGGAGCATCACGAAGTTGACCCCGCTGAACCTGCGCGCAAGAGCCTCAGACGCGGCGATGTACCGGTCGCCGACGTGAAGCATCACTAGACCGCGTCGACTTTCGACAGCTTCCAGGAATGGGTGGAGTTCACCTCTCATGGCGTGACCCGATATTCCAGGATGGATCATGAAGCCAACGAGCCCGTCGTCGTCCATTGATCGGGCGAGTTCGTGGACGCCGGGATCAAGATGCCGAACTTCAACGACGCCTAGTCCAATAGGGAACCGATCTGGAAAGTCTCGACAGGCCTTGGCAACAAGCGCATTCTGGTCACGCGTGTCAAGGACGCCACGTGCCTGCGGACCACCTGGAGCCGCGGATGGCACCGCAGCTACGACCCCGCTCTGAGATGCCCTCGCAAGGATCTTCGTTGCCGATTGACCGCAGACCGGGTCGCGGTTTATGGTGGTGCCAAGGTGTGTGTGGATGTCGATGTACGGACGCATCAACTCACTCCCAATTTCTTGACTTCGGCCGACCGGCGTGTCTCATTAGCACGTCTGGCAGCGTCGATTACCGCTAGGTTGTGGAAGGCTCTTTCAACAGGAACGGGCATTGGGTCACCCTGTGCGACCGCACGGAAGGCGGTGACAAGGAACGCGCCGTGTCCCGTCTGATCAGGCTCGGCGATTAGACCCGAACCTGATCTACCCGCGTGGTCACTGGTTTCCCACCGCGGTGCTACATCGCGGAATACAGAAAGCGGTTGGGGGTCGCCGTAGACGATGCGCACCGCTCCATCTGTGCCGCTTACAGAAACCCACCTGCCCGGGTGGCCGGGTGCGCGGGCACACCATGAGGCAGTTACCTGAGACGCTCCGCCGTCTTCATGATCAAAAAGCATCATAGCCGTGTCGTCGACGTCAATTGAGAACTTGAGCGTCCTGAGGTGCGCATCAACCGAGGTGATGGGCGAGCCCATGAGCGCCTCAACCGTGTAAATCTCGTGATACGAACTATCTATGAGGGCACCACCGCCGTGTGCTCGGGATGCACGCCAGTCGAGATGGGTTTGAGTGGTTGATACTGGCTTGCTCGCGAGCATTTCGCCCCGACCGAGAATCGGTCGTCCGATCTGGCCACTCATGACAATATCCCGCGCGCTTCGTACGGCATCCGACCACAGAAGGTTGTGCACTACGGTGTAATGGACACCGTGCCTCGTCACAGCGTCCGCGATGCGTTGTCCGTCTTCGATCGAAACCGCCATTGGCTTTTCGCAGATGACCGAAACCCCGGCCTCAGCTGCATCGATCGTTTGACCCGCGTGAAGATGATGCGGGGTAGCAATGACTACGACGTCAAGATCGATGGAAGACAGCATGTTTCGGTAATCAGCGTAACGATGTTCTTTCTGTACGCCAAATTGTTCGCCCGCTAACGATTGATTGAATTCGGACGGATCAGCGAGTGCAGTAACCTGATAATCTGCGCCAAGGGCGCGATACCCGATTGCATGGGTCTTCTGGACTATTCCCCCGGCACCGATCAACCCGATGCGAAGCATATGACGTTCCCCCTCTCACGCCCGCCTCTGACGCAGTTCGTACCTTAGCAAGGATGATTGCAGGCGTCAACACGTTGCCGTGGATGCAACGATTCTGGTCAGCGGTTGCCAATCACGCCCTTAAGCAGCCAAAATAGGCCACGTGAGTAATCTGGATGCTGCAACTCGTTGTAATGTTGGCAACTTCACCGAAGTTGCCAACAGGTGGAAGCCGTGATGTCATCCAGCGACCAGAGCCACTCTCCTGCCGTGCTTGGCGACGGTGACATCGTCGCCGTAGGGCAACAACGCGGTCTCGTGGCAGACCGGACCCTTCTCGCGCTTGAAGTGCTCGGAAGTACGCAAGGCGGGCTTGGAGTGAGTGAGCTTGGTCGACGCCTCGGAGTAGACAAGAGCACCGCGCACCGGTTGCTGGCAACCCTTCTGGGGAGGGGATTTGTACGGTTCAGTCCGTCCACTCAGCGGTACCTACTGGGCTTCCGTTTAATGACGTTGGCTGCCGCGGCGGCACGTGATATTGACCTGGTCGAGGGGGCCCGGCCGATCATGGAAGACTTGCGTAATGCATGTGGTGAAGCGGTTTCGCTTGCGATCTTGACCGACGGGGATGCAATGATCGTGTCAAAGTTCTCGGGGACTGGTGTCATTACGGTAAATTTGGGGGTTGGAAGCCGGATGCCCGTTCATGCAAGTGCGCTTGGAAAGGCTCTTGTGGCTTGGCTTCCAGAACCCCTGCAACCCTTGAAGTTTGTATCGGGTGAACTCGAAGTTTTTACGCCCCGGACTATGGCTTCGGTTGACCAGTTCACGGCGCACTTGGAGCTTGTCCGCCTGCGAGGTTGGGCAATCGACGATGAGGAAGTCTCTATCGGCCTTCGATGCGTTGCTGCGCCAGTCCATAACAGCGCGCGTGAAGTTGTTGCATCCCTCGGTATATCCGGGCCGGTGAATCGCGTAACTCTCGAGGCTGCTCAGGACCTCGCTCAGCGTGCAATAGCGAGCGCAAACGAACTCTCGAGCCTGTTCGGGTGGGTGCCTACGAGTGGTTCA
>Ga0209598_10000354_pt1 | contig 36553 bp, 35 predicted proteins | sample M_140807_EF_Meta_FD_187317 | JGI IMG/M metagenome (GOLD analysis project Ga0209598, IMG submission 187317) | Freshwater microbial communities from Lake Montjoie, Canada to study carbon cycling - M_140807_EF_MetaG (SPAdes) (version 2) | ecosystem: Environmental > Aquatic > Freshwater > Lake...
CGGAAAATCCCCCCATTGGCCATCTGCGTCTCCTCGTTCGCCCCGCGCCTGCCGGGCCTGTCAGGGGGACGCTAGCCAGCATTGGAGGTTCGGGCAATGACTGAGGCCAGAATGGGCCGCCTCACTCGCCCTGTGGGTGACCCGAGGCCGCCTGCATTCTCTGCCGGGCCTCCTTGCGGGCACCCGTGGCGTCACGCACCTGGCCGGCCAGGCCCATGCCGAAGGCGGGCATGTTGTTGTAGACGTTCTCGTAGGCCCCGTTCTGGATCAGGTAGGTCTCGTGCCAGATCCCGACATCGCCGTTGGAGCCCACGGACGTGTTGAAGGCCTGCCAGGCGGGCAGGTGCTCGAGCTCCCGGGACCGGGCGTAGGCCTCCAGGTGATCGAAACTGCGCCAGTACTGGACCAGGAAGATGTCCGGGAAGCCGAAGTGGGTCCGGGCGTGAAGCATTCCGAGCTCCGGCCGCTTGGACAGCTCGATGATCATCTTCGGCATGGCGTTGGCCACCGGACCCCACTTCCAGAACTTCAGGGGGCGGTTCACCCTCATGCCGATCAGGAAGAGGACGAAGTCTCCCTCGATTTCAGCGCAGATGCGTTTGTCGATGATTTTGGACATGGGGACCTCCTCACGGCATGACTCATCTATACACTGTAAATGATACAGGTCAAGACTTGCTGTGCGGGCCTATCGCCCTTCTGCGCGAGTCCGGCTAGAAGCGGCTCATGACTTCCGCGACCCAGTCCATGGCCCAGACAGCCGCTGAGTTCGGGCTGAAGCCCGACGAGTATGACCTCATCCTGCAGCGCCTGGGGCGCGAGCCGAATTTCGTCGAGATGGGCGTATTCTCGGTCATGTGGTCCGAACACTGCTCCTACAAGTCCAGCCGCCGCCACCTGTCCAAGTTCCCGACCACCGGACCGCGGGTGATCTGCGGCCCCGGTGAGAACGCCGGCGTGGTGGATATCGGCGACGGCCAGGCCTGCATCTTCAAGATGGAGAGCCACAACCACCCCTCCTTCATCGAGCCCTACCAGGGCGCAGCGACGGGCGTGGGCGGGATCATGCGGGACGTCTTCACCATGGGCGCCCGACCCATCGCCCTGCTCAACGCCCTGCGCTTCGGCGACCCGGCCCATCCGCGCACACGCCGGCTGGTGTCCGGCGTGGTCGCGGGTATTGGCGGCTATGGCAACTGCGTCGGTGTGCCCACCATCGGCGGCGAGACCAATTTCCACAGGGGCTACGACGGCAACATCCTGGTCAACGCCATGTGCGTGGGCCTGGCGAACGCGGACTCCATATTCTACTCGGCCGCCCCTGCAGCGGGGCTGCCGGTGGTCTATTTCGGCTCCAAGACCGGCCGCGACGGCATTCACGGCGCCACCATGGCCTCGGCCGAGTTCGACGACGCCTCGGACGAGAAGCGGCCCACGGTGCAGGTAGGCGACCCCTTCGCCGAGAAGCTGCTGATCGAAGCCACCCTTGAGCTCATGGCCTCAGGCGCCGTGGCCGCCATCCAGGACATGGGCGCGGCAGGCCTGACCTCCTCGTCCGTGGAGATGGCCGGCAAGGGCGGGGTCGGGATCGAGCTTAACCTCGACAGGGTGCCCCAGCGCGAGACCGGCATGAGCGCCTACGAGATGATGCTCTCGGAGAGCCAGGAGCGCATGCTGGCCATCCTCAAGCCGGGCCGGGAGGCTGACGGGCAGCGGATCTTTGAGAAGTGGGGATTGGACGCCGCCGTCATCGGCCAGACCACGACCACCGGGCGGATCGTGCTCCACCACCAGGGCGAGATCGTCTGCGACCTGCCCCTGGCGCCCCTGTCCGACGATGCGCCCCTCTATGACCGCCCCTGGACCCAGCCCGTTCTACAGCCCCGGGTGGAGCCTTCCAGCGTGCCGGCGCCGCCCGACTTCGCCGAGGCGGTCCTGCGCCTGATGTCCGCCCCCGACATGGCCTCCAAGCGTTGGCTCTGGGAGCAGTACGACCGCCATGTCATGGCCGACACCCTTGAGGACAGCGCCACGGGCGCAGACGCGGGGATCGTGCGGGTGCACGGGACCGCAAAGTCCATCGCTGCCACCTCGGACTGCACCCCCCGCTATGTCCAGGCCGACCCCTTCGAGGGTGGGAAGCAGGCGGTGGCCGAGGCCTGGCGTAATCTCACATCTGTCGGCGCGGACCCCATCGCCATCACGGACAACCTGAATTTCGGCAATCCGGAGCGGCCCGAGATCATGGGCCAGATCGTCCGCGCCATCGACGGTATGGCCGAAGCCTGCCGCGTCCTCGACTTCCCGGTCGTGAGCGGCAATGTCAGCCTCTACAACGAGACGAGCGGCGTCGCGATCCCGCCTACCCCGACCGTCGGGGGCGTTGGCCTGATCCCGGACCATGCCCACCGTGCGGACTTCTCCAGCCTGGTGGACGGCATGTCGCTGGTCCTGGTCGGTGAGACCCATGGGGAACTGGGTGCCTCCATGTACCTCCGCGAGATCCTGGGCCGGGAGGACGGCGCCCCGCCCCCGGTGGACCTCGCTGCCGAGCGCAGGAACGGTGACCTGGTCCGAATCCTGGTCCGATCGGGCCAGGTCAAGGTTGTCCACGACCTCTCTGACGGCGGCCTTGTCGCCGCCGCCGCTGAGATGGCCCTGGCCTCCGATATGGGGATCACCCTCAAGGCGGAAGGGCCCCTGCCCGCCCAGGCCTGGCTGTTCGGCGAGGATCAGGGCCGATACCTGCTCGGCTGCGCAGATGCCGCAGCCGTGTTGTCAGCTGCCGTCGCCGCAGGGGTTCCTGCCCAGGTGATCGGATCCGCTGGCGGACGCATCCTCGCCTGCGAAGGCCTCTTCAGCCTCGCCCTCGACGACCTCCGGGGCCGTCACGAAGGCTGGATGCCAGGCTATATGGGCTGAGGCTTAGCCCGCGGCCGCCAGGCCACGGCCCAGGAGATCCAGGGCCGCGGCGGCAAAGGCCTCCATGTTGGCCCGGCGATCCGAGCTGCCCGTCTCCAGGGTGACCACGGTCTCGATGGGTCCCGAGATGGCCACGCAGGAGTGTCCGGCCGCATCCCCATAGCCGTTACCGGTCGGCCCGGCCGCCCCGGTCTCGGAAATGCCCCAGCTGGCTCCGAACTGCTCACGTACCGATCGCGCCAGGAGCAGTGCGTAGGGCTCGCTGGACGAGCGCATGCCCGCCGTGGCCTCACGTGGGATATCCAGCAAGGCGAAGCGGGCCTTGGCGGTATAGATCACGCCACCGCCCAGATAGTAGGCCGAGGCGCCGCCAACCCCCAGCAGGGCCGCCGAGATCAGCCCGCCGGAGGAGCTTTCGGCAACGGCAACCGTTTCGCCCCGGGCGCGCAGGGCCCCGGCGATGGTCTCAGCAAGGGTATCGAGGGTGGCGGTCATGGTGCGGCTCCCAAAGCGTCGCGGGGGCTGGCCACGCCCCGCCTGTAAGGCGCATGATGCCCCGGAAAGTCCTAGAGACAAACAAGGGGGAGGCCCAGAACCATGACAGCGACGAACTCAACCGGATTCGACCTTTCGCGCCTGGAGCGCATCGGCGAGCATATTGAGCGCAACTACATTGGTCCGCGGAAGATCGCTGGCTGCCAGATTGCCATCGCCCGTCACGGCGTCCAGGCCTATTCCGGAGCCTTCGGCAGCATGGACCTGGAGCGCAACAAGCCCATGCGCGACGACGCCATCTTCCGCATCTATTCCATGACCAAGCCGATCACGTCGGTCGCCCTGATGATGCTGTACGAGCGGGGCTACTTCCAGCTGAACGACCCGGTCAGCCGCTATGTCCCGTCCTGGAAAGACCACCGGGTCTGGGTGTCCGGAGAAGGCGAGGACATGGTCACCGAGCGGCCTCGCCGGCCGGCGACCTTCCGGGACGTCCTGTCGCACGCAGCCGGCCTGACCTACGGCGGGGGACTTCCCGGCGTTGGAATTCAGCACCCCATCGACAAGGTCTACCGGGCGCTCAAGATCCGCTCATCGGACACCACCGACACCATGGTGGAGTTCATGGACAAGCTGGCCGAGGTGCCGCTGCGCTACCATCCCGGCGAACGCTGGATGTATTCCCTGGCCACGGACGTCTGCGGGGCCCTGGTGGAGATCATCTCGGGCCGGCCCTTCGCCGACTTCCTGCGGGAAGAGATCTTCGAGCCCCTGGGCATGGTCGACACCGCCTTCCACGTCGCCCCCGACAAGGTCGACCGCTTCTGCGCCAACTACCAGCGCGGACCGGACAAGGCGCTGAAGCTGATCGACGATCCCCAGACCAGCAATTATACCCGAGACGCCGCTTTCAAATCGGGCGGCGGTGGCCTGACAGGCACCACGGCGGACTACATGCGGTTCTGTGAGATGCTCCGCCGGGGCGGCGAACTCGACGGCGTGCGCATCCTCGGGCCGCGGACCCTTGAGATGATGCACATGAACCATCTGCCCGGCGGGAAGGACCTGACCCAGCTGGCGATCGGCTCCTTCTCCGAGACGGCCAACGAGGGCGTGGGCTTCGGTTTGGGCTTCGCCTCGACGCAGGGTGTGGTCGAGACCGGCGGCCTCGGCGTCGGCGACTATTACTGGGGCGGCGCGGCCTCGACCATCTTCTGGGTCGACCCGAAGGAGGACATGACCATGGTCTTCATGACCCAGCTCATGCCCTCCGGCACCTTCAACTTCCGAGGCCAGCTGAAGAACCTCGTCTACTCGGCCATAGTGGACTGAGCTCAGGACGCGGAGGCGCGGAGGACTTCGCCCTCCGCGCCCTGACCGCCAACGCAGCCGACGAGGCCACCTTGGTGGCAGGCTCCCGGGAATCCCGGACCGGGGGGAAGTATGCCATCATGACGGCCTGACTCGTGTCCGGAGCCTGCCCAATGCCCATGACCCAGACCGCCCTCGAGGCCGAACTGCGAGCGGCGTTTCCGGACGCCGACATCCGCATCGAGGACCTGGCGGGGGACGGCGACCACTATCGCGCCCGGATCGTCAGCAGCGCCTTCAGCGGCCTGCCGCGGGTGCGGCGCCACCAGCTGGTCTATGCCGCGCTCAAGGGTAAGATGGGGGGTGAGCTCCACGCCCTGGCCCTTGAAACCCTGGCGCCGGACCAGGCTGGCTGAACCTGCGCCTTGACCCGGCGCTGGCGGGTGCCTAGCTGTTGAACAGCCTTCGGGAGATTTCCTCATGACCACTGATATTCCGGTCCACGACTTCATCGGCCAGACCATCGCCGCCAATCCGGTGGTGCTGTTCATGAAGGGGGTGCCCGACCAGCCCCGCTGCGGTTTCTCCGCCCTGGTGGTCCAGGTCCTGGACCATATGGGCGTGGACTATATCGGGGTCGACGTCCTCCAGGACCAGGACCTGCGCGAGGGGGTGAAGTCCTTCTCGGACTGGCCGACCATTCCCCAGCTCTACGTCAAGGGTGAGTTCATCGGCGGGGCGGACATTATCAAGGAGATGTTCCAGTCCGGCGAGCTCAAGACCCATATGGCCGAGCAGGGCCTCATCGCCTGACGGGCACCCCGTGAGCCACCGGTTCGAGCCGCCGCAGGACCAGCAGGTCTTCTCCCGGCCCTTTGCACCGGGACCGGTGGACATCGACGCCAACGGGCACGTCAACAATGTCGTCTACCTGTCCTGGGCCCAGGACCTGGCCACTGCCCATTGGGAGGCCTGTCAGCCTGAGGAAGATCAGGCGCGCTGGGCCTGGATCTGCCTGCGGCATGAGGTCGACTACCGACGCGCCCTGATGCCGGGCGAGACCGCGACAGGCCGGACCTGGGTGGCCCGGGGGGCAGACGGCCCGCGCTTCGACCGCTTTGTCCGGATCGATGGACCGGACGGTGCCATGTGCGCCCAGGTGCGCACCACCTGGTGCCTCATCGAGCGCGAGGGCGGTCGCCCCCGGCGTGTCCCGATCGAGATGGTCGCCCGCTTCATCGATCCGGCCTGACCGCCAGGGGATTGAGGAGGAAGACCGGTTCGTCCGCCGAAAGCCCCAGCGCCTTGCGGCTGAACACCACCTCTACCCAGGCCTCGGACGTATCCCGGCAGGTCTGCATCCGCCGTCGGGCGAAGGCGACTGTGGCCACCCCGCCCCGTCGCTCGACAAAGAAGGTCAGGTCCGGGCGAGCCCCGCAGCCCCGACTGGCCACCTCGAGGCTCAGGTCCTGCGGTCCGATGCGAATGAGGCGGACCGGCTCAAGTTCCGGGTAGGGGCCCGTCGCCGGATAGGGGTCCAACCTGGGCAGGCTGGTGCAGCCGGCAAGGGCCAGGGTTCCGACGAGAAGGAGGCGGCGGGTCAGCACGTCCCCATTCCGCTCCAATCGGCAGCCAACCGCAAGCCGCGCCCCACCGAAAAAGGCCCCGGATCGCTCCGGGGCCCCTGTTCGACTCGGGTGGGCGTCCGGATCAGGACGCGTAGAATTCGACCACGAGGTTGGGTTCCATCTTCACCGGATAGGGCACCTCGGAAAGCTCCGGGGTCCGGATGAAACGGGCCGACATGGCCTTGGCGTCGACCTCGATGTAGTCGGGGGTATCGCGCTCGCCCGACTGCAGGGCTTCGAGCACCAGGGCCATATTGCGCGAGCGCTCGCGCACCTGGACCACATCTTCGATCTTCACCCGGTAGGAGGCGATATTCACCCGCTTGCCGTTCACCGTCACGTGTCCATGGTTCACGAACTGGCGTGCGGCGAAGACGGTGGGCACGAACTTGGCGCGGTAGACCACCGCATCCAGACGGGCCTCGAGCAGGCCGATCAGGGTCTCGGCCGTGTTACCCTTGCGGCGAGCGGCTTCCTGGTAGGTCCGCGAGAACTGCTTCTCGGTCAGGTTGCCGTAATAGCCCTTCAGCTTCTGCTTGGCCCGCAGCTGCAGGCCGAAGTCGGAGGTCTTCTGCTTGCGGCGCTGGCCATGCTGGCCGGGGCCGTAGGAGCGCTGGTTGACCGGGGATTTCGGGCGACCCCAGATGTTCTCGCCCATCCGCCGGTCGAGTTTGTATTTCGCCGAGTGGCGCTTCGACATGTGTCGTCTCTCTTCATGTGACGCAGGCCGGCGGCGCCCCTTGGGGACCGCGATTGCAACGGCGGCTCTGCATCTGCCCGTCATGCCGGCGAGGGACACAAAGGTCTCACGCACGGAAGGCGCGGTCCTTACCCCAGCCGGGCGCGAAATGCAACGTCGGCGCGGTCAGGCGGGCTCGACAGGGGGCAGGTGCCAACGGCCGTCCAGAAGCTCGGGCCGCGGCAGGTAGGCCCGCATGAAGAGGGCGAAGGGACCCTCTGGCGCTGGCAGCCAGTTCGACTCCCGCTCCGGCCCCGGCGAGGCGGCCCCGATCCAGATGTCCAGGGAACCATCGGGGTTACGGGCCAGGCCCGGCGTCCGATCGCCAATCGCAAAGCGATTAATATCGTTCCGGGTGAAAAAGAACTGCCCGTCCTCCGTCGCCTCATAGAGGCTCAGGGACCAGAAGCTATCGACGGGAATCTGGCGGTCCGCCGGGAAATGAAGCCTCCAGGCCCGACCGCCATCGAACAGGGACCGAGGCAGGTCGCCCTCCGCCCGCATGTACATGGCCTCTTCCGGCGGCAGGGCGGCGAGCCCGCCCACAGCCACAGCGGCGCGCAGGGCGTAGTTCTGGCCGAAATTCCCCAGCCGTCCGTCCGGATAGGACCAGCCGTCGATGAAGCTGGGTCCAGTCAGGCCGCCAGCGCTTCGGCCGAAGCGGCGGCCTGCCTCCAGGCCCTCGGCGATTGCCGCCGCCTCTTCCGGCCTAAACCGGTCCGGCTCGAAGGCCTCCAGGCCCAGGGGCGCCATGCGCGCCAGGATCCGGCCGTCCATGACCGGCGGCGGGTTGAGCCGCATCAGCTCGGCGGCGGACGCCAAGTAGTCCCGCCAGTCGGCCCCCCGGTTGGCGAAAGTCCCCGGATCCGCGGTGGCTGGCCCCTGCATGGACAGGCCCGTCTGCACCGACTTGGCGTCGGCCGCGTCCTCCGGCCCCTCCACCAGGATGCGGGCCAGGACCCAGACATGGCGGGTCGGCGCGCGCAGCACCCGCGGGCCCGGGGAGGTGGCGTCGCCCGGCCCGACCAGGGTGTAGGTCCCGCCCTCCCCGCCCGTGGTCCGCGTGCCCAGGAGGGCGAAGGTATTGCTGTAGGCGTCCATGAACTGGACCGAGAGATACCGGTCCCCCGAGGGCGGCAGGGTCAGGGTCACAGGGCCTTCGGACAGGTCTACCTGGGCCGTGGAATAGAAGGTGTCGTTGTTCGGCGTCGTCACTGCCCGGGCGGTGTGGTCCGCCAGCCTGCGCATGTGTCCGAAGGTGTTCATGGGCGAGCCAACAGCCAGTCCCCGGCTTCGGGTCGTGGCGATCTCGATGAGCGGCAGGGTGAAGACATAAGCCGCCCGGGCGGCTTCGCGGAGGGCGTCGAGGTCAGTCATGGGCGGCGTCTCTCAGTTGGACTTGCGTTCGGCTTCGGCCTTGCTGCGGGCGATCTTCTCGAGCACGCGCCCCCGACCCCGGGACAGGGCCGTGATCACGCCCCGGAGGGTGCGGACCTCCTGTTCGCTGAACCGGCCCCGGCCCAGGGCGGAGCGGAGGTTCTGGACCATGGAGGGCTTCTTCTCGGGCGGATGGAAGAAGCCGGCGGTTTCCAGTTCGGCCTCGAGATGTCCGTAGAGGCCCATCAGGCTGGCGGCGTCCGCAGGCTCCGGGCCGGGACGGAAGATAGCCGGGGCGGCGGCGTCCAGGCCCATGCGCCACTCATAGGCCAGGATGATCACCGCCTGGGCCAGGTTGAGCGACCGGAACCGCGGGTCCACCGGCAGGGTGACGACGGCCTGGCAGAGGGCGATGTCGGCGGTCTCCAGGCCGGCCCGTTCGGGGCCGAACAAAAGTCCCGTATGCAGCCCCTGTGCAGCCTCCGCATGGGCCTGTTCGGCGGCCTCCCGGGGGGTCAGGACGGGGAGCTGGAGTTCCCGGGGGCGGGCGGTCGTGGCCAGGACCAGGGTCAGGTCGGCGATGGCCTCGGCCACCGTCTCGTAGACCCGTGCGGCGTTCAGAGGCCAGTCGGCGCCTGAGGCCGATGCCCAGGCGTGCTCCTGGGGCCAGCCGTCGCGCGGCGCCACCAGGCGCAGGTCGGTCAGGCCGAAGTTGGCCATGGCCCGCGCCACGGCGCCTATGTTCTGGCCCAGTTGCGGTCGGTCGAGAATGATGGCGGGAGCCAGAAAGGTCATGCCTCGCCCTTTTCAGGCCTGACGTCCTCCCGCGCAAGCTGAACCCGGTCCTGCAGCCTTTGCGCCGGGCGCAGGGGCGGGTATAGCACCTCCAGAACCCTATCGTTTCACCGAGGAGTGCGCGCGCGCCATGGCCAAGATCAAAGTCGCCAACCCTGTCGTGGACCTGGACGGGGACGAAATGACCCGCATCATCTGGCAGTGGATCAAGGACAAGCTGATCTTCCCCCACCTCGACATCGACCTCGACTACTACGACCTGGGGATGGAGCATCGCGACGCCACTGACGACAAGGTCACGATCGAATCCGCCGAGGCGATCAAGCGTCATGGCGTCGGCGTGAAGTGCGCGACCATCACCCCGGACGAAGCCCGGGTGAAGGAATTCAACCTGAAGAAGATGTGGAAGTCGCCGAATGGCACGATCCGCAACATCCTCGGGGGCGTGGTCTTCCGGGAGCCCATCATCTGCCGCAATGTCCCGCGGCTGATCCCCGGCTGGACCCAGCCCATCATCATCGGCCGCCACGCCTTCGGCGACCAGTATCGCGCCACGGACTTCCGGGTCCCCGGCAAGGGCAAGCTGACCATCAAGTGGACCGGCGAGGACGGCCAGGAGATCGAGCACGAGGTCTTCGACTACCCCAGCTCCGGGGTCGCCATGGCCATGTACAACATCGACGAGTCGATCCGCGAGTTCGCGCGGGCCTCCCTCGCCTATGGTTTGCAGCGCAATTTCCCGGTCTATCTCTCGACCAAGAACACCATCCTCAAGGCCTATGACGGGCGCTTCAAGGACATCTTCTCCGAGGTCTATGAGGCTGAGTTCGCCACCCAGTACAAGGAGGCGGGCCTAACCTACGAGCACCGCCTGATCGACGACATGGTCGCCTCGGCACTGAAGTGGAATGGCGGCTTCATCTGGGCCTGCAAGAACTACGATGGCGACGTCCAGTCCGACCAGGTTGCCCAGGGCTTCGGCTCACTGGGTCTGATGACCTCGGTCCTACTGACCCCGGACGGCAAGACCATGGAGGCCGAGGCCGCCCACGGCACCGTGACCCGCCATTTCCGCCAGCACCAGAAGGGCGAGTCGACCTCGACCAACTCGATCGCCTCGATCTTCGCCTGGACCCAGGGCCTGGAGCACCGGGCCAAGCTGGACGGCAACGAGGCCCTGGCCAATTTCGCCCACACCCTTGAGCGGGTCTGCGTCGAGACGGTCGAGGCCGGGTCCATGACCAAGGACCTGGCCCTGCTGGTCGGCGACTCCCAGGGCTGGCTGACCACCGAGGGCTTCCTCGACAAGATCGCCGCCAACCTGGACAAGGCCCTGGCGGCCGCCTGACCAAAGCGGCCTGGCTGGGGTCGCCTGACCTGGCTGGGGCCGCCTGACCGGGGCGGCCTAGGCCCCCTGGATCAGGCGCACCGCCTCGTCCAGCCCGGAGGCGTAGGCCTCCAGGGTCTGGGCTGTGAGCTTCATGTAGCGGTTAGCGTCAACCCAGCGCTCTTCCTCGATGGCCTCGCGGATGCCTGGCAGGGTCTTTGCGCCATACCCCGTGAAGCGCCCGGGCGCATAGAGCATGTTCCGGTACCAGGGCCGGCCGGGAAGGCCCGGGTCGCGGGCGAGGGTCGTCTCGAGGCGACGCTGCATCTCGAAGAGCTGGTTCCGGGTGGCCTTCGAGAGGCCGGGACCCCGGGCCGCCAGGGCCTGGTCATAGGCCGCAGCGCTCTTCTGGAGATGTGTGACCGCCGAATCCAGGGGCGCGAAGCTGATGTCAGGTACGGGCGAAAGGGCGGTCGGATCCGCCCGTGGGCGGGTAGGATCATCGGCGAGGCGGTAGGCGCCGGACGCCAGTAGCCGGGACTGGACCTGCTGGGCATCCCGACGCGAGGCGGTGAGCTTCTTGATCTCGTCCCGATAGCCAGCGACCGTCTCGGCCAGGTTGCCGTAGACCTGAACGGGCAGTTCAGCGTCAGCAATGCGCGTGACCAGGCGGGCGCCCACCTTGGCGAGGGCTGCGGAATAGGCCAGGCCGGGATCGTCGAATGCCAGGTGGTGCTCCCAGGTGTCGTAGGCCGAGTGATAGACGCCGCCAGAGTTGCCCTCCCCCCCGAAGCTGAAGTTGATCGAGGGTATGCCCAGGTGAGCGATGAAGGCGGAATAGTCGGACCCGGAGCCGAGGGCACCGATGGGGAGGTCATGCGCCGGATCCGCAGCGAGCTTCGCCTGGGCGGCTGCGCGCTCGCCGGCGCCGGGCTCCGCCCCCCTCACCTGCATGGAGGCCCTGAGCCGCTGCGCCACGGGAACTCCGGTCTCAGGGTCCTGGACGTCGGCGATCACCTGGTTGACGTAGTGCTCAAAGGCATGGCTGCCCTCGGCGCCGAACTGGCCCCGCTCGTTGCCGTCACTGTTCAGGTAGATGACCGCCTTGGCCTTTAGCTCATCGGCGTGGGTCTCGGCCCATTCCGTGGACCCCAGCAGCATGGGCTCCTCAGCATCCCAGCTCAGGTAGACGAGGGTCCGCTTGGGCCTCTGTCCAGCCCGGGCCTGGGCGCCGATGGCCTTGGCCTCAGCCATCAGCGATACGTGGCCGCTGATCGGGTCCGCCGCGCCGAATACCCAGCCATCACGGTGGTTGCCCCTCAGCACCCACTGGTCAGGCTGTTCGGACCCCTTCAGGACAGCGACCACGTCGTAGATGGTCTTCAGGCTCCATTCGGACTTCACCGCAAGGTGGACCTTGACCGCGTCGGTCCCGCCCAAGTGGTAGGTGATCGGAAGCCCGCCCACGAAGGCGGCGGGGACCACACTGCCCTCCAGGGCCTCCAGGAAGTGGCGGGCGTCGCCATACGAGATCGGCAGGACGGGGATCTTGAGGACCGTCTCGGCGGTCTCCCGGGTCAGGCGCTTTGCATTTTCAGTCGCACCAACCCCCGGAGTCAGGGGATCGCCGGGATAGATCGGCATGTCGGCCACGGAGCCGCGCTGGAAGCTCTGGGCCGGTCGGCCGCCACCCTTGGGATAGACGTCATCCGTCCCATAGCCGTCCTGCTGGGGGTCTGAGTAGATTATGCAGCCGATCGCCCCATGGTCCTGGGCCAGCTTTGGCTTCAGGCCCCGCCAGCCCACGCCATAGCGGGCGATGACGATCTTGCCCTTGACCGACACGCCCATGCGCTCAAGGGCGCGATAGTCCTCGGGCATGCCGAAGTTCACGTAGACCAGCGGGGCGGTGACATCGCCGTCGCCCTGAAAGGCGACATACGCCGGAAGCTGGTCCTTCGTCTTCGACGAGGACCCGTCGCCGGGCACCGGGGCCTCGGTCAGGGTCGCCCGGAAGGGCGTCGGGGTCAGGCGCTCCAGGCTCACAGACAACGGGGTCGGATAGAGCACCTGGAAGGTCTCGATCCGCGCGTCCCAGCCCCAGGACTGGAACTGGTCACGCACCCACTCGGCGTTTCCCCGGCTGGCGGGCGAGCTGACATGGCTGGGCTCGGCCGCAAGGCGCTTCATCCACCCCACCATCTCGTCGGCGGAGATCCGGGCGTCGAGGCCGGCTTCGTCCCGGGGCTTGGCGGAGGCAGGGGCCACGGCGACCGCCAGGGCGATCAGGGGGAAGATCCAGGGGGTTGAGCGGCGCATGATGTCCTCGTCGGAACTCTGAAGGGTCAGACTATTTGGGGTTGGTCGGCTGCACAGTCCCCGTCCCCAGCTTGCGGATGAAAAAGTCGAGGGTGGTCCGTGTTCTGTGCATCAGGTTGGCCTGGGTCCAGCCGGCCCGGTGCCGGAGCCCCGGATAGACCATGGTCTCGAAGGCCGTTCCTCGCGCCTGGAGGTCGGCCATCACCCGGGTGGAGTTGTCAAAGGTGACGTTGTCGTCGGCCATGCCGTGGAGCAGGAGGAGGCTGTCCGGCTTCAGGCGCCCCAGCCGGGCGGTTACCTCGGAGGCGGCGTAGCCGGCGGGGTTCTCCGACGGCTTGCCCATGTAGCGCTCTGTGTAATGGGTATCGTAGAGGGTCCAGTCGGTCGGCGGCGCCCCGGAGACCCCGGCGGTGAAGGGGGTGTCGGGAGCGGTCAGCAGCATGAGCGTCATGTAGCCGCCATAGGACCAGCCGGTGACCCCGATCCGCGCGGGATCGACGAAGGACTGACCCGCAAGCCAGCGGGCGCCGGCGATCTGGTCACCGACCTCCAGCTGGCCGAGCCGCCGGTCGATAGCGGTCTTGAACGCCTGCGACCGGTTGGGCGTGCCCCGGTTATCGAGGGAAAAGAGCAGGAAGCCCGACTGCAGATAGAGGAGATCAGCGGGATCGTTCCAGACCTTGCGGACCTGGGCGCTGCCGGGGCCGCCATAGACTTTCACGACAACCGGGTAGCGCCGGGAGGGATCGAATCCGGGCGGCTTGCGCAGGGACCACCACAGGTCCGATCCGTCCTGGGCCTTCAGGGTCCCGAACTCCGGCGCAGGCAGACGGTCGCGGTAGGGCGCCATCGGGTGCCTAGAATCGAGGGCGTTTTCCTCGACCCAGCGCACCCGACTCCCATCGGCACGGTAGAGCCCGGTCCGGGGCGGTGTGGCGGGGTCCTCGTAGGTTCCCGTGAAGGCGGTCCCTCGCCCGGCGACCTTTACGGTCCACCAGCCGCCAGCGGTTGTGATCGCCTTTGGCGGCGCCGGACGCTTCCAGGAGACCTCGTAGAGCCTTCGCTCGACAGGGGTGTCGCGATTGGCGGTGAAGAAAGCTACGCCCCGGGTCTCGTCGACCCCCTGCAGGGCGTCGATAGGCCAGTCACCCTGCGTGACCTGGCGGATGGGCCGACCGTCCGCCCCATGGAGGTAGAGGTGTTTCCAGCCCGACCGCTCGGAGGACCAGAGGAAGGTCCCGTCCTTCAGCGGACGGAAGTCGTCGGAGAGCTCCACCCAGTGGGCGCTCGTCTCCGTGAGCAGGATCCGCGAGCGGCCGTCGGCGGGGTCCACCGCCAGCAGATCCAGCCGCTTCTGGTCCCGGGACTGGCGCTGGACGTAAAGAGTTCGGCCGTCTCGCGACCAGTCCACCCGGGCCAGGTAGACATCCGCGTCCGCCCCAAGGTCCACACGGACGGGCGCGCCGCCGGAAAGACTGGCGACGAACAGCTCGACCCGGGCGTTGGGGCGTCCGGTCCGGGGATATCGCTGGGCCACAATCACCGCCCCGGCTGCATTCACATCGAGCCGCTCGACCACGTCCACGCCGGACAGATCGGTCCGGGTCAGGGCGAGCCGGGTCTCATCCGGGCTCCACCAGTAGCCGGTCTGGCGGTCTATCTCTTCCTGGGCGATGAACTCGGCGGTCGCCCAGCTTTGGAGCTCGGAGCCATCTTGGGTCAGGGCCCGGGCGTCCCCGCCCCCGGATGGTGCCACCCAGAGATTGTCCCCGCGGACGAAGGAGACGAAGCCGCCCCGGGGCGAGACGCGGGCGTCGATTTCGTCGTCCGGCGTGTCCGTCAGACGCCGCAGCGAGCTGTCGCTCCGGGACCAGAGCCAGAGGTCGCCCTCCACCGGGGCCAGGATGAACCGGCCTTCGTCGTCCCAGTCGTAGGACACGACGCCTGAGGTCTGGACGCCCTGGCGCTCGCGCCGGCTCTTCTCGGCCTCGGACAGGACCCTCTCGCCCGGGATCAGGGCGGCGGAGTCGATCAGGCGGCGGGGTGCCCCGCCCGCCACGTCGGCGGCCCAGAGGTCCGTGACCCGGGGATTGTCCGCCCGGGCGCGGAGGTAGGTCACCAGGGTCCCGTCCGGGGACAGGGCGATCCCACGTACCCTCGGGCCACTTAGGTCCGGGGCCGAATAGACCCGCTCCAGGGCCAGATCGGCAGCGGCTGCCCCTTCGGCCGTCAGGGCCAGGGCCAGCACCCCTGCAACAAGCTTCATTCGGTCACCTCCGGTGGGCGGGATCAAGGCCGGCTGTCCCGCCCAAGGGCAGGCCCGGGTCGTCAGATGAGGGCAGAGGGCTCCAGGCCCAGCTCCTTGAGCAGGGGCTCGGCATAGTCCACCCGGCCGGTCATGGTCGCCGGATCCGCCTTGGCCAGCTGGTAGACCGCCTCGGCGATGTACTCGATGGGCTGGACCCGGTCCTTGGACTGCGCGTTGATCAGGCCGTGCACCGCCACGCCGGGCGTGTCCACCAAGCCGGGCGACACGACGTTGACGGCGATCCCGTTGGCCTGGACCTCGGATGCGAGACCTGTGGAGAACCGCTCGAGCGCCGCCTTGCACAGCCCGTAGACGGTCCCGCCCCGGCCCGCGCCGTAGGGCAGCTTGGGATGGATGCCGGCCGGCGAGGAGATGTTCACGATGGAGCCTGAGCCCCGCTCGATCATCGAGGGCAGGACCAGCTGGGACAGATGGAAGGGCGCATAGACCTGCACCTCCATCATCAGCTTGAAGCGCTTCTCGGTGAAGTCGACCACCGGCATGAAGTAGGTGATGGCGGCGTTGTTGATGAGGATGTCGACGGGGCCATACAGGGCGGCGGTCTCGTCGATCAGGCGCTCGCGGTCCTCCATAAGCGCGAGGTCGGCCTTGATGAAGGCCGCTTCGGCGCCGGCCCGGCGCAGGCGGTCCACCGTCTCGTGCAGGGTGCCAGGCAGGCGGCTTTCTCCGGACTCAGCGGTCCGGGCCGAGGCCACGACCCGGGCACCCTCCATGGCCAGGCGGGCGCAGATCGCCTCACCTATGCCGCGGCTGGCGCCGGTGACCAAGGCCACCTTGCCCTTGAGGGTTCCGTTAGGATTGATGACGGGCTGTGACATGGGGCGGCCTCCCGGACCTTATGGAGTTCAAGTTATTCCTGAACCCTCGCCCCAGAGGCGGCGCGAGGCAAGGCCCCGCGCGCCGCCTCAGCCTGCGAGCAGGGCCCGGATCGCGGCCAGGCCCTCCTCAGCGCGCGCGGCGTCAGGGGCTCCGCCCTGGGCGAAGTCCGGACGACCGCCCGCCCCCTGCCCGCCCATGGCTAGAACGGCGGCCCGCACGAGATCGACGGCGCTTAGGCTATGGATGGCGGTGCCGGTGACCGCGACATTCGCGGTTGCCTTGCCGTCCGCCGTACCGACCAGGGCGATGACGCCGTTCGGGACCTGCTTCTTGAACTCCTCGGCGATGGGCCGCAGGTCCTTGCCGCCGACGCCATCCAGGATCCGGGCCAGGAGCTTGACGCCTCCGACATCCTCGATCTCCCCGGCGCCCTGGCCGCTCCCGCCCATGGCGAGCTGGCGCTTGGCCTCGGCCAGGTCCTTCTCGAGCTTCCGGCGCTGGGCCTCCAGGGACTCGACCCGGGCAAGGACCTCCGATACGGGCGTGCGGAACTGCTCGGAGAGACTGCGGGCCACCGAAGCCTGCTCGACCAGCCAGCGGCGGGCCGCCTCGCCGGTCAGGCCCTCGATCCGCCTCACGCCGGCGGCGACGCCGCCCTCAGAGACGATCTTGAACAGGGCGATGTCCCCAGTCCGGTTCACGTGGGTGCCGCCGCAGAGCTCCACGGAATAGGCGCCCTCGCCCTCCAGGGCCGCGCCCAGGGTCAGGACCCGGACGGAGTCCCCGTACTTCTCGCCGAAGAGGGCGACGGCGCCGGCGGCGATGGCCTCGTCGGGCGCCATCTCCTCGGTCCGGGCCGCCTGGTTCTGGCGAATGACGGCATTGACCTCGGCCTCGATGGCCTCGATCTCGGCGGGGTTGACCGGCCCGCCATGGCTGAAGTCGAAGCGGACCCGCTCGCCGTCCACCATCTGGCCCTTCTGGGACACGTGGGGGCCAAGGACCCGCCTCAGGGCCGAATGCAGGAGGTGAGCCGCCGAGTGGTTGGCGCGGGTGGTACGGCGAAGATCGGAGTCTACCGCCAGCCGGACCCGGTGACCCGCCCGAAGCGTTCCTTCCAGGATCTCGACTTCATGGATGAAAAGATCACCAGCCTGCTTTTGCGTATCCAGGACGCGGCCCCGACCACCCGGCCAGGTCGCCAGTCCCACATCCCCCGCCTGGCCGCCGCTCTCGGCATAGAAGGGTGTGCAGTCGAAGACCGCGAAGACGGTCTCTCCGGTAGCGGCGGAGGTGACCTCGGCGCCGTCCTTCACCAGACCGACCAGTTCGCCCTCGGCCTCCGTCCGGTCGTAGCCCAGGAACTCGGTGGCCCCGAGGCGCTCGCGGATGCCAAACCACTCCGCTGCCGCCGCCGCCTGACCAGACCCCGTCCAGGCCTCCCGGGCCATTTCGCGCTGGCGCTTCATGGCCTCCTGGAAGCCATCCAGGTCCACCGCCACGCCCCGGGCGCGCAGGGCGTCCTGGGTCAGGTCGAGGGGAAAGCCGTAAGTGTCATAGAGCCGGAAAGCGGTTTCGCCAGGTAGCCGGTCGCCCTCCCCAAGGCCGGTGGTCGCCTCCTCCAGGAGGGACATGCCACGGCCCAGGGTGCGCCGGAATCGCTCCTCCTCCTGGCGCAGGGTCTCGACGATGACCGGCTCGGCCCGCCGCAGCTCGGGATAGGCCTCGCCCATCTCGTCCACCAGGATCGGCGCCAGGCGATGCATCAGGGGCTCCTGGGCTCCCAACAGGTGGGCGTGGCGCATGGCCCGGCGCATGATCCGGCGCAGGACATAGCCGCGCCCCTCGTTGGAGGGCGAGACGCCGTCGGCGATCAGGAAGCTGGTGGAACGCAGATGGTCGGCAATGACCCGGTGGGAGGCAGGCTCACCGCCCTCGCCCACCAAGCCCTGCGAGGCCGCGATCAGGGTGCGGAAGAGGTCGGTGTCATAATTGTCGTGCACGCCCTGCAGGACGGCAACGATGCGCTCCAGTCCCATGCCGGTGTCGATCTGCGGCTTGGGCAGGGGCCGGCGTGTCCCGTCGGCCAGCTGCTCGAACTGCATGAAGACGAGATTCCAGATCTCGACAAAGCGGTCGCCATCCTCCTCAGGACTGCCGGGCGGCCCGCCCCAGATGTGCTCGCCGTGGTCGTAGAAGATTTCCGAGCAGGGGCCGCACGGACCGGTGTCCCCCATGGACCAGAAGTTGTCGCTGGTGGCGATACGGATGATCTTGTGGTCCGGCAGGCCCGCGATCCGCTTCCACAGGTCCGCGGCCTCGTCGTCGGTATGGTAGACGGTCACGCACAGCTTCTCGGCGGGGATGCCGAAGGTGCGGGTCAGCAGGCCCCAGGCCAGCTCAATGGCACCTTCCTTGAAATAGTCGCCGAAGGAAAAGTTCCCCAGCATCTCGAAGAAGGTGTGGTGGCGGGCCGTGTAGCCGACATTGTCGAGGTCGTTGTGCTTGCCGCCGGCGCGCACCGACTTCTGGGATGAGGTTGCCCGCAAGGTCGGCGGGGTCTCGGCGCCCGTGAAGTAGTTCTTGAACGGCACCATGCCCGCGTTGACGAACAATAGGGTCGGGTCGTTCTGCGGCACCAGGGGTGCCGAGGGGATCACCTGGTGACCATTCGTCTGGAAATAGCTCAGGAAGGTCGAGCGGACGTCATTCAGACTGGGCATGGTGCGGCTTCTGGACTGGCGGGACGGCAGGCCGGCGGACGTAGGAAACGTCCGTCTGCGCCGCCGCGGAAGCTCGACCGTTTAAGGGACTTGGAGGGGCTCGCCAAGGATTGAGGCGGGCCCGCTCCCGATTCCGGCCCGGTGCGCTGCACAGGGCCGGTTCGTGTATCCCGGGGGCACCGCCCGGGATCAGTCCGCGTCGTCCTCGGCGGTGGGGCCGACCAGGAGTTCTTCCTGGATGACCTCGCGGGCCCCGCGCACCTGGGCTTCGATCTGGTTGGCGATGTCGGGATTGGCCCGCAGGAACTCGCGCACGTTGTCGCGACCCTGGCCGATGCGCTGGCTGTTCCAGGAGAACCAGGAGCCGGACTTCTCGACCACTCCGGCCTTGACGCCCAGGTCGATGATTTCGCCCAGCTTGGAGATCCCCTCGCCGTACATGATGTCGAACTCGACCTCGCGGAAGGGTGGGGCCACCTTGTTCTTCACCACCTTCACGCGGACATTGTTGCCGACGATCTCGTCCCGAATCTTCACCGACCCGGTGCGGCGGATATCGAGGCGAACAGAGGCGTAGAACTTCAGGGCGTTGCCGCCCGTAGTCGTCTCAGGCGAGCCGTACATGACGCCGATCTTCATCCGGATCTGGTTGATGAAGATGATCATGGTCTTGGTCTTGGAAACCGAGGCCGTGAGCTTACGCAGGGCCTGGCTCATGAGGCGGGCTTGGAGGCCAGGAAGGGAATCGCCCATCTCGCCCTCGATCTCGGCCCGGGGGGTCAGGGCCGCCACCGAGTCGATCACGATCACGTCGATAGCGTTTGAGCGCACCAGGGTATCGGTGATCTCGAGAGCCTGTTCGCCAGTGTCGGGCTGGGCGACGAGGAGTTCGTCCAGGTTGACGCCCAGCTTGCGGGCATAGGCCGGATCCAGGGCGTGCTCGGCATCGATGAAGGCGGCGGCGCCGCCAGCCTTCTGGACCTCAGCCACCACGTGCAGGGCCAGGGTGGTCTTGCCCGAGCTTTCCGGGCCGTAGATCTCGATGATCCGCCCCTTGGGCAGGCCACCAATACCAAGAGCAATATCCAGTCCGAGGGAGCCCGAGGACACCGCCTCGACCTCCATGCTCGCCTTATCGCCGAGCTTCATCACGGCGCCCTTGCCGAAGGCCCGGTCAATCTGGGTCAGCGCCGCCTCAAGGGCCCGCTGCTTTTCACCGTCTTCTTTCACCACGAGCCTCAAAGCCGACTGATTGGACATGATCCGAGGTCCTTATCCCATGATTCCGCGGCCCAGGGCCGCCCATCGACGCCATCGCCGATGACAAAGCGGTACCCGGTTTGTTCTCTGTTCGCAAGATGTTCTCTTTCGCCATGAACGAGGGGTTGCGTCCAGTTTTGACGTAGGCCCTGGGATCAGGTCCCCGGGGTGTAGTCCGGGCGTCCGCCGAAGGTCATGCCACCGTCCACCACGAGGTCGTGGCAGTTGACGAAGTGGCCCTCGTCGCTGGCCAGGAAGAGGGCGGCCGAGGCGATGTCCCGGGGATAGCCGGTCTTCTGGACCGGCGTCGCCCTGGCGATGCTCCGCTCCAGCTTGGCCATGGAGGCCGCCACGTGGGCCGCCTCCATGGTGACGGCGCGCTCCGATCCCCCAAAGAAGATCGGCGTGGCGATTCCACCGGGCGAGATGCAGTTCACCGTCACCCCGAGCCGGCCGAGTTCCATGCCGGCCAGCTTGGTTGCCTGGGTCACCCCGGCCTTGGCGATGGAATAGAGGTAGCCGCCGCGGTGCGCCTGCAGGGCCGCCACCGAGGAGTTGTTGATGATGGCACCCCAGCCCTGGGCGGCCATGACCGGCGCGGCGTGCTTCATGCCGTAGAGGGTGCTGGAAAGCAGCAGGCGCATGGCGTCGTCGAACTGGGCCTCGGTGAAGTCCGTGACATTGCCCTGGGTGCCGCCGCCGGCGTTGTTGAACAGGATATCGAGGCGCCCGAACGCCGACACCGTCGCGTCGATCGCTGCCTTGATTTCGGCCTCGATGCGCACGTCGGCGCGGTGGAAGCGGGTATTGCCGCCCAGGGCGGCGACCATCTGCGCGCCCTTGTCTGCATTGCGCCCGACGATGATCACCTTCGCGCCCTCGGCGACGAAGAGCTCCACCGTCGCCTCGCCAATGCCACTGGTGCCGCCCGTGATCATCGCCACCTTACCGTCAAGTTTTCCCATGTCTTCCTCCCCACACTGCGATCGCGCCATATTGACACCTGGGTATGATGACAAACCGCAGGCCGCAAGCTCTGCGGACCCCAAAATCCTGCAGCCCCTGCGGGTGCTTCGAAATCTTGAGCCATCGGTATGTTTGGTCTAGGCTCACATCAAAGACATGAGGGAGAACGGCCATGGCCGACGGATCGGGACTGAACATCGCTTCTCTGAAGGGGCGGGTGTCCGAAGCGGAATGGAAGGCGCGGGTCGAGCTGGCGGCCCTCTACCGGCTGGTGGCGATGTTTGGCTGGGACGATCTGGTGGACACCCACATCTCCGCCCGGATCCCCGGCCCGGAGCACCACTTCCTCCTCAACCCCTATGGCCTGTTCTGGGACGAGATCACGGCCTCGTCCCTGGTCCGCATCGACGGGGACGGCAACATCCTGCAGGAGACGCCCTATTTCGTGAATTCGGCGGGCTTCACCATCCACTCGGCCGTGCATATGGCGGTGGAAAACGCCAACTACGTCATGCACCTGCATTCCGAGTATGGCGTGGCCGTCTCCGCCCAGACCGAGGGGCTGATGCCCCTCAGCCAGTTCGCCCTGACGGTGATCAACAAGATTGCCTACCACGATTATGAGGGCATCGCCCTGAACCTGGATGAGCGCGAGCGGCTGGTGGCGGACCTCGGCGACAAACCCCTGATGATCCTGCGCAACCACGGTACCCTGGGTCTGGGCTCCACGGCCGGCGACTGCTTCCGGGCCATGTACACCCTGGAACAGGCCTGCAAGGTGCAGATCCACGCCCTGGCTGCCGGCCGCGACCGGGTGCTGATCGCCCCCAGTACGGCCCAGGAGGTGGTTCACGAGCAGACCCGCCGCGGCGTAGGCGGTGCCCTGCCCTGGCCCGGCCTGCTGCGCCGCCTCGACCGGCTGAGCCCCGGCTACGACGCCTGATCCCTTAGGTGACAGGGCCGGCCCCCGGGCCGGTCCGGAGAGGGCCTGATGGCTGTTGAGTCCGTCGACGTGGTGATCATCGGCGCCGGGGCCTCCGGCGCGGCGGCGGCCTGGAGCCTGTCCGACACCCGCATGCATATCGTCTGCCTGGAGCAGGGCGACTGGCCCGATCCCGCCCGCTATCCCAGCACGGGACGGGACTGGGAACTGAGGGCCATGTCGGACTTCAGCTTCAACCCCAACCAGAGGCGGAATCCGGGCGACTACCCGATCAACGAGGACAACTCGCCGATCAAGATCGCCAACTTCAACGGCGTTGGCGGCGGGACGGTGCTCTATGCGGGCCACTTCCCCCGGTTCCATCCCTCGGACTTCCGGGTGCACAGCCTAGATGGCGTGGGCGAGGACTGGCCCATCGACTACGCCACGCTCGAGCCCTTCTACGATGAGAATGACCGGATCATGGGGGTCTCGGGCCTCCAGGGAGACCCCGCCAACCCGCCGCGACCGGAGCGGATGAAGCCCATACCTCTCGGGCGGGCCGGGGCGGCGGTGGCGCGGGGCTTCAACGCCAAAGGCTGGCACTGGTGGCCCTCGGACAGCACCGTTGCCACGGAATCGCACGGGGGCCGCGCGCCCTGCATCAACCTCGGCCACTGCCTGCACGGCTGCGCCCAGGGCGCCAAGGCCAGCACCGATATCACCTACTGGCCCCTCGCCCGCCGGGCCGGGGTCGAGGTCCGCACCCGCTGCCGGGTGCGCGAGATCACTATCAATGACGAGGGCCGGGCGACCGGCGTGGTCTATTACGACGCCGAGGGGGTGGAGCGGTTCCTGGGCGCTGAGGTGGTGATCCTCGCCTGTAATGGGATCGGCACCCCCCGCCTGCTGCTCAACTCGACCTCAAAGCGCTTCCCGGATGGCCTCGCCAACTCCAGCGGCCTTGTGGGCCGGAACCTGATGTTCCACCCTTATGCCTATATTTCCGGGCGGTTCGAGGAGACCCTCGACGGCGGGCGGGGCCCGTCCAACGGCCTGTGGAGCCAGGAATTTTACGAGACCGACCTGGGCAGGGGCTTTGTGCGCGGCTTCACCTACGAGTTCTCACGGGGCCAGGGTCCGGTGATGACCGCCCTGTCTGGCATGGGCCGGGGCCAGTTGCCCATCGGCGCCGGCCACCACGAGGCCTACCGCCGGCTGCACCAGAAGACCACCGGCATGGTGGCCATCTGCGAGGACCTGCCGGAACTGCACAATCGCGTCACCCTCGATCCCGACCTGAAGGACGCCCACGGCATCCCCGCGCCACGCATCGACTACACCCTCAGCGACAACAGCCGGCGCATGCTGGCCTTCGCCATCGACCGGGCGAGCGAGGTCCTGAAGGCGGCGGGCGCCGTGCATGTACATTCGGAGTCGCCCCTGTCCATCGGCGGCTGGCACCTGATGGGCACGGCGCGTATGGGCCTCGACCCCCGGACCTCGGTGGTCAACGAATGGGGTCGCAGCCACGACGTGAAGAACCTCTTCATCATCGACGGCAGCGTCTTCGTGACCTCGGCGGGGGTGAACCCCACCTCGACCATCCAGGCCCTGGCCCTCTATGTCGCCGACGCGATCAAGTCGCGCCTGGCCAACCTGTTCGATTGAGCCCCCCATGACCGCCCCCCTTTCGCCCGCGGAACTGGACGACCTGAAGGCCCTGGCCGGGGCCATGATCCCGGCGAGCCAGGCCCATGGCGTCCCGGGTGCCGATGACGCGGAGATCTTCGCCGAGATCGCCAAGGGGGCCGGGGCCTCGGCCGACGCCCTGCGCCGCCTCACCCGCGACCTCGGCCAGGGGCCGGGAGCGCTGGCCCTGCTGGACCGCGAAACCCTTGAAGCCCGACTGGTGCCGTCCTGGGGCCCCGATGCGAGTGCCCTCTACGCCCTGGCGCTGGCGCACTACTACCGGGACGACCGGGTGATGACCGCCCTGGGCCTCGAGCCCCGGCCGCCCTTTCCCCTCGGCCACCCCCTGGAGGACGCCGACCCGGCCCTCCTCGCTCCCGTCAAGGCCCGGGCGCCCTTCTGGCGACCCGCAACCTGAGAGGACCCGCCATGCTCCTGCCCCTGTCCGACGCCGAGGTGGCCGAACATGTGGCCTGCATCGCACGCGACGGCTACGCGATCCTTCCGGACGCAATTCCACCAGACTTCCGCCAGGAGATCTGCGACGAGCTGGACCGGCTGGAGAGCGTGCGGCCCGGGGGCGACATCCCGCCCGCGCCCTTCACCGGGCGGGTCACCCGGCGCTGGTTCGACCTGCTGAACGACGGCGAGGTCTGGCAGAGGGTGGCGGTACATCCCTGGATCCTGCAGATCCTGCCCCACGTTCTGGGCGAGGGCTTCCTGCTGTCGACGATGGGCAGCGCTGTCGTCGGGCCGGGTGAGCCGGCACAGCCGATCCACGTGGACGATGGGGTCTACGCCTTCCCGCGCCCCCACCCCAACCTGGTGTGCAACACCATGTGGGCCATCACCGACTTCACTGATGAGGCGGGTGCCACCCGCGTGGTTCCCGGCAGCAATACCTGGGACCATGACCCAGACCCCCGCACGGCCTACGACACCCTACCCCTGCTGATGCCAGCGGGCGGGCTCGCCTTCGTGGTGGGAACCTGCTTCCACGGGGCCGGGGCCAACCGGTCCGACCGGGACCGGGCGGCGCTGACCATCAACTACTGCAATGGGTCCATGCGCCAGCAGGAGAACCTCATGCTGGGGATCAGCCCGGGGCGGATGATGGGATTCGCCCCGGAGCTGCAGGATCTGCTGGGATTTCGCACATCCAAGGGCTCTGGGCACATCTTCGCCCAGGATCCCCGGCTGGAGATGCAGCGTCACTATGGAGATGTCGCCGCCGAGGACCCCTACCTTGCCAGGCGCAACGCCCTGCACGGTGACAGGACGGCTCGCCGTCCGGCCTGAGGCCCCCGACGGACGACGGGTCAGGCCTTCCCGCTGAGGAAGCCCTTCATGAGGTTGACGGCGTCATCGACCACGCCGCCGTCGTGGTTGGCGTCAAGCGAGGCGAGGATATCGCCGAACTGCCCGCCCTGGAGCTTGCCGAGCAGGCCGCTGACAAGGTCACCGCCGGCGCCGCCCGCGTGACCCTGAAGCGCGGCGACCACGCCGGGGAGCATTGCCATTACATGAGAGACGTCCAGACCGGCGGTCTCCGCGACGCCCGAGGCGATATTGGTCACGTCATGTCCCTGGGAGAGCTGGCTCAGGACGCCGCTAAGGGCGGTCTGAGCAAGCGCCGGGTCAATCCCGAGCTTGCCGATGGTCTCGGCCAGGGCGGGATTCTGGCTGACGCCCGCAATGATGTCGTTGATGTCCATGAGTTTTTCCTCTCGAGTTAGGTTTCTACCATTGCCGGACTTTTCCGACATCCACGTGAACAAAGTCGGAGTCCGGATAATATCCCACGCCGCCACGCCCCAGGGCGAGGGCGGTGTCCCGGAGCCGGGCCAGAGACACCCCGGGAATCCGGATGTCCATGGCCATGCCCTGCATGTGGAGGCTGCGCGTCGCAACGCCTGACGAGTTGGCGTGGAGGGCAGCGTTGCTGGCCGGCGAACGATAGCCGGAGATGACCTGCACGGCTCCCGGGCGGCCGACCTGGCCGGCGAGACCCGCCACCAGGTCCAGAAGCCCCGGCGCCATGGGGTGGACTTCGCCCGTCCGGTGATCCCTCAGGACCCGGTCCAGAGCCGCAAGCGCGTCGGGCACGTAGCGGCCACCTTCGAAATAGGTCGCGGCCAGCTTTTCACCAGTATGAAGGTTCACGAGGGAAAGTTGCCGTGGCGCGGAGGCCAGGGCCTCCCTGGCCAGTAGGGCGGGTGCGGCGAACCCGAGGGCTCCGGCCAGAAGCCTGCGGCGTCCGATCATGGACAGGTCTCCTCTGCGCCCCGAGGCCTGTGTGCCCGACGCGCAGCCGCCTGGCAAGCCGGAGCGGATCACACGCCCGGAAGGGCGGCGGCGAGGCGGGCGTCCCAGCCGTAGACATCGTCGAGATAGCTGATGCGGCCGTCCAGTCCCGGGATCGCCGTCCAGTGGACGACATAAAGGGGCTCCTGCCGGGTCAGGGCGATGCGCAGGGTCGCACCCGTCGCGATATCCACCTGCATCCGCTTCCCACCCCGGCCCTGTGGGGCCAGCAGAAGGTCAGCCAGGACCTGGGGGGACTCCACCCGCATGCAGCCGTGGCTGAGATGGCGCTCCCGGCGGCGGAAGGCGTCCCGCCCCGGGGTGTCGTGCAGGTAGACCCCAAAGGGGCTGACGAGGTCGAACTTGACGAGCCCGAGGGCCGCCTTCGGTCCAGGCGGTTGCTGAAGGCGACCCCCGATGCGCACGTAGCCGTTGCGCGCCAGGTAGCCGGGATCGCGGGCCGCCTTGGGCAGGATCTCCTCCCGGGCGATGCGGTCCGGGACGTTCCAGGGCGGGTTCAGGACGATGGTGTTGAGGCTTGAGGCGAAGATCGGCGTCGGGTCCTTGACCGACCCGGGGATCACCCGGAAGGCGTGGACGATTCGCCCGCCCCTGTAGAGGGCTCCAGTCGCCGCCCCTGTGTCGATTTCCAGCCGGTCCTGCGGCAGGGACCGCGGCAGCCAGCGCCGCCGCTCCATATTGGCGTCGACCTGGGCGAGACGGAATTCTGCCGGGGTGTTGAAGTGGCGGAGCGTCGCGGGGCCGAGGACGCCGTCCACGTCGAGTCCGCTGCGAAGCTGGTAGTCAGACAGGGCACTGCGCAGGTCGGGGCCGAAGTGATCCGGTGCCGGACCGCCAGAGGCGACGTCACCCTCCGCCTCCAGGCGTCGCCTGAGCGCCAGGACCCCGGGGCCAATGTCGCCCTGTCGAAGGGCCCGGCCTTCGGCAAGGCGGGGCCAGCCACCCGTCCGGACGACCTCGGAGAGATGCAGGCGGGTCCTCGCCAGGGCCGCATAGGCCTCGTCACCGGGGGAGAGGGCGCCGGCCCAGGCTTGAAGGCGGCCTGCGGCGTGGGCCTCCGACATCTCGCGGCCGACCTGCCTCGGCGGGGCGGCCAGGGCCCAGAGGGGGTCGAGGTCGCCGGGCTTCAGGGTCTGGCCAAGCTCGATGGCGGCGAGACGCTCCACGCGGGTCCAGAGTTCGGCATCGGGGATGGCCGGGGCGGGTTGCGCTCGCCCGGCCCTGACGAAGGCTGACAGCAGGGCTGAGCGCTCTGGCGGAGACAGGGAGAGGCTGGGGGGAGGCGCGGCCCAGGCGCCGGCACCGCCTGCAAGCGCAAGGACCAGCATCAGCAAGGCGAACTTCAGTTTCATCGGGGGCTCCGAAGGGCACCGGCGACGCCAGCGCGCCCAGACGGGAGCGAGGGTAGGCGACGGTGGGGCCCGTCCGCAATGCCCGCAAGGCTCCAAGACCCCTTCCCTCCGCAGCGATACGGATCAAGGATGGGCCAAATACCTGACGGTGGGAGGATCGGACATGACGGATGCGCAAGGAACCGGCAATCCGGAGGGGTCGACCGACTGGGCCGCTCTCTCGGCGGAGCTCGAGCAGACCCTGCGCCTGCGCTCCATTCCCTTCGCCATGAAGATGTTCGAGCACCGGGCGGATATGGAGGCCATACCCCGCATCCGCCGACCCAGCGCCGTCCACACCCTGGACCAGGTGGTGGGCCAGGCCTCGCGCCTGGGCTGGACGGTGGGCGTCACCGCAGACGACCTCGTGGGCGCCCAGTGCCGGGCGGTGGTCGGCCTGGGCGGTGCCAAGACCGACGACTGGCTCTCGGGACGGCACATGAAGGGGGTCTGGTTCGAGGACGAGGCTGGCGCGGCGGCGCACCAGGCGGCCATGCACTGCGTCCCGGACGGGCAGTTCGAGGCCCTGGCGGTCTCGCCCCTGGCCAGCGGCCGGCTCGGCGTACCCGACATCGCGCTCTTTTATGCCACGCCGGGGGCCATGATGTACTTCATCAACGGCTTGCAGTGGGCAGGCTACAAGCGCTTCGACTGGGGCGTGGTGGGAGAGTCCGCCTGCGCCGATTCCTGGGGCCGGGCCCTGACGACCCGGACGCCGAGCCTCTCCATCCCGTGCTTCGCCGAGCGTCGCTACGGGGGAGTCCTCGATGATGAAATGCTGATGGCGACCCCGCCAGAATACCTCTTCAAGGCCCTGGCCGGAATGAAGGCCCTGGCGCGCAACGGCTTCCGCTATCCCTTCCCCCAATACGGCGTGCAGCAGGACGTCCGCGCCGGCATGGCGGTAAGCTACGGGAACGGCTGAGGTCGCCTCAGGCGCGGCGGCGAAGCGCGTTGACGCCCAGGCCCGCCAGCATGACCGTGACGGCACCTGCGAGGATGCCTGCAACCAGGGGCCCGGACAGACCCGGAAGGGCGGCGAAGGCCGGTGACAGGGCGAACACAACACCGGCCCCGAAGACACCCCCAACCGCACCCAGAAGCGCGTTGCCGAAGGGCCCGGTATCTGCGGACCGAAGCAGGTTGCAAAGCATGCAGCCACCGACGATCCCGCCGATGATGTGAACCGCTAGTACGAGAGAGCCCGCACCCATTCGACAGCCCCCCTGAGGTCAATCAATCTTTACAAATAGTTCACAGGATCGGGTGCCGGTCAATCGGGGCTCACCGGCTTGTGATCACTTGAAGAGGTGGCCCCAGACCTGGCGGAGTTGGGCCTTCTGGACCTTTCCCATGGCGTTCCTTGGCAGGGTGTCCACGAAGACCACGCGCTTGGGCGTCTTGTAGGGCGCAAGCTGGGTGCGAAGCCTGGCGATGAGGTCGGCCTCGTCCGGCGCCGGGCCCTCGGCCTCGACCACTGCAACCACGCCCTCGCCAAAGTCCGGATGAGGAACCCCGATCACGGCGCTCTCGCGGATCCCGGGAAGCTCATCGAGGATCAGTTCCACCTCCTTGGGATAGACATTGTAGCCACCGGAGATGATCAGGTCCTTGGCCCGGCCAGAGATCCAGAGACGGCCGTCAGGGTCGACCCGGCCGACATCCCCCGTGATGAAATAGCCATCCGCAGTGAACGCCTCGCGGGTCTTCTCCGGCATGCGCCAGTAGCCTGAGAAGACGCTGGGGCCCCGGATCTCGATGACCCCGGTCGCCTCCCCGCCCCCGATGCGTAGCTCGACACCCGGCAGGGGAAAGCCCACCGACCCGGCAATGCGGTCGCCGTCGAGCGGATTTGTGGTGATGATCACCGCCTCGCTCATGCCGTAGCGTTCAAGGATCCGGTGGCCCGTCCTGACCTCGAAGGCCTCGAAGGCGCTTTCCAGGAGGGGCGCCGAGCCACTGATGAACAGGCGCATGTGGGCCACCGCTTCCCGGGTCAGGCCTGGGTTGGCGAGGAGCCGGGTGTAGAAGGTCGGAACCCCCATCATGACCGTTGACCGGGACAGGCCCTCCAGGACGGCCGCGTCCTCGAATCGGTTGAGCCAGACCATGGGGCCGCCTGAAAGGAAGGCGCAGTGGAGAGCCACGAACAGGCCGTGGACATGGAAGATCGGCAGGGCGTGCAGCAGGACGTCGTCCGGCGAGAAGCCCCAGGCTTCGTGCAGGGCCAGGGCGTTGGCGGCCAGGGCGCCGTGGGTCAGCATGGCCCCCTTGGAGCGCCCCGTGGTGCCGCTGGTGTAGATGAGTGAGGCCAGGTCAGACGCCGCGCGGGGCTCCACCCGAGGGTCGGGATCAAGGGCCGCCGCCTCTGCCACGAAGGCCCCGGCGTCCTGGATGAAGACAGCGGGCTGGGCGTCCTTCAGGAAATAGTCCACCTCCGCAGGGGTGTAGGCCGCGTTCAGGGGCAGGAAGACCGCGCCGGCCCTCAAGGTCGCGAGGTAGATCACCACCGCGTCCACGGACTTCTCGACCTGCAGGGCGACCCGCTCGCCAGGCACCGCGCCCCGCCGCCTCAGCAGATTGGCGACCCGGGCGGTGCGATCCTCCAGGTCGCCATAGCTAACCGGCTCCAGGCCGGGCTGGAGAAAGCAGGGACGGCTGCGGTCCGACGGAAACCGGGCCGCCAGAAGGCCATAGAGATTGTCCGACATGTTCCCTCCCTGGCCCGCATCTCCGGCGGCGCAGACGCCTCGGCTAGCACGACGGACCCCAAGACCCCAACCCCCAGCGCCCTTTCACGACTCTTGCGAGGGCCTGCGATCCCAGCCATGGATTGACAGCTACGCTGGCAGGTCTCTCTCCTGCAGGCAGACAATCATCGTCAGGAGGACGGATATGGGGATCGGCGCGGTTCTGGCGGTCAATGCGGGGGTTTCGGCCCTCTGCTTCCTGGTCCTCTGGCGCGTGGCCGTCGCCCTGAAGGACCCCAGCTTCATCGACAGCTGGTGGGGCGCGGGCATGGTGGTGATCGCCGTCTCCACCTACCTGCAGTCGGGAGGGGGCGCGCATGCAGCCCTGCTCACCCTTCTGTGCGCAGCCTGGGGTCTGCGGCTGGGGATCTACCTCTTCTGGCGCTGGCGCCAACACGGGGCCGACCGCCGCTATACCCGCATGATGGCCGACGCCAAGGAAAAGAAGGGCTGGGACTTCGCCACGGCCAGCCTGATCTACGTCTTCTCCCTCCAGGCGCTCCTGCAGTTCATCGTCTGCCTGCCGGTTCAGCTGGGCCAGTCCTCGGGGCCGGCAAGCCTGGGGCCGCTGGCCTGGGCCGGCGCCGCCCTGGCGGTGACAGGCATCCTCTTCGAGACCATCGGCGACGCCCAGCTGGTGCGCTTCAAGGCCAATCCGGACAATGCGGGCAAGGTGCTCGACACGGGACTGTGGCGCTACACGCGCCACCCCAACTATTTCGGTGACGCCTGCACCTGGTGGGGCCTCTATCTGATCGCCGCAGACACTGGCCTGCTGGGCGCCCTGTCCATCGTGGGTCCGGCCCTTCTGACCTTCCTGCTGACCCGCTGGAGTGGCGTGCCCACCACCGAAGGGCCCATGCGTCGGAAGAAGCCCGACTACGCCGACTATGTGGCGCGGACCTCCAGCTTCATTCCCATGCCGCCGAAGCGCGTGAGCTGAAGTCGGGGATCCTCTCCGGACCCGCCCAGACGGCGTGGGTCCCGCTGGAGATCTTGTGCGGCAGGGCGATCCGGCAGACCGGGCCGTCCTCAATCTTGCGGGCGTCCAGCAGGATGCATTCCGAAGCCTGCCGGTTCTCGTCAATCAGGAAACTGACCAGGTAGCCGTCATCCTCGGCGGTCGCATCCCGCCTCGGGGCGAAGGGCGCCTCGCTTGCGAAGACCCCCGGCGGCAGGCGGTATTCCGTAGTCGCCCCGGTCTCGAGGTCAGACTTTACGAAGCCGTTGAACAGGAACCAGCCGGGTTCGGGCAGTGTGGAATAGGCATAGCGGTAAGGTAGTCCGGCGTGGCGGCCATTGATCATGCCGAACTCCATGATCCTGGGGTCCAGCCTTTCCTCCCGGGTCGAGCCATCCCGCAGGTTGAAGCGCCAGCGGTGCAGGTGCGGACGAAAGCTCATCTCGTCCAGGTAGGCCATCATGTGGCCGAAGCCGGGGGGGGCGTCGGCCCGGGGCTGGGGCATGGGCTCATCCTGGAAATAACCGTCCAGGACCACCTCGTCGCCGTCCTCATAGGCGTTCAGCCAGTGCAGGACATAGGTGGGCGCGGCCTCGAACCAGCGCGGCGTCCCGCCTTCCCGGGGCAGGATGGCGAACCGGCTGGGCAGGCCCTCGTGCAGGCGCACCGCGTGTACGCCCCGCGCCAGGAGGTCAGCGTCCCAGAACACCGGCAGGTCGTTCAGGATCACGAAGCGCTCGGTGAAGGCCATGTCGTGCGGCAGGCGCGGTCCAGGAAGGTCGATGGCCTGCAGGACCTTCAACCGGTTGTCCGCCCCGACCAGTCCATAATGCAGGTAGGGCGCATGTTTGGAATAGTTGAAGAACATAAGCTCGCCGGTGCGCTCGTCGACCTTGGGATGGGCGGAGATCCCGTCGATGGGGGTCCAGGCCTCAACGCCCAGGGTCTCAAGGGTGATGGGATCCAGCCGGTAGCCCTCGCCGCACTGGTAGAAGGTCGAAAGGGCGGTCCCGGCGTGGACCAGGATGTCGGTCGAGGACGAGTCCTTCAGGGCACCATGGGCACCAAAGCCCGGCCGCTTGGCCAGTTGGACGGGATCGGCCAGCCCGCCCCAGAGGGCGCCTCCCGCCTCCTGTTCGGCCTGGAAGCCACGGGTGCGCACGAAGCGGTTGGCATAGCTGGCGCGTCCGCCCCGAAAGACCATCCTGTGGATCATCCCGTCGCCGTCGAACGGGTGATAGCGCCCCAGGGGCTGATGAACCGGGTTCTCGGTATTGCGCAGGTAAACGCCTTCGAGGTCCTCGGGGATGCGGCCCTCGATGACCTCTGGGTCCGGAAGGTCCACCTCCTCGTGGAGAGGGGTCCAGGCACCGGTCAGGTAGGGGTGGTTCGTCTCCCGGAGGGTCGTCAGGACCGGGGACTGTCGACGGAGGGGCATGGCGGACCTCGGCTGGCGGCTGCGGGTCAGACTAGACCTCCGGCCCGTCCCCGTCGAGCCGCGGTCCCTGGCGCATGGGCCGGGCCCGGAGCCGGGCCGGAGGCGGGGTCTGGCGGAAGTCCCCGGCAACACCGATCCGGGCGTTACAGTCCGGGCAACGGACCACCGCCTCGTCCGGTCCCTCTGCGGGCGGATCAAAGAAGGCACCGCAGGGCTTGCACTTCCAGCCATGGGTGGGGCGTTCCACGGGCGGGGGCGGGCTGGACGGACGGGGCGCGCGCGGCGGGCGGCCCGGCTTATCCGCCCTTAGCGGTATCAGGGGCTGGGGCCCCAGCGGACGGGTAACCTGCACGCCGGGCTTGAGGCTCAGGGTACGGCGCTTGGGAGGGTCCTCAGTCATGGCCTTGCCGGATCGGGGCTGGCCCTGCGGGCTGGCCTGGGAGTTCGCGATGGTACCACCTCCCCGGTTCGAACGGGGGACCTCTAGAGCCACAATCTAGCGCTCTAACCAACTGAGCTAAGGCGGCGCATCGCGGAAGCTAGCTTCTAGTCGTCGCCGGGGCGGCGATCAAGCGGCGGCGTGCCCAAAAGAAAAGAGCCCCGGAGGCGGACCCCCGGGGCTCTGAACCTGGTTTTCTCTGAGATCAGTCCTTGGGGAGACGGAAACTCAGGGGGATCCGGACCGTACCGCCTTCGACAGGTGCGCCGTCCTTGGTCTGGGGACGCATCTTGAAGAGCTTGCTCATCCGCATAGCGGCCGAACCGAAGTCCTGATCAGCCGGATCCTCGGAGACGATTGCACAGGCCTCAAGGGTGCCCTTGGCGGTCACCTTGCAGCTCAGCGTCGCCCGGCCTTCCACTTCCATGCGCAGGGCACGGTCAGGATAGTAACGGGCGATGTCCTCGCCGGAAGGCTTGCGGGCCCAGTCCGGGTTGGTGATCACCGACGGCCGCGGCGGCTCGGGAGCCGGCGCGGGCGGCTTCGGCTCCTCGATCCGCTTCTCGACCGGGGGAACCGGCAGGGGCGGGATCGTCGGGGCGTTCGGCATCGCAACAGGCGGACGCGGCTGCAGCTTGGGCGGCGGCGGCGGCGGCGTGTTGGGCGGCGGCGGCGGCGGCGGGGGCGGCGGGGCCATCGGCTTGATGATCGCCACGTCCGTCACGTCGTCGGAGTATTCCCTGATACTCATGTCGAACCGCTGCTTCCAGAGTACCACGCCGAGGATGACGTGGAGGAGCAGGGCCAGAAGGGCGGCAATCAGGAAACCCTTGCCACGCTTCGGCGGCGGGACGTCGAAGGGGTTGTGGATCGGGTGGGTGATCTCTTCAGCCATGCTCCGCCCCTCAATCCTTCTTGTCTTCGCCGACGAGGGCCACACTGTAGAAGCCGTTGTCCTGGAGCGAGTTCATGACACCCATGAAATCGCCGTACATCACGTCCTTATCCGCGCGGATGAAGATCCGCTCCTTCCCGGGGCTCCGCTTCTCACCCAGTTGGATGCGAAGCGTAGATCCGAGTTCAGTCAGATCAGTGGGATTGTCCCCGATAAAGAGACGACCGCCTGGCTGGACCGAGATGTAGACCGGCTTGGGGGGATTTTGGGCCGGTTTCGCAACCGCATTCGGCAGGGCAATCTTCACGTTCACGGCCGCCATGGGCGCCGCCACCATGAAGATGATCAGGAGAACCAACATGATGTCCACAAAGGGAGTCACGTTGATCTCACTGTTCGCCTCTACCGCGTACTTGCCACCCCCAGAACCCGAGAGTTTGGCTCCCATCTGGATCAGGCCCCCTTGTCGAGCTGCCGCGAGAGGCTGTTCATCAGTTCAGCCACGAAGGATTCCGACCGACCGCCAAAGCCCGAGATGCGGGACTGGAAGTAGTTGTAGAAGATAACCGCCGGGATGGCGGTGAACAGACCAATACCGGTGGCCAGCAGGGCTTCGGCGATGCCGGGCGCCACGACAGCCAGGTTGGTGGTGTTGGTGTTCGCAATGCCGATGAACGAGTTCATGATCCCGTACACGGTACCGAACAGGCCGATAAACGGACCGGACGAACCGACCGAGGCCAGGAACTGCATGCCCGAGGACAGGCGCTTGCCGAGGGTCGCCTGGACCGCGCTCACCGCAGCTTCCGCCCGGTGAAGGGTGGTTTCACGGTGTTCGCCAGAGATATGGAGGCCGGCCTGACGGGACAGTTCGACTTCCTGAACGGCCGCGGCAGTCATGTCGGCCAGCGGGTTGCCAGCGAAGTCCTCGGAGAGAGCCGTGCGACCCGCTTCCGAATAGGTCTTGGAACCGCGGAAGGCTTCCATGAAGCCATTGGCGGCCTTCTCCATGCTGTTGAACTCGATGATCTTGGTCACAAGCAGGAACCAGGAGATGACCGAGCAGAGGAGCAGGCCCAGCATGACCACCTTCACGACGAGGGTGGCGCTGCCGAACATGCCCATGACGGTGAGCTTGCCGGCATTTTCCATCTGCGGCGGGTCAGCCGATTCAGCAGCCGCGACAGGCACGGCTGGGGTTAGGGCGGGGGCGGCAGCGTCGGCGGTAGCCACAGCGGCCGATGCGGTAGCCTGGGCAGTAGGCGCGGGCGCCTGCGCAAAGGCCGGGACGCTCACCATCAGCGCTACGGCGCCAATAAGAGCGAGAAACGGAGTCTTGAATTTGATGTCGATCATTTGTCGCCAGTTCCTGGTTGGTCTAGCACGTTTGGACCTAAGGGTCGCCGCGCGAGAGCGTCTCTACCCCAAATGAATGGCCCACCTCCGTCCCCCTGGAACCGCCCGGATCAACCGGACTGTCCAAGACGACGGCGATAAAGCCGCTTTCGCTACCCCGACCCCTGACAGCGACCCGGACCCCTGAGGGTCCCGACCTCGTCTCGACTCCGGGCACTGCGCTATCCGCCTCGCGGCCTCCAGCACCTTACCAACAAGTTAGACTTGCCGTGCCTCTCCTTTGGCAACCCGTTTTTCGCCGGTCAAGTGGAATAGGGCCATCCGGGCGTCCATCGACCGGATTCCGAGGTGGTGGCCCGACTTCCGGACCCCGCCCCTGGACCGGACATCGGATTTGCAGCCCGGACGGGGAAGGTCCACACTCGAAACAGGAGGATTTCAGAATGGCACATATTCGCAGTCTCACCGCCGTCTCGGCCGGATTCGTGGCCCTGATGCTCGCAGCGGCAGCGGCGGCACCGCCGCCGCCGTCCGCTCCGCCAGTGACGTCTGGGGCGCCCAAGACCCAGCCTGGAGCCCCGATGGAGAAGGCCAAACCCAAAATGGTCTGCCAGGAATCCCCGCAGATCGGCTCGCACTTCAAGCGCAAGATCTGCGCCACGCCGGAGGAATGGGAGGCCCGTCGCCTGCGTGACCAGCAAGAAATGCAGCGAATGGGCGATCGCGCCGCGGGATGCGGAGGCAGCGCCAATCCCTGCTGAACCGGTGACGAGGTGGCTGAGTACGCGGCCGCCGGCTGAAGTCGGCGACCCAAGCATGCCCGCCGTCCGGGATTTTCGGGAGAGGCTGAAAATGGTGCCTGGGGCCGGAATCGAACCCGCGACACGCGGATTTTCAATCCGCTGCTCTACCAACTGAGCTACCCAGGCGCGACTCCTCGCAGGTCGGAGGCGGTTCTATAGAGGAGGCCCCGCGACTTGTCTGCGCGCAGGTGGAACAGAAGGGCTTGTACTTCCGCAGGAAGGTCTGCGCCACACCCGAGGCGTGGGAGGCCCGCCGCCGTCGGGATGCGGTCCAGTTGGAGCGCATGGGCGACCAGGGCTCCGGCTGCGGCGGGGTGACGAATCCCAGCTGATTGACCCCTTCATCCGGTCGGAAGAATGACCCTCAGGCGGGGGGCGGGCCGCGAGGCGCCGGGAAGGCGAGTGGAGCGACCGACTCGCCGGCGGAGCCTGAGGTCACCATCCTGTAGAGTGGCTTGCCTGCAGGACCATAGGTGATGACCTCGGTGACCAGGACCATCGTGAAGAGGGCCGCAAGTCCGCCCACCCAGGCCGGATGAACCCGGCCTGCATTCCTGCGGTCCAGCAGGAT
>Ga0209598_10000359_pt1 | contig 36492 bp, 30 predicted proteins | sample M_140807_EF_Meta_FD_187317 | JGI IMG/M metagenome (GOLD analysis project Ga0209598, IMG submission 187317) | Freshwater microbial communities from Lake Montjoie, Canada to study carbon cycling - M_140807_EF_MetaG (SPAdes) (version 2) | ecosystem: Environmental > Aquatic > Freshwater > Lake...
TGCCTTAACATAATCAGGATTTAATTTAATTGCCTGAAGAAAATATGCTTTAGCCTGTGATGCCCTTCCATCCAAAACCATAAGGTAGCCTAGATTGTTTTGGGTCTGTTCTTCCTTGGGCTGAAGTAAAACCAATTGTTCCAGAATTGTGCGCGCTTCCTCCAATTGATTCAGTTGCATCAAACTCAAAGCATATTTATTTCCAAAATCAATATGGGATGGCTTTTTTGTAAATGCAGCTGAAAAATACATCTTGGCTTTAGTAAAATTACCGGATTGATAAAATGCCTCGCCAATTCTATAGGATGTCCAAGGTTCAGAGGATATATTTTTTGAATTTTCACCAACTATTTTTTGTATTTCACTATAATTACCTGATAAATAATTATAATAAATTAATAGATCTGTTTTGCCTTCGAATTCAATTTCATTTTGAATAAGTGTTAAAGCAGAATCTAAAAAAAACTTATTTTTACTAAATTTTTCAAAATATTGTAAATAGGCCTTTGTTTTGGAATATAAGTCAGGATTTGGATTATTGATTGCCTGAAGACATAAAAATTCTGATATACCAGAAATAGTTTTCTTACTTAGCGGCTTTCGGATGTAATGGTCATGAACTGTTACATGCGGAATATCAATTGTTCCGGATTTTGGCATATGACATCCAACGCAGTTATCTTTTTGTGCGTTCCTTTCCTTCAAAGATGCCAAGCAATTCACAACAGACGTTTTTTGGTGACAGGATATACAGGTTTCATTAAAGACTTTTACTCCAGTCTCCTTTACACTTACATGTGGATTATGGCAGGAAATACAATTAAACTTACCCTCCGAATTTTTATAACATAAACTTTGCTTAAACCGATCTGCATGACTGGCCATTATAAAACGTTCGTCATCACCTTTATATCTAGGTAAATAAACATCCATAACATCCGACAATCTCATTCCTGGCCTGAAATCAAAAAATGTTTTTCCCGGTTTTAAAACTGCATTGCCCTGAAGATGACATCGCTGACAAATTTCCATCTGAAGATCTGGCGGAAGTTTTTTAGGATTTACTATTGTATAATCAATGAATTTTGAAGTGTCCACCAGATTTCCGGCCATTTTTTCTTTTACATGCAAACTACCGGGACCATGACATCTTTCACAGTCAATGCCCATTGGGACATTTAAAAACCTGTTTTCTGAGGTTTGATCAAACTCTGGTAAGGCATTATGACAAGTCATGCATTCCAGACCAATATCTCTGGAAAATCTTGTATTGTGACCGTCTTCAAACCCAGGGGGCAAATCCCATGTTCCTTTTTGTGCATACCAGGTTAATGGCATTTGACGGATATATCCATTTTCATTCGACAAATGGGAATTTGTATGCTGACCGGAACCAATGATATATTTTACATGCTCTAACCTTTTATGAATGGTATCATTTCCCTGAAGTCGATATTCGAGAATAAAAAAGGAATCATTTTGCCAAAATGGAAAATAATAGAAGTTGCTAAACGAATCATATACAGGCCTTTGATGTATAAAATCACCAGATGATTTAATCTTATTGGCAAGATCAAACGAAGAGCCCATTCCTGTATGGATAAAAGTGGAATGTATTCCTGAATGGCATTGTCGACAGGTATTAATCCCCACATAGGTTACAGATGAGTCCAGATTCAAATAACCCTCAATTTGTTTTTCAGGTTCAGAAGTGCAGGCATTAATTCCAGTAAGTACAATAAGATATAGTCCGGCAATTACCCAGACAACATATTTTATTAAGCCCTTACGTGGAGATTTTAAAAAGTACATACCCTCTGCAAAGTTGTGGTAAAATAAAACATCCTGAATGTCTGACTTAACCCTTTTATTCTATGCAATCAATCCTTAGATATATCTGAGGCTTAATTTTCAACCTGAATACGAACAAAATTGAAATTCAAAATAATTTAGAACTATTCTAAATTCGAGTTTTAAGTACAAAAAATTAGCCAGAATCTGTTGTCACAAGAACTCTAGTTTATCAATTATAAGCTCACTACCCTTCAACTGTTAAATTGGTTAAAATGAATTTTTAGAATTTCTGATTATTTTAAATAACTGATTATTAATGATTTTAAAAAACCTGCAATTGGAAGTAAGTAAAAAAAAACGATACACAGGTCTGTTGCTCTCCTGTAATAAATCGAATTGGTGAATCACGGTTTAGGATATAGACATCAATCTGGTATGGATAACTTTATTATGTGTAAAACCTTCATTCGGGAACAATTCAAAAAAATCAATAGTTTTGTTATCAGAAATAAGACTAAACAGTTGAACAAGCATTTCAATCATGCGACTTCCTAAATTATCAAAATCAGTCCAATTACTCTTTTTATTGCTCCTTTTCACCGTATCAGGGCTTTTCGCACAGACAGAACCCACCTCAACAGGTCTTGAAGACCTGATGTTCTGGGTTAAAATTCTGCTCGGCATAACAATTATTTTAGTTCTAAATGTTCTACGACTTGTTTTTAAAGTTCGAACAGAAGAACCTTTTGCAAATGTTGATTTTAACAAATTAAATGGGAGAATTAGCTTGGCCTTTTTAATTGTTGGGATGTTTGCAGCAATTTATTATTCCTTTGATCTTTCTGATAAATACCTTCCGGAAGCTGCTTCTGACCATGGAAGAATTATCGACAACATGTTTAATACAACCCTGATTATTACAGGAATTGCCACGATTATAACGAATGTTTTGTTATTCTGGTTTGCTTTTAAATATGCTAAAAAAGAAGGTCAAAAAGCACTTTATTATCCTGATAATCATAAGCTTGAATTGCTTTGGACTGTAATTCCAGCTATTGTACTTACAACTCTTGTAATATATGGTGCGAAAACTTGGACAGAAATTACAGCAGAAGTTCCAAAAGGAGCATATGAAATAGAATTAACCGGAAAGCAATTTGCCTGGAACATTCGTTATGCCGGATTAGACAATAAATTTGGACCAACCAACTTTAGAAAAATATCAGCAACCAATGAAGCTGGATTTGATTTTGAGGATGCATCTTCCCATGATGATGTAATGCCTGGTGAAATCCATATGCCAGTAGGTAAACCTGTTCATTTAAAAATTAAAGCCAGAGATGTATTGCATTCTGTATTTATGCCTCACTTCAGGGTAAAAATGGATGCGGTTCCTGGTATGCCAACTTCCTTTTGGTTTACTCCAAACACCACCACCAAAGAAATGCGCAAAAAGTTAAATAATCCTGAGTTTAACTTTGAGCTCGCATGCACAGAAGTTTGCGGAAGAGGTCACTTTTCCATGAAAAGAATCATTGTTGTTGAAACTGAGGCAGAATTTAAAGTATGGTTAGCAAAACAAAAACCATACTACCAACCTCCAACTCCAGCAAGCGAAGTCCCTGATTCTTTGGAAGTTAAGCAGGATACCATGCCTAAAATTACCATGGTTCTCAACAAATAATTTTTAACCGTAATTAAATTTTTCAATCGGATATGTCAGCTGAAACTATTGACGTAACTCTGCATCCCGAAGCCGCAGTTGCTTCTGCACATCATCATGATTCTGGTCATGACCACCATCATAACCCTCATGAGCATCCAACTGAAAGCTTCATAAAGAAATACGTTTTCAGTACAGATCATAAAATGATCGCAAAGCAGTTTCTGTTTACAGGAATTTTTATGGCTTTTGTTGGCGTTTTGTTATCTATACTATTCAGGTTGCAATTAGCATGGCCTGATCAGGATTTAGGTTTTCTTAAGCCAATGCTTGGTAAATGGATAAATCCAGAAGGCAAGTTGGATCCTGAATTTTATTTAGCATTGGTAACAATGCATGGTACAATTATTGTATTTTTTGTACTTACCGCAGGTTTGTCAGGAACATTCTCAAATTTCCTGATTCCATTACAAATTGGAGCAAGAGATATGGCATCAGGATTTCTGAATATGTTATCCTATTGGTTCTTTTTTGCTTCATCTGTAATAATGTTTTTTTCATTGTTCTTATCAACGGGACCTGCTGCAGGTGGTTGGGTTATTTATCCTCCATTGAGCGCATTACCACAAGCAATTTCAGGCTCTGGGTTAGGGATGACACTATGGTTAGTTGCAATGGCATTATTTATTGTAAGCTCATTGCTGGGTGGTATTAATTATATTACCACTGTTCTTAACCTTAGAACAAAAGGTATGTCAATGACTAAAATGCCTCTTACAATCTGGGCATTTCTAATGACTGCAATCCTAGGTGTATTATCATTCCCTGTTTTGCTTGCTGCTGCATTACTTTTAATTTTTGACAGAAGTTTTGGTACAAGCTTTTATCTATCTGATATCTATATTGCAGGACAAGCGCTGGAAAAGTCAGGTGGCTCTCCAATACTTTTCCAGCATCTATTCTGGTTCTTAGGCCATCCTGAAGTTTATATTATCCTTCTTCCTGCCCTTGGTATAACCTCAGAGATTATTTCTACAAATTCTAGAAAGCCTATTTTCGGCTACAGAGCTATGATTGGATCACTCCTAGGCATAGCATTTTTATCCTTTATTGTTTGGGCACATCACATGTTTGTGACAGGAATGAATCCATTCCTCGGTACAGTGTTCATGTTGTTAACCTTAATTATTGCGGTTCCGTCTGCTGTTAAAACCTTCAATTATCTGGCAACACTTTGGAGAGGTAATCTTCATTTTACCCCAGGAATGTTGTTTTCTATAGGCTTGGTATCTTTATTTATTACAGGTGGTATTACTGGAATTTTCCTTGGAAACGCTGCTCTGGATATACAGCTTCATGATACTTATTTTGTTACTGCCCATTTCCATTTAGTTATGGGTTCTGCTGCGGCCTTTGGCTTTTTTGCAGGTATATATCATTGGTTCCCTAAAATGTTTGGCAAAATGATGGATGACAAATTAGGATACTTACATTTCTGGCTTACTCTTATTTCTGTTTACTGTGTCTTTTTCCCAATGCACTTTATGGGGATGGCAGGTATTCCTAGAAGGTATTATTCCTTTACAGGATTTGATTTCACAGACGATTTTGTAAATCTGAATGTATTTATAACCATTGCTGCAATCTTTGGATTTATTTCACAATTCATATTTGTTTACAATTTGTTATCTAGCATATTCAGTAAAAGGATCGCTCCTAAAAATCCATGGAAGTCTAATACTTTGGAATGGAGTACTCCGGTTAACCCTGGTCATGGCAATTGGCCTGGAGAAATTCCAGAAGTTCATCGCTGGCCGTATGATTATAGCAAGCCCGGTATGAATCATGACTATCTGCCACAGTATATCCCAGATGCCGTAAGTGAAGCTTGGGATAAAAATCCTGATTCCATGGGATATCATTTCGATGAAAATGGAAACGAAATAAAAGATACTCAGGCGCACGCTCATCACTGAGCATAATGCCAGAACCTAATAATAAAAACAGCACTCGTATTTCCGCTTTTCGGTTATCTGCAAAGTGGACAATAGGTGCTGTTTTTTTTCTTATTCTCATAGGTGGTATTGTAAGAAGCAGCGGTTCAGGTATGGGATGCCCAGATTGGCCAAAGTGCTTTGGTACCTGGGTTCCTCCTACCAATCTTTCTCAATTACCTTTGGATTATCAAGAAAGATTTGCTGTAAGCGGCAAACCAGCTGATACCTTTAATGCTATAAAAACCTGGACAGAGTACATAAACAGGTTGATCGGCGTAGTTATTGGACTCTTGATTTTTTTAACTACCATAATGGCCTATCGTATTAGGAAATATAATTTTAAAATTTTCATTTTCTCTCTAGCTGCTTTTTTACTTGTTGCTTTTCAGGGGTGGTTGGGTGCACAGGTTGTATACTCCAATTTAACCCCTTACATAATTTCGCTGCATATGTTTTTGGCTCTCGTTATTGTAGCAATACTTATATATGCCTTATTTATTTCCGGTAGCCGTCAGGAAATTGGCAATTGGCCAGAATGGCTTATGAAACACAAAACATGGATTATTTTATGTTTGTTTTTATCCGTTCTCCAAATTTTTCTTGGTACTCAAGTAAGAGAATCTATTGATCAAGTTTCAGCAAAATTAGGTGAATCCAGACGTTCAGAATGGATTTCAAACACTGGGATTGTTTTCTATATTCATAGAAGCTTCTCAATAATACTATTGATTTTTAATGGCATTTTAATATTTAAATCTTATGATTTAAATAATCCAAATACTTTGGTTTCACGATTGTTGGTTGGTTGTGGTACTGTGATTTTAGCCGAAACTGCTATAGGTATAGGACTAACATATGGTGGATTTCCTGCATTTCTACAGCCATTTCATTTATTGTTTGGAGCGCTCCTTGCTTCTATGCAATTTTACCTTTTAATGGGTTCTTTTATGTTTAATCAGGCTTTGAAGAATCCTACAAGTCCCAAATTTTCCAATGCTGCACCAACCATCTGATAACAGAGTATCCGTTGGCTCCCAAAGTGGAGAAATCCAAAATTTTAAGAAAATTGTACTTTCTCTAGCAGCTCTGTTTAAATTCAGATTATCTCTTTTAGTGGTTTTTTCTGCAGGTATCGGGTACCTTCAGGCTTCAGGTTATCCGCAAAATGAATGGAAGAAATTTCTTTTATTTCTTATTGCAGGATTTTTAGTTACTGGTTCAGCAAATACCTTTAATCAAATTCTGGAAAGGGATACGGATAAATTAATGGATCGTACCCGAAAAAGGCCCTTGCCATCCGGCAACTTATCATTGGAAGGTGCTTTATGGTTAGCCTGCCTAAGTGGTATTCTTGGATTAGGAATTTTAGGCTTTGCAATAAATTTTCAAAGTTTTTTACTTGGACTTGTTGCTATTTTATCCTATGCCTTTGTTTATACTCCCCTAAAAAAATACTCCCCTATTGCTGTTTTGGTAGGTGCTATTCCTGGAGCTATTCCCCCTATGCTTGGATGGATCGCTGTTACCAATCAGATCACTGTAGAAGCATGGATCTTATTTGGCATTCAATTTTTTTGGCAGTTTCCGCACTTTTGGTCCATTTCTTGGGTTTTAAATGATGATTATGAAAAAGGAGGCTTTTACTTGTTACCACTTCCCGGAGGAAGAACTGAAAAAAATGCATTTTTTATTCTTTGTTATACTTTAATGGTTTTACCAATGGGACTTATGCCATTTAGATTTGGTATGTCTGGAATAACAGCATTAATAATTTGCTGTCTCACTGGGCTAATTTATGTAATAGCAGCTATATTCCTTTTCAGAAAACAATCTTTGACTTCTGCAAAAAAATTAATGTTCGCATCTTTTATTTATTTACCGGTTGTTCAACTTTCTATACTATTGGATAAACTCTGAATCGAATGATACAAACAGCACCACAAAAACAAATCTCCCCACTTAATCCTTTAAAGGTTGCCACTTGGATTGGTATTATAAGTATCATCATGTTGTTTGCCGCTTTATCCAGTGCTTATATAGTACGAAAAGCAGACGGCAACTGGCTAGATTTTAATCTTCCAAATGCATTTTGGATTACGACAGGAATAATCTGTTTAAGTTCTTTTTCTATGCATTGGGCAGTAGTTTCAGCAAAAAAGAATCAATTTTCAAATCTAAATGCAGCACTTTGGATAACTACACTTTTAGGCATTGCCTTTGTAGCAGGACAGTTTTTAGGTTGGGTTGAGCTTGTAGAAGCAGGAGTTTATTTTACCGATAACCCTTCTTCATCTTTTCTTTATGTATTTACAGGCATCCATGGTTTACACCTTTTGGGAGGTATAATTACCCTAATTGTTGTGGCAATAAAGGCAGCTTTGTTGAAGTACAATTCGTCCAATTTTCTGGGCATTCAGCTCTGCGCAACCTATTGGCATTTTCTAGGGGCTTTGTGGATTTACCTTTTTTTCTTTCTTTTGCTGAACAATTAATCCGGTTGAACTGAATATGTCTGCACACGCTGCAACTACAAATGTGAAAAATGTATGGTCAGGAGGGATTGAACCTTACAAAGCCAGCTATGGAAAACTCATGATGTGGTTTTTCCTACTTTCAGATGCGTTTAGCTTCTCAGGCTTACTGATAACCTATGGTGCCTTACGCTTTAGTAACACCTACTGGCCAGATCCTGACCAAGTTTTTGCTTCTTTCCCAGGATTTGGCCACATGCATTTGCCCTTAATGTTTGTCTCCCTGATGACATTTATCCTGATTATGTCTAGCGTTACTATGGTTCTTGCTGTGGAAGCAGGCAGCCGAATGGACAGAGCAGCAGTTGAAAAATGGATGTTGTGGACAATATTAGGAGGAATAGCTTTCCTTTCCTGTCAGGCTTGGGAATGGACCCATCTTATCCATGATAACACAACAATTTTTGGAAATCTTTGGGGCCCTTTAGCTGCTGACGGAAGTAGAACACCCGGACCAGTGAATTTTGGTCAGTTGTTTTTCTTTATCACAGGGTTTCATGGTACTCACGTACTTTCAGGAGTGGTAATAAACATCATTATTTATATGAATGTTGTTACCGGTACCTACGACCGCAGGGGTCATTATGAAATGGTTGAAAAAGTCGGATTATACTGGCACTTTGTAGACCTTGTTTGGGTGTTTGTGTTTACCTTCTTCTACCTAATCTGATTTTTATGCAAAACGAATTACATACTACTGCCCCAGGGGAAATTGCAAAACCCAATACCAAGTGGATCTGGAAAGTTTTCTGGATTCTGTTGATTGTAACCATTTGTGAAGTAACATTAGCATACGTTTGGCCTTCTTCTATGCCACTTATGTTATTGAATGTTATTTTCATAACCTTAACAATTCTTAAGGCCTTTTATATCGTTTCAGAATTCATGCACCTTGGGCATGAAGTTAAAGGTTTGATTTGGACCATTCTTTTGCCTTTGGTTTTCCTCATTTGGCTTGTTGTTGCATTGATTGCAGAAGGAGAATGGTGGGGTTATTGCAGACAGTTTTTCTTTTAATTGATGAAAGGTAAAAAAGGATTAATCCTTTTTTTAACCATTATATTACCTGTTGTTGGTTTATTCCTCTACTATTCTTTTGGGGAAAATCATTATATCAGGCTACAAATTTTTGGCCCACGTTTTTTAGCTGAAAACGGTAAGGATACCATTTATCACCAGGTAAATTCCTTCAGTTTTTTAGATCATTATGGTGACACCATAACTGAAAAGACATTTGAAGGGAAGTATTATATTGCTGATTATTTTTTTACTACCTGCAAAACGATATGCCCTATTATGAGCAAGCATATGGAAAAAGTGCAGCAGGAATATTTAAACGATTCCTTGGTAATGCTTTTATCTCATACTGTAGACCCAGAAAGTGATAGTATCTCTGTACTAAAACAATATGCTGAAAGCCATCATGCAAAAAAGGGTAAATGGTTTTTTGTAACTGGAAGTAAACCCGAATTATATAATCAGGCTAGGAATGGATACTTTTTAACAGCTGTTCAAGGAGACGGGGGGCCGGATGATTTTATCCACAGTGAAAAATTATTGCTTATTGATAAAGACAGAAGAATTCGCGGCATTTATAATGGTACTGACACAAAAGATGTACAGAGACTCATCGATGAAATAGAAGTTCTTAAAATTGAATATGGAGACCGGAAACCTTAAGTCTATTATTAGTGTTTATCCTTAAATGAAAGATAAAATCTGGTTTCCAATAATTGTTAGCGTTTCAATCGTAATTCCGGTAGTTGTATTTCTCTTGTTAAACCTCCCAAAGGCTGAAGCTGGTGATTTCGATATTACAATTTTACCGAAGTTGAATGCTATATTAAATTCGCTTACTGCTGTTTTTTTGTTATTGGGATTTGTTTTTATCAAAAATAAAAATATTCCTTTTCATAGGATTTCAATGCTTTCTGCTTTTTTATTTTCTTCACTATTCTTAGTGAGCTATGTTATTTATCACTATTTCTCTGAAGAAACCAAATTTGGTGGCACAGGGTCAATAAGAATTATTTATTTCATTTTACTAATTTCCCATATAATTCTTGCAACCGTTATTGTTCCACTTTCCTTATTTACCATTTATCATGCATTTGGAAAGGCCTTTGAAAAACACAAAAAAATTGCTCGCTGGACTTTTCCTATTTGGTTATATGTAGCCGTTTCGGGCGTTTTAGTATATTTGATGCTTTCACCCTATTATTCCATATAAATGAAGAAGTGTTTTTTATTTTTAACTCTTGCTTTTTTATTAAATCTGGGCACTGGTTTATCTGGAATAGCCCAATGCCCGATGTGTAAAGCCTCCCTCGAATCAAATCAAAAAGGCAAAGAAACAACACAAACCTATGGGAAAGGTATAAATATGGGCATCTTGTTTTTATTGGTAATCCCCTACCTAGCAGCAGGTACTATTGGTTTTGTTTATTACAAAAATTATAGAAAGAGAAAACAAACCTCTACTTCTGATGCCTCAAAATAAAAATATTGTACTTTCTGCCTTAAAATGCAAGTGTCCTCAATGCAGGAAAGGAAATCTGTTTTTAAAACCTTTTTATGATTTATCAGGTTTTTCTAAAATGCCTGAAAACTGTCCTGTTTGTGGATTTAAGTATGAAATAGAACCCGGCTTTTACTGGGGAGCAATGTATTTTAGTTATGGTTTTAGTGTGGCAATGACTCTTATTCTTGCCTTTTTAACATATGAATTTTTAAACAATCCCGCAGTTTGGGTTTATCTGATTATTTCAACCCCAACAATAATACTTTTGTCTCCTGTATCCCTAAGATATTCAAGAGTTTTAATGATTTATTTTTTTGGAGGTGCTAAATATTCTCCAAATACTATCAGGAAGCAACCTTAAGGTCATTTATTCCTGACTTTTCAAATTGTTCTTTTGCATATTCTAAGGTTACCTGAAGTTTCCTTGCTTTAGTTCCAGGAAGTTCATACATACTATTCAGCATAATTCCTTCAACCACAGACCTTAAACCTCTGGCACCAAGTTTTAGCTCAAATGCTTTTTCTATGATGAAATCTAAAACTTCGGGAGCAAAAGTCAATTTTATTCCTTCAATTTCAAACAATCGAACATACTGTTTAACAATTGAATTTTTCGGGTCAACAAGGATGGACCTTAGTGTTTTTTCATCCAAAGGATCTAAATATGTAATAACCGGAAGACGTCCGATTAATTCAGGAATGAGACCAAACTTTTTTAAATCATTTGGTTGAACGTGACGAAATAAATTTGATTGAGTTATTTTTTCCGGTCCTGTTTGAAAACCTATAGTCTGAACCATAATCCGACGGGAAATTATTTTTTCCAGACCGTCAAAGGCTCCACCACAGATAAACAGAATATTGGAAGTATCTACCTGAATCATGTTTTGATCAGGATGTTTTCTACCTCCTTTTGGTGGCACGTTAGATACCGTACCTTCAAGCATTTTTAATAATGCCTGTTGGACCCCTTCGCCGCTTACATCTCTTGTGATGGATGGATTATCTGATTTGCGTGAAATTTTATCAATTTCATCTAAATAAACGATACCTCTTTCGGCAGCAGCAACATTATAATCTGCTGCCTGAAGTAAACGTACCAGGATGCTTTCAACATCCTCTCCAACATAACCAGCTTCTGTCAGAACAGTTGCATCAGCTATACAAAATGGAACTTTTAAAATTTTAGCAATGGTTTTTGCCAATAGCGTTTTGCCAGTTCCTGTCGGGCCTATCAGGAGAATATTGCTTTTTTCAAGCTCTACATCTTCAACTTTAAGATTTTTCTTTGCGTTTATCCTTTTATAATGGTTATAAACAGCTACAGAAAGTACCTTTTTCGCTTCCTCCTGACCAATTATATACTGATCGAGGTGTAATTTTATTTCTTTCGGTTTAAGGACATCCACTGAAGCATTGCTTTCTGCCCCATTTCGACCAAATTCATCTTTTATAATTTCCTGTGCTTGCACAACGCATTGATCACATATATGCGTATCATCAAATCCTGCAAGCAAAACCCGGATTTCAGATTTTGGCCTTCCGCAAAAAGAGCACTTTAAGGATGTTCCTGCCATTAATTTTTACTCCTTAACTTCTTTTGGTTTCTGAGGACCCGTTAATACTTCATCAATTAAACCATAAGCTTTAGCTTCCTCTGAACGCATCCAGTAATCCCTGTCAGAATCCTGCCAAATTTTTTCATATGTCTGACCGGAATGGCGAGCTATAATTTCATATAGTTCTTTCTTCAACTTCTGAATTTCTTCATGAACAATAGCAATATCAGATGCCTGTCCCTGAGCGCCACCCAAAGGTTGGTGAATCATCACCCTTGAATGCGGAAGACCAGCCCTTTTGCCATTAGCACCGGCACAAAGTAGCACGGCAGCCATTGATGCAGCCATTCCTGTACAAATTGTAGCAATATCTGGAGCTACCAATTGCATGGTATCATAAATACCCAGACCTGCATAAACTGAACCGCCTGGAGAATTAATATATATAGAAATATCTCTTCGGTTGTCAGTAGACTGCAGAAACAACAATTGAGCGTTTACAATATTTGCTACATGTTCATCTATTGGATACCCAAGGAAAATGATTCGGTCCATCATCAATCTTGAGAAAACGTCCATTACTGCAATATTCAGAGAGCGTTCCTCAATAATATTAGGTGTAAGGCCAACAATATTTCGGTTGATAGAGCTTACATAATCATGCAACGTCAAGCTGGAGATGCCCATATGGCCAGTGGCATATTTAAAAAACTCGTTGGTACGATTCATTTTTCTGATTCTTTTAAGAAGTTAAACGCTTTAACAGTGTTTATGTTATAAAAGGAAGTGTATTACCTACCTGAAAATTCTGTTGCTGAAACTGGGACATCTCTGAAAGTAAGATTGGAAGCTATACTTTCAAGAACTTTATTTTGCATGGTCTCCCTAGTAATTTTGTCCATGTTTTCTTCATTTTTATATACAATATCTAAAAATGTTTTCTTTCTTTCGGCATCAAACTGGTTGATATCAAGGCCTATTTGAGAAGAAATAAAAGCTCCAACAGCCTGTTCCACTTCTTCATTGGTCAATTGTACCTCCGGATGTTCAGAAAGCCATTTATTTTGAATCAAATTCCAGCGTAATGATCTGGCATATGCTGGATACTCATTATCCAGAATTTCAGGAGTCAATTTTTGTTCATCAGCACTTGACAATAACCATTTTCTTAAAAAGCCATCCGGAAGAGGAATTTCAAGGTTGTTCATGAGTAAATCGAAAACCTGATTCTCAACTTGAATTTTAGCTTGTCCTTCCAAACTTAAAACCAAATTTTGCTTTAACTCAGCAATAAATTCTTCTTCTGAATTTACTTTTCCTGGACCTAAGATTTGGTCAAAAAACTCCTGATTCAGTTCAGCAGGATCGACATGGTTTACTTTTTTAACTTCAAAATAGTATGGATGTACCAACCTTTCTTCAAGCATTTCATCTGAACAATTCAGAAGCCATCCTCTTTGCTTATTTGAATCCAGACCATTAACTAAATCAAATTCGAATATATCACCAGCTTTTTTACCTGGAATTAATGCATCCAGATAGGTTGATTCAAGAATTTCAGGATTTAGAGCAATATTTCTTTTAAAACCTTCTTCTAGCGGATTACCATTACTATCCGAAGCATAAAGGTTACCAAAAAGGGTATCACCTGAGCCAGCTTCTTCTGGATTGGTCATTTTCCCTTTACTTCTTTTCAAACGATTTAAATATCCTTCAAAATAAAGCTGGTCGATTTCAATAACTGGCTGGTCTAAAACAGGCAATGAACTTAAATCCAAATGAAACTCAGGGGCAAAACCAATTTCATAAGTAAAAGACATAGGTTGAATATCGTCAATATCCAACTGGATTTCCTCTTTTGGTACTGGAAGTGGATTTCCAAGTAAAGGCAAACGTTGTTCGGTTATATATTGGTTTAGGTTATCGGAAAGAACTTTATTTAATTCTTCATACATAATTCCCTGTCCATATTTTTTACGAATTAGAGAGGCTGGAACCATACCGGGTCTGAAACCAGGTAACTGTGCTTTTTTTACTACCTCTTTAAGAGCATTCTTTATGTTTGCTTCCCAATCTTCTGGTAATAGTTCTAAATGGAGAAAGCCTTGAAGGCTCTCCATTTTTTCAATAGTAATATTCAATGCCGGATTAAAAAACTGTAGTGTGCGGATGGAGGGACTCGAACCCCCACCCCTTTCGGGACCAGATCCTAAGTCTGGCGCGGCTACCAATTACGCCACATCCGCAAAATAGATCTCCTGCAATCGGGATGACAAAGGTACGAGAGAGTTATAAAATAATAAAACCCTACAAGAGGGTTTTATTGATATTATTTATTCTACAGTAAATTAAAAGTCTTCACATACTTCGAATCCACCGCCACCTGCGATTGGCTTCACTACCACATTGATAGTTTGACCATCAGGAGTCACAACCTGATATGAAGCAGAATCTGGATTAGAAGATTCATTTTCAATTACCTGAGTACCTAAACCTACAGTAGTAATGTTTAAGAAAGTAAGGATAGCGATTATTATTGATGCCATGTTCGTGCTGTTTGTGATACAAAGATGGGGGGGTTAATGGGTACAGAAAACATCATAATATGAATGATTATCTCATTCCGTAAAATACGTAGTTTGCGTATAGATTTGATGAAAACTAGCCATTATTCGAAAGAACTTAGTGGTTCCTCCAACAAAAAAATAGTTTTTACCTATTGATTTTCTCATTATGATTTTACTATATTTACGCATTGAATATTGAAAAAGGAAATATTGCTTACCTGAAAGAGGCTCTGAATAAGCTGAAAAAGGCCGAAATAGACAGCCTATTCCGCTTTTTAAGCTGTTTTGACTCTAACCATAAAAAGGATAGAGATTTATTGCAGGTACAGTTTTTGGAAATTTTCTTAGCCAACATTCACAAAAAAGAAAAAGAAATCTACGAAGAATTAAGTAATACTTTTGATTCTAAAGCAATTAGTAACCATGCCTATAGGATAAAAATCCGATTGCTGGACTTACTTATTCTGGAATTGAATAAGGAAAAGTATGAGGTTTCTGAATATATGGAAGCCAATCTGGATATTAAAAAAGGTCTATTACAACTTACCTTATTACGTGCCCGAAACATTACGGCAGAAATTCCGCATCTGATTAATCTTTTAAAAGCAAAAGCTGAAAAGTATGAACTGGTAGGAAACCTAATTGAAATTTTACTCTTCGAGAAAGAATTCTTCAGTACAAGGTCTTCTATTAAGCAATACAACTCAATATCTGGTAAAATTCAGGAGGCTCTTAAAAAACAGCATCTTTTAGAAGAGGCATTTGATCATTACGCCAAATTAAGAGCCATTAAGTCCACGACACTTCAGTCTAAAGATGTCGATAAGCAATTACAGGAGGCTCTTGCCTTTTTTTCAAATTCTGATAATCAAACGGATTTGGCTTCCTTTCATTATTATAAATTCTGGATTCAATTGGAGGAGCTCTATTTAAAGAAATCCTACGAGGAAGCACTTGATTTATGTGAAAACAACCTTGCTTATATTCAGGCAAATCCTGCAATTTTATCAGTACAAAGAGTTGGTATCAATTATATTCAGCAAGCAAAGCTTAATATTTATCAGGAACGGTACCTTGCTGCTCTTGCATGTACTCATAATGCGCAGAAATACTTTGAAACGGATAGTCAAAATGCATTTACTGCTCTTGAACTTGAGGTACTCTCCTTTTTCTACTCCTCTCAGTATCAACAGGCTACAGAAAAATTAAGAGAATTACTAAAAGAAAACAATCATAATATTTCACCTTTCAGAAGAGGTCAGTGGAAATACTATTTATCCTACCTTGATTATCTTTCAGGGGATGGGAGAAAAGCCAATCAGGATCTTGACGCTAATGATGAAATGGTAAATGACAAGAAAGGATGGGGAATTGGTGTTAAAATGCTAAAACTTCTTATTCATGCTAATAATGAAAATGAGTCCATATTTACCAGTACACTAGAATCAATTCAAAGAGCCTTAAATGATAAAGAAGAATCGAAGTCTATTCGTAAAAGAGAAAGAACGATTCTTACCATTTTAAGAAGACTAAAAAACAACAATTTCAATTTCAAACTCACTCTTGCAAATTCTAAAAGGGAGCTTGAAAGATTGGTTTCTACTGAAGAACAGTATGCTTGGGAACCGATGAGTGCAGAACTCATTAGATTTGAATATTGGTTTGAAGAACAAGCTGCTATACAAACATCAGGAAGAAAAACAGGATACTTTACGCCAAAAGTAATGGCATCCTAATTTCTGATTTCAAATCCTTGTTTTGAGGATATTTTATTTATTTCCCGCGCTTACTGCTGGTAGTAAAAGATTGTCAGGGAGCAATCGACAATTTAAACTACTAATTAAAAATCATAATATTTATTGAATAGATTTGTTCTTAAACTAAGAAATAAGTAAATATTAGATTTTTCCTGATTACCATATTGTTGATTTCTAACGGTTCCACCCCCTTCAACAATCATATTGGAGGCCGGATTAATAAGATATCCTACACGACCTTCCAGATAAATCAACTTGTTTGCAAGACCTTGACCGGTAGTATTACCATAGTCGGAAACCCGGTCATTATAGCTTTTCCATATCGATCCACCGAAGTTAAGATTCGCAGTATCTGTACCAAATTCAGAATAGATTATTTTACCTTCAAAAGTCCAGGCATTGAATCTATAATTGGCTATGCCAAGCCATTCCCATCCATTTGCACCTCTAGGATGCGCCATAGGTTGATTCATATGCTCCCACGATTGGCCTGAACTCCAATGAGAATAGGTATATGGACGGATGTAATTAAATTCAGTTTGGAACATAAGATTTTTTACGCCTGCAATATCAAACCACTTGATACCCACCTGTGCGGACTGTTTGTTTGCCCACCAACCAGTACCTTTTCTTATTTCACTTAATTTAAATTCATCGAGCAAGAGTTGGCTGTAAAAAACCACATTTTCATGAATTTTATAATTTAAGCTAAAACCAATTAAGGCATTATCGGGAGAACCCAAACCTGCTTCGACAGGTCTTAGGAAAATCACAGGATTCAAATAAGCGACATCGAATCCACGATAACCAGATGAATCTCTGTTTGCCCAAATTACACTTTCAAATAATCCAAGATTCAACTTTTTCGTAACATTCAAACTAAGGTAATGGACAGTTGTATTCTTTTTATTATATCCGAAATCCTTATCTTTTGGAACCCTGTAATCTAGAAATTGGGCATACATAGACATGTATTTAATTCTCCAAAATTCTGCTGTTATTTTAAAGAAAGGATAATTTGTAGCATTGTCCGATAAGAACAAAGAGCGATACCCATCACCAATAAAATGCTTATCCTGACCAAACTGAAAATTCAAATAATTTACAGGAGAATAAGAAACATATCCAGATGCAAAAGCATAGTCAAATCCCGAATAAAAACTTTTGGGACTCCCCTGCCCCGGTACCACTCTTGAGTCTCTTACAAATGAATCTAAATATGAGGGAAAACTAGATTGATTCTCATAAAAACTGGAATAGAGGGAAAGTTGTTTTTTCTTGCCCAAATCGGCTAGCACCTGAAATCCTCTTGTATTTGTATTGGTGAAATCCTTATCCTTAAAGTCATAATTACCTTGAAGATTAAATAAAGGGTCCACTCCAACAAAATAATTATCTCCATTTACATCAATAAGATGCTCTTTTCTGACTTTTCTCCAGAATAAATTGTCTTTGGGTATCTTAATAAATCCACCATCTGCCGAATCTGTGTTTATTTTTCTGTTGACTTCACTGATTCGGTAAGGTTTTATTGAAGTATGGTTTTGAAAACTAGGGGCATTCATTGCTTTTTCATACCGGTTCATGATATCCCGGTTAAGATATACGTTCCTTTCCTGAGAAAAACCTGAAATCCAGCAAATAGTTAAAAAAAATGTTACATGGAGGGGAAGCCTGTATTTTTCAAACAAATGGTTAAATAAATTCATAATGTAATGATAATGATTTTAAATATTAAAACAATTCTGCATACTTCTTTGCAATAACTTCCCATTTGTATCTTCTTTTAGCAACTTCATACAACTGGTCAGCTATACTAATTCGGTTTTCCTCAGTCAAATTATTTACTTGATTTACAAGGTCTTCAGTTGATTTAAAAAAAAGTGCCTTTTCTTCTGTTGTTGCTCTGTTAAAAATAACATCAAATGCTATTACTGGCAATTGCAAGTACATTGCCTCAACAAGAGAAGGGTTTGTTCCACCTGCGGAGTGTCCATGAATGTACAATTCGCAATTTGATCTAAATTCATTCAGAATATTCTGATCATAAATTGGGTCAAGCAGGAAAAGGTTTGGGGTATCTTTATATTTTTTCTGCAGGTTTCTACCGTATAAGCTATAATTCCAATTGCCAACAATAATCAAATTTTTTGTTTTAAGTATCTCAAATGCCTGAAGAATCATATCAATATTGTTCTCAGGTTCAATTCGACATACAGAAAAGGCATAAGGTTTAACAAGAAAAGGATACTCTTCTAAAGTTTCGCTAGAAATTGCAATTCTTCTTGTATGGTCGGCACCATATTCAATCAGAACGCTATCTCTGTTATGAGCGGATTTCACATATTTTCTAATGCCTTCATTATCAGCAATTATTGCATATGCACTTTTAGCTCCAACGTTTTCTGAGAATTTAAGAAATGATTTTGCTAAACCTTTCCATTTACCTCTTCTCCATTCCACGCCATCCACATGGATAATAAATTTTGTTTTGCGGAATAGCTTTAAAACAGGAATTATAAAGGCAGCAGAGATACCTAAGAGTATAACAACATCATGATTCCTAACTGCAAGAATTAATGACCAGGTATCGTAAAATATACTTTGAATACCATTGGCTCTCAAAGGGATATATTTCAAATCCGCACCGTGGTACTTTTTGATTCTATCTTCAAGAGGATAGGCATAGGTACTGCAAAAAACAGTTACTCTATGCTGTTTAGACAGATAGAAAGTAAGATATTCTGCAAGGGTTTCATACCCCCCATATTTAGCAGGAATACCCACACACCCGACAATGGCTATACTTTTCAGACTCAAGTTAACGTTTCAGGGCGTTAAATTAAGCATGATATTTGGCATTACCTCCTACCAGGCAATTAAACCTGTAAAAGGAACGAAGTCATACAACTCTGCATAGCCATCTGTTCTAGGCAAATGCCACAAAGTAGTAATAATACCAGCACTATTACCTCCATTTTCCTTAACATAATTAATGAAATTCTTTCCCGTTGATTTATTATTCCATACTGCCGCATAAGTAACATGGCCACTTTTTTTAATGTCCGAAAAGGAAGGAAATTCGGTACCCTGATCAAAATAATGCCAGTCACAAATAATTATATCTTTAGGGATATCGGGTAACAATAGCGGGAATTTATTTGGGCCAGTAAGCTTTTTCTTTTGCATATTAGGATACTTGGCATATTCTAGGAACATATCTCCCCACATCATTAAGGTAACATCCGGAAAATTTTCATTAAAGTATTTATGTAAATCAAGGATACTTTGCTTGTAGGCAAATGGTTTCAAAGCTGTACTTTGATCAATATTTTTCTCTTCTTTTCCAAAATAATACACTCCTTTAACTTCATCATGGCCTATGTGAAAATATTTACTTTTAAATAGATTTTGAATTTCAGTGAGGTAAGGATAAATCACTGTATCAAGAAACGGTTTATTCATAGGATCATAGGTAAAGTTGTTTAAAAGGATCTTATTTTCGCCATTTTTTCCTTTTTGGAATGCTTTAACAACTTGTTCTGTTATAAATTTTTCTTGGTGAGAAACTAGTTTGACCTCAGGAATTACCTCCAAACCAAAGCTTTTCCAAAGAGCAATCCATTCTGAAAGCATTTTTTCCGGAATTGCATGTTCAGCACCAAAAGATTTGTATTTGGGATTATTTAGAAGTAGTCCATCAGCAACTAAAATAATGAATCCATTATAATTACCGGAAAGAGCCAAATTCGTAAGCTGAGTTAGATCATTTACATCCGTTTTTTTATTAACAAAATGCAAATATCTCTTTTGAATTGAAGGCCAGTCTAAGTAAAGCCCATCAAATAAATCATTCTGCTTCTTCAATCTAACCAAACCATATGCTGCCTGAAAAATTGAAATATCGGCGCAATAAATAACTTCTAAAGCAGAGCCTTGAATTTGAAAAGCATAAGCCTCTAAATTTCCGGGTGCACCAAATTTTTGTGGAAGATGCTGTTCGAATTTCGATTTGAACTCATTTTTACCAAGTTGCTTAAAAACTATTTTCTCTATTATTATTTTACTTCCTCCTGATACCTGAGGGCCTCCAGAGGTTAATTTACTTAAAACTGTATCCAGACATGATTTAAACTGTACAGGATATTCATATTTTAATCCGGCTGCAAATTCTATTTTCTTTGCTTTATTTACTTTTTCAAACTTGACTTTAAATGAGCCTGAGTCATCTTTATCCTGAGCTGAAAAACAGGAACCAAAAAATGAAATAAAAAGCAGGCTAAAAAGGATTTTAAGCAGGTTTAAATTTTTCATATATGAGGAAAATTTTCTCTGTTAGGTAAGGAGGTAGTTCACTAAAGGTAGTACTTTTTTCCGGTTTAAGAATTTCGGAGGCATATTCATTTACACGTTCATCTAACCTAATATTTATAAATTTTGTAATTCTATCCAAGTTAGAACGATAATCCTTTATTAATTCTTCAAATCGAACAACTATAAAATTCGGGTCGTTCATGTATCTCAATGCTTCATTCATGGTTAGAATCCACTCAACGGCACCTTTTTCCTCATCTTTAGAAATCTTATTTAATGCAACATGATCATTTTCAAATATAGGATTATTTATTGCCTCTTCAAGCAAAATCTTCCATTTTCTGTCGTTTAATCCCCACCAATCTTCCTTATTACCATTTCTAAATTTGGCAAATTTTGTATTCCAGTTTTTAATAGAATAAGATGTCTGAATACCATTCCTGATTATTAATATAAATTTTGCATCTGGAAATAATTTTTTAACATATTTAATTCGAAAAATCAATTCTGGATATTTATCTACTATAAAATTTGATCCTGTAAGAAAGCGATAAGCCGAATAAATTTTGTTGAGTTTATATAAAACTTCATCCTCAAAATCTGTTTCATCAAATCTCAATTTTCCGGGCTCGGCTGAATAAGAACCAGCTAAATCTTCGTTTCGGATTGCATAATGCCATATTAACTTGGGTTCGTTTAAAAACGACATCTGCTTATGAATTCCTAGAAGTTTTCCAAGAATGGTTGTTCCGCTTCGTCCTGTTCCGAGGATAAAAACAGGTTTTTGAACAGACCCTTTAAATGGCAAGACATCAATAAAATAAAACCACAGAAGCACAAATCCGTTTATAAACCTTCCGCGAGTAGTAAGAGGCCTCCCCTCAAACAAAAAATAGCTGACAAACCTCTGGTAAAGCTTATTAACTCCAGATTTTAAATAGTATTTATCTAATTGGGCTATCATTTAACTATGGAAAACGTACGATTTCTAATTCTACTTTATCCGCTTTAATTAATTTAAAGAATTGGCTTTTGATAGAATTGCAGAGTTATAAATATCAAGAAGTTTCTCGAGATGATTTAACTCATTGAAATTATTCTTTGCAAATTTTTCAGATTCATTCTGCATTTTCTGATAAGAAATAGTATCCAAATTCAATGCCCTATTTAGAGTTTTCTCTAAATCAACAGGGGAAGCGGGTTCAAATAAAAAGCCAGTACTTCCCTCGGAAATCAATTCAGGAATACCTCCAATTTTACTTCCTATAACCGGGATTCCGGCAGCTAAAGACTCTATAACACTCATTGGATTGTTTTCATACCATTCAGAGCCAATTATAGAATAACGAGTTTCAGCAAAAAGTTTCCGAAGCATTGGTGCATTACAGAACCCTAAAAACACAACATCAGAAATATTTTCATCCATTGCAAATTGTTTTAATTCATTTTCCTGACTCCCAGTACCTGCTATTTTCAAAACAAATCCGGAATCATTTCCAGATGCTTTAAACAATTTCCATGCCTTAAGTAGTGTAATTAGACCTTTCTCATTAGATAAACGTCCGAAATATAATATTGTCTTATTCAAATATGCATTAGGGTTTGATTCAAGATTTTTAATTACATCAGCGGAAACGAAATTATAAAGTTGGGTAGATTTATTTTTAATAGCTTGATTGTATTCAGCATGTTTATTAAAAATAAACTTACTTACCATAATAAATCGATCTATATATTCTGCATAATTATAAAATTTATCTCTAAAGGCACATTCTGCGGCTGAAATTGAACTGAAAAGCAAACTACCTTTATTGCATTTTTTCGTTATACATGAAAAATAATTTTTGCTTTTAGGACAAACTTCACAAACATTACCGTTTTGATCCTGCAAGACATATACAGGACAGAGCATTCTGTATTCATGCACGGACATTACTACAGGAAGATTGTATTTTTTAAAAACTCCCAGTATTGAGTTTGATAACCTACCGTAAAAGATATGCAAATGAATGACATCAGGCTTAAATTCCAATATTGCTTTTTCTGCTGCAGCAATGGCTGATGGATTATAAAAGAAATTGCGTGTTCCTTTAATTTTCCCGACTAGTCCGCCAAGTTTATCAAAACTTTCTGCCTCAGCAAAAAAAACTGGACCAATTGGAGATACATCCGTATCACGTACGCTTAAAAAGGCCACCTGATGATTATTCTCAGTCAATAATCTTGCAGTTTCGAAATACACTTTTTCAACGCCGCCCTTCAGTGAATGATAATTATTTACAGATAGAATCCGCATATTCAGGAGATCAGACTTTTAGATTTTGCATTATAGTTTAAAACTGCCAAAACAGACAGCATCAAATAATAAAACATATGCAAGATTGGATTGGAAGATAAAATAAAAATAAAGATAAAAACAATAATTACAATAAATATTGCCCTGATCTTTAGATTAATGGAACTACTTGGAGAATAATATTTAAATAAGGATTGAGCTAATTGCAAAGAAAATAGAATTAAAAAAATTAGAATTAACAATCCTATAATGCCACTTTCAATGGAAAGACGCAGAAAAAAGTTATCCATATTACTATCTTCAAGCTCATCAAATTCACTTTCCAGATTTCTTGAACGGCCATATCCAACCATTAGATTCGAACCTGAAAGTAACTCACTCACAGCATCTACCTGTGCAAGCCTGGCAACTGCACTTTTATCATCATCTAAGGAAGTATACTCACCAGTAAGGTTATAGGATACAAACTCAAATAGTGCAGATGAAAATATTAAAAAAGCAATGGATGCAAAAACAATAATTCCATTAAATAGCAATATTCTTGCATTATTCCTGGTTTTAACCTTAAAAATAGTAGTTAGCAATGTTGATATACCAATAGCAAAAACAAAAATCATTAAACCTGATCTGGATCTGGTGAAATATAGAATTATTACTGAGAGTATTCCAAAAATCAAAAGCAGGGCTTTATAAAAATTCACAGAGGTCCTTTTATAATAATAGACTAAAATGGGAATGCATAAACATATAAAAAAGGTAAGATGTAAAGGATTGGTTGCTAATCCAGGAACTCTAAATTCACCTGATCTAAACCTTTCCAATTCTTTATCCGAAACTCTGTCGTAATCGATTTGAACATCTGATAAAATGGAGCGATTGGCAAAAATTTCATATACACCAACCAGATTATTGAGAAGAAGCGAAGCCAGAATTAAAATGAAAACATTGTCGATATTTTTCTCTGAACGTAAAGCCAATATAGCAGCACAAAAAATCACAAAGCTAAAAAGGAAATCATCAAAAAGACCAACCATACTGGAAAGGTCAAATGGCTTGAGAATTAAGGTTACGCCTATTTTCCATAAATTAAGCAAAACAATCAGCCATACAAGGGTTTTATTTTTACTTGCTACCTTATACAAGAAATTCATTTGTTTTGCTTTCATAAATATCATTAAAATTATAAATCCCAAGAGAATAATCGCAATAGCGCGTTCACAAGTAAAAGCAAATCCTTCTTTTCCTATACCAATGGCAAACACCTTAGGATAGGTCATATAAAGAAAAACGAAAATCAGAAATGCGTATTCATATTTATAAAAACATAAAACAAGAACAATTAATGAAATTAATACAATTAGCATTTATATTATCCAACACTATGAATAGAAAATACAGCACTCATGTCATGAGGTTCGAGTTCAAATTCCCAAACTAGATTTTTATTTTCAAGGTCATAGCAAGCAATCCTGCAGGGCAATGTGCTTAACAAGCCAATATTTTTCTTAAGACCTTTAAGCCAATCTAAATTTGCTTCAAACTTAGTATGTCTTAGCCTGCTAAATCCAACTATTACCTTTCTTTCATCAATAACATGTAAACCTCTGCACCATCCTAAAGTTTTCAGTCTTTTATCCATTTTATTGAGGTCATAAATGGCTTTAGGAGTTGCTTCACCTTGATTAAAAACTAAAATATTCCCATTTACAGTTGTGAAAAAAACCTCATCACCAAATACAATACCGTCATGAGGTTTTTCGATTTCAATATTATATTTAACTGAAGTGTCTTTTAATAATATTGCATCTCGTTGTTCAAACCGGGTAACATACATTTCATCTTTTAGGAAAAAAGCATAATTAGGGTGAGCCTGATGTGGCTTAGTAGAAAGCACTTTTCGGTAATCAATTGATTTATCAAATCTTTCCCAAGTATCTTTACCTAAAACACTCTTTTCTTCAATCAAATTAAAATTATTATCAAACTCCAGTATGCTATCCAAACCTGTATTAACCACAACGATGTTGCCATTAGCAGGATGCCAGGTAACAAAATGAACGTCGTTAAACCAAGGATGCGAAAAATATTGCTCTTGTTTTAACGTTTCCATATTGAAGGTAAGAATCTCTGTTTGTGTGCAGGCAAACAGGGTGTTTCCGTGCAAGGACGCTGCTTTAAAAATTACACTATAATCAATATCGGGTCTTGCCTCAGGAGGTGATTCATACTCCAGTCTTCTAAGAACTTTTCCTGCAACAGGATCTATTTCAAGAATAAGTCCTTTTTCAAATTTCAACCATTCTGGAAGAACTTTTGAAGTAATTTTCTGTTTTCCACCTACCAGAATCAGAGAATTCATTGAATTATTTTTTCTTAATGAATTTTAAAATTATGCTATTCAACCAGTTCTTTTTTGCTGGACTTTTCTCAACATAATATCCGTATTCATTACCATAGCTATAGCCATATCCATAGCTGTAGCCATAAACAGAACCTGTTATATGAACATCATTAATAATAAGTCCAATATTTGTAAATTTCTTTTCTTTACTCAGATCATTTACAATTTTCACCATTTCTTTTTTGGTATAATCCTGACGAATTATATAAAGACTTATATCTGCAAATTCATTGAGGATAAAAGAATCGGCAACAAGGCCAATCGGAGGCGAATCCAGAATTACAACATCATATTTATTTCTTAAATGATTAATAAAAATTGTCATAGCTGGCAACATCATTAACTCAGCAGGGTTAGGAGGCATAGGTCCTGAGGCCACAACATCCAAATTCTCAAGGTCAGATTTAAAAATAACTTCGTCTATTGTACTTGTTCCTGCAAGAAAAGTTGAGACACCCTTATCATTAGGATGATTAAAATAAGTCTGAACCTTAGGTTTCCTGAGATCGAGACCAACAACAACGGTCTTCAATCCGGAAAGGGCATATACTGAGGCTAGATTTACAGAAATGAAACTTTTACCTTCTTTTGAAATAGAGGAAGTTGTAAGGATAACTTGAGATTTTTGGTCATCCCCGGAACCTGCAATCATAAATTTCAGATTAGATCTGATAGCTCTAAAGGCTTCAGCAATACTTGATTTAGGCCAGCTAAAAATAACAAAATTTTCCTTGTATACTGATCTTGGAATGTAACCTAGAATTGGGACACTTGTAATTGCCATTACATCTTCCACATTATTTACTTTTTCATTAAAGAAATTTTTAACCAAAAAGAATCCTAAAGGGAAGAAAATTCCTAAAAACACAGCAACCAAATAGTTCAGCATTATTTTAGGAGAAATAGGTTCAAGACCCTGAAGCATTGGTGGATTTATTTCCTTATAATCTGATGTATTTGCTGATTTTGTTATGGAAGCTTCTGCTTTTTTCTGAAGAAGGAAAATATATATATCCTCGCTTACCTTATACATCCTTTCTATATCAACCAATTGTCTTTCGGTTTTAGGTATTTGGCGAATGCTTCCTTCCAACAATTTAAATCGCTGATCAAGATCACTCTTAACAATATTATTACTGTTTATCAGGTTATTAACATTATCTTCCAAAGATTTCTTAAGGGCAATTATTTTTTCATCAGCTTGCTTCAACAATGGACTTTTCAAGCTTCCGAGTTCAATCAGGTTATTTTTTTCCATTTGAACTGCAATCAAATCCATTGTAATTTTATTCAAAGCAGGATCATCAATTCCCATGGCACTAGGAACCATAAGGTTATCCATTTTCTGATTTTTAATCAAGTATTCCTTAAGATAAATAAGATACTTGTTTTTAATATTTACGATACTTCTTTCCTGATCTAGAGAGCCATACTGATCAAGCATTCTCTGACCTTCACTTGTAAGGTCGGAAACCCTGTTAGAAGATTTAAAATTTTCTAATCTTGCTTCAAGAATACGTAGGGAATCGGATATTTTCTCAAGCTCTCTATCAATGAATAAAACTGTATTCTCAGCAACAAGATTTTTTTCTGCCAGATTTCTTTCGGTGTATAACCCAACTATATTTCCCAGAAAAGAAATTGCTTTTTCTGGGCATGTTGTTTCCATTTTTATCTGAAGAACAGTAGATTCTTTACCATCTTGCTCAACAGAGTAGAGCTCCCGATATAAGTACATCAACTTGTTTAGATTATTCAGAACAACTGAATACTCCTTATCATTTATATCTGAGAAGTTCGGATATCCTGTATTTGGAACTATTCTAAAAATAGTATTATCGACAGAGAAGGGTTCATTAAATTTTACAATCTTTTTAATACTTATATATTTTTTATCAGGACCATAATTTCCATTTCCTTTAAACTCTATTTTACCATTTGAAAACTTAACGGTGAAAGGAATATCAGTCGGAAATACTTCAGGTTCATTAATTAACCTTGAAGTATCCAGTAATAATTCGAATGGAATTTCTGCGCCATACAATTCAACATTTCTTATTCTTCCAATTTCATAATATGTTGTCCATGCCTTGCTTTTAAGAAGTGCTTTGTAAATAAGCGGGTAGGATTTCAATATTGCTGTTTCATTCGAAATCTTTTCTTTTGACTGAAAAAATCCTCCTTCAAATAACATTTCTGTCGGGTCGGTAAATTGTTCATTTTTATCCACCAACTGAGAGGCTGTAACAACATATACTGGGATAGAATATCTGTTGACAAGAAATGCTCCGACAGAACAAATTAAAACGGAAAGTATGAACCAAGGCCATTGAGAAAAATAACCTACAAGTATTTTGCGTAGGTCAAGTCCTTCTCCCTGATTAGCATTTTTTATATTGTTTGTATCGTCAAAGATCATTTTTGAACAAAATTTAAAACTAAAATAAGTGTTGAAATCGCAGAAAGTGTTAGCGGCAAAGAATTCGACTGGAGGAATTTCTTGGATTTGTATGGTCTTACATAAACCAGGTCATTCGGTTGTAGAAAATAAAATTCTGAGCCTAGAAATTTTTCATTGGTAATATCAACATGAAATACTTCAGTTTTACCTTCTTTAGTTCTTACTATTTTAATGTTATTTCTATTTCCAAAATACGTTAAATCACCTGCTAACCCAAGTGCCTCAGTAAGAGTAATTTCATTATCAAAAATATTAAAGGTACCTGGGCGGGTTACTTCTCCAAGTACAGTAACATAAAAGTCAAGTAACATTACTTTTGCACTTGATTCCGGGAAATATTCAATAGCTAATTTCTGTACTTCACCTTCGACCTGACTCATGGTTTTGCCTCTGACCTTTACCTTTCCAAGTACTGGCAAATCAACGACTCCATCATCATTAACAGTATAACCTTTTGTAAAAGGATTTACATTTACTCCCATACCCAGACTTTGGGTTTGATCTGGGTTCATTATCGTTGTGGAATTCAGTGGATTTCCAATGGTAAGACTGGTTATCTGAATATATAAAATATCTCCAGCCTGTATCAAATACGTTGACTTGGATCTATCCTTGACAGAATTAGTATTTGTATCCTGAGGTTTGGACAAAGTCTTATCCTGAAAATACACCAATCGTTTATTGCTTACACAGGATGCAAAAAAAATCGAAACGAAAAAGAGGAAATAAAGATTAAGTTTCAATTAAAAGTACTCCTTTCAGCGGGTTATGAATTAAACGAAACGCAAATTTAGAATAAAATTAGAGTTAGAGGCAAAAAACATTTTAATTAAGTGAGCTTTAAAATCCTTTTTATAATTAACCTTTAAATACGGCCGCTTAAAAAGAATTTTATTTTCTTAACTAATGTATTATTCCTAAACACTAAAATTTTTCGGGTATTGGTAAGTTCTTTTTACTATTTATTCAGATGAACTCCGCAAAAATCCATCCATTCTGATTTTGGAAGAATGTTTTTAAATACAGAATGAGAAACCAGAAACACCTGCAAATCAGCACCTTGAGCTTCTTCCAAACTAATTAGTGGGATAGTTGAATGTGCGTGAATATTTGGTTCTACTGCACGAATATTGTGACCTTCTAGTAATAAGTGTTCTGTGATATGGACTGCCGGAGACTCTCTTAAATCATCAATATCAGGTTTGAATGCCAAACCCATACAAGCTACCAGAGGTGGACGGCTATTTAATTCTGTAAGGTGTGCGATTTTTGCCTCAACTCTAGAAATTACCCATTCTGTTTTAAAATTATTTACTTCCCTCCCAGTTCTGATCATTCTTGCCTGTTCCGGAAAATCAGAAACTATAAACCAGGGGTCTACAGCGATGCAATGTCCGCCAACACCAGCACCTGGCTGAAGTATGTTTACTCTGGGATGCTTATTTGCGAGTTTAATGAGTTCCCAGACATTAATTCCTGCTTTATCACAAATCAGTGACAATTCATTTGCAAAGGCAATGTTTACATCTCTGAAGGAGTTTTCAACAAGTTTACACATTTCGGCTGTTTTATCTGTGGTTTCATGTAAGGCTCCAGTAACGAAATGCCTATAAAAATCAACCGCTTTTTTGGTAGATTCTTCATCTGTGCCACCAATTACCCTGTCATTATTTTCCAGTTCAAAAACGATTTTTCCTGGCAAAACCCTTTCTGGACAATATGCAAAGGAGATTTTCCCAAAAAGTTCTGGCCTTTCCTGATAAACCCATTCCTGGATTTTTCGTGTTGAACCAACCGGACTTGTGGATTCAAGAATGATTAGGTTGCTTTCCCTTAAAAAGGGAATTATCATTCTTGTTGCAGATTCAACATAAGCAAGATCAGGATCATAATTGCCTTTAAAAGGGGTTGGTACTGCTATCACAAAGATCTCAGCCTCAATTGGTTTCAGCGATGCCTTTAGTTTTCCCTCTGAAACTGCCTTTTCTACCAAAGCATCAAGCTCAGGTTCAACAATATGAATTTTACCCTGATTTATTGAGTTAACAACCTCAGGATTAACGTCAACGCCCAGCACATCAATTCCCTTACCTGCAATCAAAGCTGCAGTAGGCAAACCAATATAGCCAAGACCCATTATTACTGTTTTCATGTTAGTTGCCGCAAAAATAGCAATTTTGAACCTTTAACTTCAGGAGTACCATGAATCAAGAAGAAAAATCAACAGCTGTACATAAACTGACTTTTTTCAACTGTTCATTTTTGCTGACCAGAAACAATTTCTCAGGTTTCTATAGTTGTTTTTCTAGCATTAAACCAGGTATTTTAACTATAATTTTTACCTTATTTTTTCTTTTCGGAATATTCTCTTCGGTTTCTGCTCAACAGGTAAGATTTTTTACGAATAAAAACCAGTTGACTACGGATGAAATCCTGGAAATATCAGTTGAAATTTCAGGCGTCAGCAGGGTAAATTATCCTTCATTTCCTCAAATGGAACAATTTGCTTCCAGAGGACAATCTACTTCTCAAAATTTTGGACCTTCCGGAAGTAAAATCACCTTTACTCAAAGTTACCAGCCTTTAAAGCCAGGAAAATATCAGGTACCAGCCGTATCAGTAATTATTGGAGGAAAAACCTATAGTTCTGAACCTCTAACAGTTTCTATTACAAAAGGCAATGGAAATACTGCACAAAAAAACCAAGGAAGAAATAATCGTCCGGATGATTTCTTTTCTGACCCTTTTAACCAGTTTTTTTCAGATCCCTATAATTCAAAAAAACAGGAGCCTTTAAAATTCACCGATGTCACTGCGGATGCCTTTCTGTCGGTGGAACTAAATAAAAATGAATGTTATGTTGGTGAACAGCTACTCTGCGAGGTAATTCTATTTATTAATCGCAGAGATGAAGGGAAAATAAGAGTAGATGGAATGGAAATTGCAAATCTTCACCAACGCATTCGAAACAGAGGTTTTTGGGAGGAGAAAATAGATTTTACTCAGATACCTATTAAGCAAGTTACAATCAATGGTAAACCTTATAATTCCTATGTTCTATACCGTTCTGTATTATTTCCAACGGAAGCAGGAAAAATCAATTTTGATGACATTTACCTGGAAGCAAAAAAATTACAAGTTGCTAATAATGCATCCATTTTTGATAAATTTTCTGGAAGTGACAAACGATTTGAAAACATTAAAATCAAAGCCAGATCTGCAACTCTACAGGTAAAATCGTTGCCAGAACATATGTTAAAACCTGTGGCTACGGTTGGCCGATTTACTTTTTCAGGAGGACTGACTCCTGACTCAGTCTCAACAGGCGAACCTGTTGAACTAAAAATCAAGCTCAAAGGAAATGGAAATGCTGCTTTAATATCAGCTCCGGAAATTTATTCATCACCTGAATTAGAAACATATGAACCAGGAACATCCTATTTCATTAATAAAAATGAGCAAACTGTATTTGGTGAAAATGTATTTTCCTACCAATTTGTTCCTAAATCAGAAGGAAAACATCAGATTGGGCCCTTTGTATTTTATTACTTTGACCCAATAAAACGCGCATATGACTCTTTGACAAGTTCCCCATATTATGTTTATGTAACAGGTGGAAATCTTATGGACTTAAAAGTAAACCGATCTGCTCCGGATAAATTTTATTTAGAAAGAACTCAAGGAAATGAGGGTATAGAACTTTCCAGAAATTTCTGGAATTCCTACTTATGGTTTTTAGTTTTACTCATTCCTGCAGGCGTATTTATATATATACGTTTTCTTAGAAAATCATAAACTAAAATTCAATAAACACTCCACGAATGGACGAAATACTTTTGAGGATTTCATCAAATCTTCTTCTTTATAGGGAACTGCAGGAACAAATTGGCCTCCCGTATTTCTATATTTGAATTTAACAATCTGTGTCTGAAACCAGATATTCATCATTAAGGAAGAATTTTTTCTACTGTTAAGAAACAAACTGAAATATGGGCCATTCTGAATATTATAATTTCTTAGGTTGATATTCTGGTACACATTATCAAGGGTGTACATTCCTGAATTCTGATGTTTGACCTGAGAAAAGTATTTATATCCTGCAAGAACATTGGTTTGCCAGTTTTTAGAGTTTTTAGATAATGGCAATTTTTGTTCAAATTTAATTGTAGTAAAATAGGTAGAGTCCAGAGTTGTTTCGCTAAATTTATCCCAATTTAAATACGATAAATGCAAAACTTTATGATCAATACTCATGGTTGTCAGGTATTTTTTTAGCCAAATTTTCTGAAGAGCATAATTGGTTTCTAAATTTCTGGTCGAACGGTCGGTTTGAAGAGGGTCACCAAATACTTTAATATTATAGGTTACATATACCTGTTGATCTGCTTTTAACTTTAAATCGGGAAGCACCTCCCATTCAAAATAGAAACGATATTTAAGATTCCATTGACGGTAGTTGTCCTTACTTTTTTGTTCATATAAAAATCCAAAATATCTATAGTTTGCTGTCATCTCAAGAATGCTCCTGATTTGCTTTGTCCATTCTGCTTTATGAGAAATATTTCCAACATGAGTAAGTTCATCACGGTCATCGAAATTTAATTCGCTGGGTGTATCATACTTCATATATTGAGAAAAATACTCCGAAGAAATAATATGTTTTGCATTTAAGTTAACAGATCCAAAAGCCCTTATTTTCTGATAAACCGAAAAATAATCTTTCTCTTTTTCTCTATCTTCACTTTGTTTAAACAAGTAATCATTTATGCCCAGTGTATTTTCCAAAGTATAAAATCTGTTAATTAAATTGGTTTCATATGCTCCTAATAAATAAAGCTTTTTTCTTGAAAATGTGAGCTTTTGTTCTGTTATAAAATCCGATTGCTCAAAATACAAAGTATTAAATTCAGGCAATTCTTGGTATAATGGTTTATATTCAAACTTTCTTTTTTTATAAGAAAACATACCAAGCGATTCAAAAGTCCAATATTTATTTATACCATATCGTAGATTACCCCTTATACTTACAGTATCTGAATAAATCTTTTGTACTGAATTTGAAATAAAATCATCCAATTCATGCAGACCCCCTACTCCATCTAGAGATAAATAGACCTGTTTGCCAATTGATTTACCAAGTGACATAATCAGGCTCATGTTTTTTTGAAACCGTGGATCTATATATTTGGTTCTTAAAAACGCATCGGCACGAACAAATAGATTTCCTGGGAGTGCTTTATTATAATGCAATAATAATGCTGGTGTAATACCTGTATTTAAGATGTTATTTCTTTTATCCCAAGAATAACCAATTAGTGGAATTGCCTCAAGACCCTTTATTTTTTTAATTGAAACACCTCCATATAGCTGAATTTTTTCATTTTGGGTATTAACAAAGTGATCTGACTCAAACCAGGTTACTGCTTTTACTTTTGATGTGCCAGGAAATCCAAACCAAACCGAATTGGAAAAATACAATTGCACAAAGGGATCATCTTTTCTTGCAGAATTAAAAATATTATCATGATGTTGTACAATAGAAAATTCAAATCGTTTCCATTTCCCGAAATAACTCAAATCTTCACTTGACAAAAATGTGAAATTGTTCTGCCTTATAAACCTGAACTGAAGGGACTGAGTTGAGGAAGGCGGAAGTGAATCCAACTGCCCTGAAACCCTCAAAAACAGGAACTGCGTAAACAGCAAAAGTATGCAGGCTGTTGAAAAATACTTGCCCTGAATACATTCAGGTAGATTCAATTCCTTAATTTTAAACCATGAAGATAGTAAGCTTTCTTGAAAACCATACAGAAAAAATGGGTTTGTTCCATAATGGATTTATTTTGAATTGCGAAAAAGCTGCAAAGGCCATGCAATTGGAATTGCCGGTAACTGTTGGGGCATTTCTCCTTGAATCTGAAAAAAATGAAGTTGGTTTAAGAAAATTAAACGAAGCTTTTATTGCCGGAAACTTACAGGAATTTTCATTTGCAGAATCAAATGCAACTATTCTTGCTCCTGTACCGCACCCTACATCTTGTAGGGATGGATATGCTTTTCGACAACATGTTTCCACAGCGAGACGCAACCGCAAGCTGGATATGATTCCCGAATTCGACCAATATCCGATATTTTACTTCACCAATCACAATGCCATTTTAGGTCCGGGAACTGTGCCATGCATGAAGGATCATTTTAGCAAGCTTGATTTTGAATTGGAGGCATCTATTGTTGTTGGTCGAAAAGGTAGGAATATTAAAGCTGAAGATGCGGATGACTATATTTTTGGGTATATGATTATGAATGACCTGAGTGCCAGAACACTACAGATGGAAGAAATGCTTTTAAACCTAGGCCCGGCAAAGGGAAAGGATTTTGCCACTACAATTGGTCCATGGCTGGTTACTAAGGATGAATTGGAGCATTATAAATGTCCTCCTCCAGCAGGACATACTGGAAATCAATACAATTTGTCCATGAAAGCAAGAGTTAACGGTATCGAAGTTTCTTCCGGAAATATGAATCAAATGGATTGGACTTTCGCTGAAATCCTGGAAAGATGTGCCTATGGAGCAGATATTTTACCTGGAGATGTAATTGGTTCTGGCACAGTTGGAACGGGTTGTTTTCTTGAATTAAATGGCAGTGGATTACTGGCAGACCCTGAATATAAGGTTCAATGGCTTAAAGAAGGAGATATTGTTGAATTGGAAATTGACCAATTGGGAATACTTAGAAATGAAATTGTAAAAGAAGGGGATTTTAGTATTCTGGAACGAAAAAAAATGAAATAGTTCTTAAAAATACAGTTCGTTGAAAACAAAGAAAGATTAAAACTCTTAAAATCTTTTTTCTTTCTCAACTGTTTATTGAATAATTGTATTATTATTTATTAAATTTCGCTTTATCTTGAATTATATTTTAATTTAATTAGGTCTTCCTATATTTTATTAAAAATTAACTTAGGATTTATTCCCTTCTGGCTCATAGGTTTCCACATTAGATTGTTTATTACTACTTGGCTGTGATTTTTATAAGTCCTAACTTGCGACGTTTTTAAAAAAACCTTCATTTTTACCTACTATGGCAAATATTGGTAAGGTCGCCCAAATCATCGGTCCGGTTGTGGACGTTGACTTCAGTGGTGAAGGCCTGCATCTTCCTAAAATTCTTAATGCCCTAGCAATCAAACGCAGGGATGGTTCCAGTCTTTACCTTGAAGTACAACAACACCTTGGTGAAAATCGTGTGCGCACCATTGCAATGGATGCAACAGACGGTTTGGAACGCGGTCTGGATGTTGAAGATCTTGACCGTACCCTTGAAATGCCAACTGGTGATTTCATTAAAGGCAGATTGTTTAATGTAGTTGGCACCGCTATTGATGGCATGCCTCAACCCGTTTCTCCAAAAGGATACTCTATTCACCGTTCTGCACCAAGATTTGAAGATCTCGCTACAGAAGCATCTGTACTTTATACTGGAATTAAGGTTATTGACTTGCTTGCTCCATATCTTAAGGGAGGTAAAATCGGACTTTTCGGTGGTGCTGGTGTAGGCAAAACAGTTCTTATCATGGAGCTGATTAATAATATTGCAAAAGCGCACGCAGGTTTATCTGTATTTGCTGGTGTTGGTGAACGTACCCGCGAAGGAAATGACCTTCTTAGGGAAATGATTGAATCCAATGTTATTAAATATGGTGAAGCTTTCCGTCACAGTATGGAAGAAGGCGGATGGGATCTTTCCAAAGTGGATGAAAAAGAACTCAGTCAGTCTCAGGCTACACTAATTTTCGGTCAAATGAATGAGCCTCCAGGAGCACGTGCACGTGTTGCCTTATCAGGACTTTCTATTGCTGAGTATTTCAGGGATGGGGATGAAAAATCAGGAGGTCGCGACGTTCTGTTCTTTATTGATAATATCTTTAGGTTTACACAAGCTGGTTCAGAAGTTTCGGCACTTCTAGGTCGTATGCCATCTGCGGTGGGATACCAACCTACTCTTGCAACAGAAATGGGTGCCATGCAGGAAAGGATTACTTCTACAAAAAGAGGTTCCATCACTTCTGTTCAAGCTGTATATGTACCAGCGGATGACTATACGGATCCTGCTCCAGCAACAACCTTTACCCACCTTGACGCAACCACTGAATTAAGTCGTGAAATTGCGGCTTTGGGTATCTATCCAGCAGTGGATCCACTTTCTTCAACTTCCAGGGTGTTGAGTGCAGCTATTCTTGGAGATGTGCATTACAATTGCTCACAAAGAGTTAAGCAGATTCTTCAGAAATACAAAGAGTTACAAGATATCATCGCCATCCTTGGTATGGATGAATTGAGCGACGAAGATAAACTTACCGTTTCAAGAGCCAGAAAGGTTCAACGTTTCTTAAGCCAACCTTTCTTTGTTGCGGAACAATTCACTGGCTTAGCCGGTCAATTTGTAGGCATAGAAGATACCATTAAAGGATTCAATATGATTTTGGATGGTGAATTAGATCACCTGCCTGAAATGGCCTTCTACCTGGTAGGCAATATTGAAATGGCCATTGAAAAAGGCAATAAATTGATGGCTGAAAGCTGATCATGAAAGAGTTACAGCTGGATATCATTACTCCTGATAAAACTA